>Ga0182238_1000335_pt1 | contig 14653 bp, 11 predicted proteins | sample hydfrates6_PW_90_FD_132439 | JGI IMG/M metagenome (GOLD analysis project Ga0182238, IMG submission 132439) | Subsurface microbial communities from deep shales in Texas, USA - hydraulic fracturing test 6_PW_90 | ecosystem: Environmental > Aquatic > Deep subsurface > Shale gas/oil reservoir >... | reverse complement strand
GCGTCCAAGCTGCAACCCCGCTGACGGGGATTTGGGAGCTGTAGGGCTTGGTTGACGGGCTTCTGTAGCAAGGAGAATTCGTCAAGGAGAGCTTTCTCTGCTCACAAGCTTATCATCAAAACTTCCCCTGCATTTCCACTCCCCCGCCAGCACAACAACCGCAATCAGCCTCCCGCCAAGCCGCCTATACGCCTATACGCCTATACGCCTATACGCCTCAGCTTTCGGAAAGACTCGTGCGGCTTGGCAACACAAAAGTTTTTGGGAGATTCTTAAGAACCCTTTTGCAAAAGGGTTCTTAAGCCCCCGGAGGGCCGTCGGAGACCCGTCGGAGGCTTGTTAAACAGGCAACCTGACCGTGAAGGTACTGCCCCTGCCGAGGGTGGAACTCACTTCCATGGTTCCGTTGTAGTGGTCCACGATCTCACGGCAGATGGCGAGACCGAGGCCGCTGCCTCTGCGGGTGCGGCGTAGGGTATCCCCCTGCTCCACTCGGTGGAATCGTTCGAAAATACGTTCTTTTTCGTCTTCGGGAACGCCGCGGCCGGTATCGTGCACCTGAATGACGAGTTGATCGTCTTCGGAGGATGCCTTGAGCTGGACTTGGCCCTTTTCAGTGAATTTGGCCGCGTTGCCGATGAGATTATTGAGCACCTGTTCCAGGCGCTTGGGGTCGGCGTTCATGGTCGGAAGCGATTCGGGGATGTCCCACGTGAACTCCACCTGCCCGTCTTCGGCAAAGAGCCGTTCGCCGCGGCGGGCCGCCACCATCAGCGTTTCTACGGGGTCAATGGCGGAATCGTCCCATTCAAGGCCGCCGGTTTCGAGCTTGGAGAGATCAAGGAAATCACCGACAAGCCGGGTAAGGTGGTTGCCCTCGTCTTCTATGATATCGAGATTCTTGAGAACGCGTTCGGTCAGGGTTCCGTGTTCGTCACAGACGGCTTCGTCCTTTCGCATGCTCAGGATGTCCTTGCGCAGCAGCTTGGTGAAGCCGATGACAGAGGTCAGCGGTGTGCGCAGGTCGTGCGAGACCGTGGTCAGCATGCTGGATTTCATCTTGTCGAGCTGCAGAAGTCTGGCATTGGCCTTTTCCAGCTCGCGGCTTTTGTCCACGAGGGAGGCTGTTCTGGCCTGAACGAGCGCTTCAAGCTCGTTGCTCGTCTTGGCAGCCTTCTGTTCCAGTTCGCGACGACGGGTGATATCCATGAGCATTATCAGGTCAGCGGGCTGGCCGTCCTGCATGACCGTCAGGGAGTGTATCTCCACCCATCCTTCGGAGCCGTCCTTTCTGAGGTGTCGGAAGGTGTAGTTCTCCACGGCGTTGCCTGCCGCACCCTGCTTGACGGCCATCTGTTCCGAAACGAGCCTGCGGTCATCGTCATGCACAAGGGCGAGGATGTCCTCACGATCGAAGGTGAGCATCTCTTTCGATTCGTATCCGAATATTTCGGCAAAGGCATGGTTCACATACTGAAAACGGTTGTCCTGAAGCACGGCGATCCCCAGAGGAGCCTGATCTGTATATATCCGAAAGCGTTCTTCGCTTTCATTCAGATCCTGCCGGGTCTGAAGACGATTGATGGCGTCGCTCAGACGCCTGACCATCTCCTTGAAGAGACTCATTTCGGCCGGTTTCCATATTTTGTCGTGGCTGCACTGATGCAGTCCCACGGCCCACAGATGCCCGTCCGAGGAGCGGAAACACATGACCAGCATGCTCCGCACGGAGAAATTTCGCTTGAGCAGCTTGGGGACGTCCCATTCCGTGGTAGGATCGGCCGCGAGAGGGCCATCTATGTCCATGAGCTTTTTCTGCATGGCGCTCATGGTGTTGTCCATCACCAGCTTGCGATCAAGCGCCTTGAGGCCGGGAAATTCCATGCTCGTGCGTTCGGCCACGCTTTCCCATTCCACGAGGCTGTCTCCGGCCTGAGCCAGCAGCCATGCGCGGTCTACACCGAAATACCGTCGCATGTCTTCCATGGCGGAATCCATGACTTTCTCTATGGAACTGGCGGAATGGAGGCTTCGATCCAGCTCTTCCAGTCCCTTGTCGAGCCACTTGCGCTGATTATTGTCCTTTTCCGCCCTTTTCCGATCCATTATGTCTACCAGCACGGAATCGATTCGGGTACCAGACTCCATCTCGAACAGCCTGCCCCGCTCCTGCACCCAGCGAACAACACCGTCAGCATGCATTATCCGGTATTCCGCCACGAACTCTCTGGCTTCTGCAGCCGCCTCCTGTATGCGGGCGGCGACTCGATGACGGTCATCAGGCAGTATTATGGAAACGAAATCCCTGCCATTTGCGAGAAATGACTCAGGAGCGTAACCCGCCAGCTTCTGAATGTGTTCGCTCACATAATCCACTGGGCGGCGCTCGTCATATGCCGTGCGCAATATGGCGGCTGGGAGGTTGTCGCCGACGGAATGAAAACCGTGCGCCAACGATTCGGAGCTCGCGAGCTCCTGGCTTTTTCCGGTTCTTGAATAGAAAAGCAACAGCACCAGACAGCATACGAGCAGCAAGAGAAGCATCATGCTGAAGGCCATCGGCCGTCCCGGCAACAGCACCCAAGCAAGCACCGCGAGGAACGCGCACGCTACCGCCGGAAGAAGCCATCGCATCGCTGTATTCATGTCTTCTCACTCCTCTTCGATTCCAGTGCATCATTCATAACAATCTCCAAGGGAAAAGGCTACCTGGAGACTGTTTCATTTTACGATATCAATACATGGACGGACAACCGGCAATCGTGCTACGAGTGAATAGGGACATAGTCCATATGCCAATTCAACTTCATTGGGGAGTCCTGCCGTGAATGATTCCGCTTCGCTAAACGATCACAACATTCTCATGAATCGCGCCCCAGTATTCGATCGGGAAAGCAACATTCAGGGCTATGAGCTGAGTCTGCATGAAGATGACTCCACGCCTGCGGGCGCTGCGGAACAACTCTCCGAATTGCTTCGGACATTCGAAGAAGAGCTTTCACAGGACAAACAGATTCTGCTGGGTATAGACGGGCGACTGGGCGCCATGGCGCTTTCGAACGCAACCGAGCGTCATGTCATCGCGCTTCGTCCGGACGCCTCAACCGAAGAACTGGCAGCGGCCAAAAGATTGCGCGACAGCGGGGCGAAGATCATGTTGCATTACCGGCCTGGAATTCACGAGGCCGACTCCCTGCTGGCGGATGCGGACATCATTCGCCTGTCCATCCGCAACCGCAGCCCCAGAGAGGTCATGGCGGCACAAAAGGAGCTCAAAAATGTTCCGGGAATGAGGATGGCGGCGGATATAGACTCATGGGAAGCGTTCGAGGGCACCCGGGCGCTGGGTTTTCAGTGGTTCCACGGGCCGTTTTTCACGCGCCCCTACTTCAGCCCCGGCGAACCGGTCAAAACCGGTGCAGTTGCCAAACTGCAGGTCCTGCGCGAACTCAACATGCCGGACTGCGACCTGATACGGCTTTCCGAAGCCATCTCAACGGATGTGGGCCTGAGCTACAGGCTGTTGTCCTACATCAACTCGGCCGCCTTCAGCCTGCCGAACAAGATCAAATCCATACAACAGGCCGTTGCACTGCTGGGGCTTGAGGAAACCAAAAAATGGGCCATGGTCGTTTTGATGTCCGGATTGGACGAGAGCGACAAGGGAAGCGAACTCGCCTTCATGGCCCTGCAGCACGCGCGCTTCCTTGAAGACATGGCGTCACTGGAGTCGGTTCCGCACTCTCCCGGAACCATGTTCCTGCTGGGACTTTTTTCGAGACTTGACGCCCTTCTCTCGCACCCCATGCCACAACTGCTGGAGAGGCTTCCGCTGGATGACGAGATAAAACTCGCCCTGTGCGGACGCGAATCGCCTCTGCGCAGCTGGCTGCGGATGCTGGACGCGGTTCAAAGGGAAGACTGGAAAAAGGCCAACGAAATTCTCTGCGGATACGGGGCATGTCTGCCGCAGGCCGCGGCAAGCTATCTACGAGCCTCCACGTGGGCGAATCGCCAATGCTCGGCCATGTCCTGCGCACACGCCTCTGAAGAGGAAAGCGACACGACTCACTGACGCAACTGCGCCAGACGGAAGATTCCCATCATCTCGAAGACAGCCCGAAAGTTTTCGGAAAGCCCCGAAATATAGATGTGCCTGCCGTCCTCAACGCATTTGGACATTCGCCCCGCCAGCGAGGAAAGCCCTGCCCCGTTGATGGAGGTGTTTTCATCGAAGCTCAGCAGGATATCCCCGTTCGTCGAGCAGGCCTCGTCGAAGGCGCGGTTGAGAACCGGCCCGCTCAGGGCGGTGACGTTGCCGCGCACACGGATATGCGTCTGATGATCCTCGGGTTCCACCGACACCAGACTCTCCTCGTTGCGCGACAGGGCAATGCGCTCTTCCGCTCGTTTCAGCGCCTGCACGAGGGCCTCGCGCTGCAACGGTTTGTTGATGAAATCCGTGGCGTCAAGGTTCAGGGCCTCCATGGCCAGATCCATGTCGCCATGCCCGGTGATGACGATCACCTCCGCCAGCGGCGAAAGCTCTTTCACCCGGCGCAGCACTTCAATGCCGTCCATGACGGGCATCTTGATGTCCGTCAGCACAATGTCCGGCCGTTCGCGGTCGAACATCTCGACGCCCTGCTGTCCGTCCGATGCAGCAAGCGTCTCGTAACCCATGGCGCCAAGCAATAGCTTGAACATGTTCAGCGTGGGTTTTTCGTCATCTATGACCAGTATTCTGCGGCTCATTGCTTTCGTCCCCTCTCAGGCGCGGCCGGAAGATCGAGGGTGAATCTCGTGCCCACCCCGGCCTCGCTCTCAATGTCCATGGTTCCACCGTAATCTTTTACTATACCGTAGGAAATGGCAAGTCCAAGCCCCATCCCCTGCCCCGTTTCCTTGGTGGTAAAGAACGGTTCGAAAACCTTATCGCGAACGTCCTCGGGTATACCGCCTCCGGTATCTGTCACGGATATCAGCACCCTGCCGTCTTCCTGCCGGGTCTCTATGCCGATGCGCCGCTGATAATCGTCGGTGCTCTCATTGATGGCGTCGCGCGCGTTGGTGACCAGATTGAACAGCACCTGCTGCAACCTGTTGCTGTGCCCCAGCACTTCCAACCCGTTGTCGGCCATGGACAGATCGAAACGGATATTGTCCAGCTCGAACTGCCTCTTGAGGATGGACAGCACGTCGTTGACCACCGCATTCATAGACACCCTTTCGCGCACGAGGTCCGACTTTCTGCCGAAAGAACGCAGCGTATTGATGATCTCGGAGGCCCGGTCCACCTGCGTGCTCATCTCGCGCACCACATCGCGGTACTGATCCGGCCCGACCGGTACCTCGCTTTCGTCCATCATAATGAGATATTCGCTGCCCATCTTGATGGCATTGAGCGGCTGATTCAACTCATGGGCGATGCCAGCGGACATTTCGCCGAGGGACTTCATCTTGCCCGCCTGAATAAGCTGAGCATCCTTTTCGATCATTTCGGTTATGTCCGTGGCAGAAACAACCACCTCCCGGCGCCCCTTATACGAAATGGAACAGGCGTGCACGTTCACATAGAAAGGCTCGCCGCCCGACTTGTAATGCAACACCTTGGGACGATAGAGGCATTCACTTCCCGGATTATTGGATTCGAGACTGCCCGGCACGTACTCCGGCCAGAGCGTCTTGAATTCCATCCCCACCACTTCCTGACGAGAGTACCCGTACAACTCCTCCACCCTCGGATTCGCATCCAGAATCCGGCCCGTGTCGCAGTCGAGCACGAACACCGGGTCCGGGCCTGAATCGAACAGGGAACGGTATTTTTCCTCGGACTCCCGAAGCCGGCGACGGTAGAGCTTGATGCTCCAGACCATGTTGCGAAACGAGTTCCCCAGTTGCAGGACCTCGTCCCCTTCGCGCGTGCCGTAGAAAAGACAGCTGCCGCAGTTCTTGTAGACTTCCGTCTTTTCCAAATCCGCCTGCTCGCGCGCGGAAAGGTCGAAATGCCAGCACGGAAGGTTCGAGTCACGATACGCCGGACACTCATCGGGATTCCAGTCCTTCCCGGCGCTCTGCAGCAAGGGTACGTCAAAGTTGCCGCGGCTCACGTCGTCGGCAATCCGCGTCAGGTTACTGATGGGTCTGGTGATGTAGTGTGAGAGTCGATTGGAAAGATAAACCGCGATAAGCACGATGCCGGAGATGAATCCCAGAAAGGCCACGCGCAATTTGGATACGAGGTTGTCGATGTGACTCTTGCTCAGCCCCACGTGCACGGTGCCGATGCGGTACAGCCCCTCGTTGATGGGCACCGCGATGTCGATCACCGGGGTCTCGCCGAAATTGATGAGTTTGACGCTACGGATGGCTCCGTCCGGAACGGAGTTGTCCTTGAAGCCTTCCGGCACGGGCCGCGTCAGGGTGTGGGCGACGATTTCGTTGTTCTGATCTTCGATGAAGATATAGGAAACAAGCCGCCTGCGCTCATGCAGCCGCACCTCGTCGAAAATCAACGCCAACAACCTCGGATGATCGTGATCGAGAATGAAGCCGCCGCCGCGCTCGGCAATGGAGTGCGCGATGGCGCTGCCGCGCATCTCCAACTCGCTGGTGAGCGAGGAAACGAGAATCCAGCGGGCGATGAACGCGATGGCCACGCTGATGAACATCACGCCGGCCAGCATGGACAGCACCAGTTTGTTCTTGAGGCTCATGGCCTCGAAGCGCTGTCTCGCCCTCCTGAAAAAATCCATCATCTCGGCACCCCGAACGTATGGCAGGCCCGGAGCTTGTCCCAGGAACTGAACGGAATGAACCGCCCGTCCTGCAGGCGCGTGAAAAAGACCCGGTCCATGCCCTGATGATCCTTCGGGCCGAACGAAATCCGCGTGGATTCCCCGATGCGCAGGTCGCGTATGGATTCAATGGCGTCAATAAAGCCCTCACGCGTCAGGTCTCTTCCGGCACGGCGCAGCCCCTCCACGAGCACCCGGGCGTTAAGATACCCTTCAAGTCCCACAAAGCTTGGCGGTTCGCCCGGATAATAACGGTTCAAAAGCGCGATGTAATCCAGCGCGGCCTCGGCAGGCCGATGCTGGCTGTCTCCAAACGGAGTCGGCACCACCTGAGACATGACAACGGGAGCCTCGGGGTCACGTCCCAGCCTGCGAGCGAGCTCTTCCGCACCGACGAAGGACACCGTGTAATACAACGGATGATAATCGTCCCGAGCGGCCTTCATGATGAACTCTGCACACGCGCCATAGGTACCTATCATGACCACGGCCTGAGCCCCGGAGCCCTTGATTCGATTGAGCCCCTCTTCCACGTTGAGGGTGCCGCGAATGTACGAGCCGCGGGCCACCGGTTCGAGTCCGAACCGCTTCAGGGCCAGCTCGGTGCCCACCAGCCCGTCAAAGCCGTAGGCGTCGAACTGATAAAAGACGGCGATTTTTCGCAGCCCCATGTCCTGAACCATATGCCGGACTGCGGCCTCGGTCTCCTGATAATAGGATGCGCGGATGTTGATGACGTATCGATTGAACGGCGTACGCAGAGCATTGGCGCCGGTGAAAACGCCGAGCAGCGGCACCTTGGCCTCCTCGACCATGGGCAGCACCCTTACGGTGGTCGGGGTCCCCACGTAGCTGAAGAGGGCGAAGACCTTGTCTTCGATGAGCAGTTTCTGGGTATTGGCGAGGCATTTCGGCGGGTCATAGGCATCATCCAGAGCCAGAATCCGGATTTTTCTTCCGTGCACGCCGCCGCTTTCATTGACATGACGAAGATAACTCATCGCCCCACGCAGGGTCTGGGTTCCCAGATATCCTGCATGTCCGGTCAGCGCGAGCGAAGACCCAAGCAGGATCTCGCCATCGGATACTCCCGGAACCTCGGCTCGCGTCCCGCCTTCCCCCTGCGAGGGCGAGCACGCGGCCAGCGCCAAAACGAGTAGGGACAACAGCAACCGGACCATGACACCCCTCATTTCACCAACTTATGAAAATAATGCCGACAGTACTTTTCTTAAACGGAAAATACAAGACCATACCGAAATGGCCAGTATAGCCACATTCCACCCAGTTTTTGACTTGACTCCCCACCACACTATCGATTATTTTCTCCCTCCTTCGCCAGAGTAGCTCAGTTGGTAGAGCAACTGATTCGTAATCAGTAGGTCGTCAGTTCAACTCTGATCTCTGGCTCCAACGAAATCAAGCACTTACGACAAGTCGTAAGTGCTTTTTTTGTGCTCTGGTATACGCCTTGGTATACATTTTGGGACAAGGGGAGATCCTGGGGTGCCCGGGAGGTATACCCCACCGACAAGCAATAGACTTGCTGGGCGGAGACAATTTTTAAATTTCATACCAAATATTAGATAATAACTTACCAGAAGTTGTATTCTCTCCACTTGCACTGATTGACTTGAGCCCTCCGCCAAGTGTATCTACGATTGCAACTATCTGAAAAGCTGTGTTTTACGTCACAGCCTCAACATTGTTTCAGGTGTATGAGGAAGTGACTTTGTGCTTGTTCATGTAGTTTGCAGTGTGGCCGTCACTCTTCCCAACCACAACACTCTGAAATAATTATTAAATACACATATTCGGTTGCAGTTCTATGAATCTTATTAAGTCAAAACAGCGCATTGCCGACCATGGGGAGGTGTTCACCCCTGATTGGATGGTCGAGGCGATGCTTGATCTCGTTAAGGGCGAGTCGGAGCGAATCGACTCGCGTTTTCTTGAGCCTGCGTGCGGGAGCGGGAACTTCCTTGTCCAGGTCCTACAGCGCAAGCTGACAGCGGTGGAGTTGAAATTCGGCAAGTCCGATTTCGAGAAAAGACATTACGCACTTCTTGGCCTGATGTGCACGTACGGCATTGAGTTGTTGCCGGACAACATCGCAGATTGCAGGTCGAATCTTTTGGACATATTCGCAAAGTATTTGCAACTGGACGAGCAGGATGACCTTTATACAGCCGCGTCCTACGTGCTGTCGCAGAACCTCGTGCACGGCGATGCCTTGACAATGTGCGACACTGACGGAGAGCCGATCATATTCGCCGAGTGGGGCTACCTCGGCAAAGGGAAATACCAGAGGCGCGACTTTCGTTTTAGCTCCCTCTCAAAATCGTCGATGCTCGGCCAACAAGGCTCCCTTTTCGCCGATGTTGCCAAGCATGAAATCTTTTCGCCGATTAAGACCTACCCCCCGATGACAGCGCGTGAAATCGCCTCTGCATCATCAAAGGAGTCAGCATGACCAATCAAGCCTCTTTTTCTCTCCGGGGGCGAAATCCGGATATTTTGACGTGCATTGCAAATCTGTCGAGCGATGAGGTGTTCACGCCGCCAGAGTTCGCCAACAAAATGCTTGATGCCATCGCTGAGGCGTGGGCAGCGGCCCATGATGGCACTAGTATTTGGGAAAACCCGTCAGTGCGGTTCCTGGACCCCTTTACGAAGTCCGGTGTTTTTCTGCGAGAGATCACGCGCCGCCTCACGGAAGGGCTTGCTGACCAGATTCCCAACCGCGAAGAACGTGTTGACCACATCCTGACCAAGCAGGTTTTTGGCATCGGCATTACACACCTCACGAGCTTGCTGGCACGCCGCAGCGTATATTGTTCAAAGCATGCGAATGGCAAGCACTCTATCGCCAAGTCCTTTGACAATGAGCAAGGCAATATTTGGTTTGAGCGTACTGAACATACCTGGGCCGGCGATAAGTGTCGTTACTGTGGCGTGAGCAAGGCAATTCTCGACCGAGGTGAGGACATGGAAACGCATGCATATGCGTTTATTCACACCGAGGACATAAAAACTCGTATTAGCGAGCTATTTGGAGATGACATGCAGTTCGATGTAATTATTGGAAATCCCCCATATCAGCTTAATACAGGTGGGTTTGGCACGCAGGCTCGCCCAATCTACCAACAGTTTGTCCAGCAAGCGAAGTCACTCGACCCCCGGTATCTATGCATGATTATTCCTGCACGATGGTTTTCAGGCGGTATGGGGTTAAATGACTTCCGCCAATCAATGCTCACTGATAAACGTATTCGCTCGATAGATGATTACCTCACGGCTTCGGACGTCTTCCCTGGTGTTGGATTGAAAGGTGGTGTTTGCTACTTCCTGTGGGATCGAGACAACCCAGGCAGTTGTCGTGTCACCACTTATTATAAAAATGATGTTCCTTCGGTGGCGACTCGCGATCTACTTGAGGAGGGAGTCGACGTTTTCATTCGTTTTAATGAGGGGTTGTCAATTCTAAAAAAGGTCGTTGCTGCTGAAACAGGCCACGACAATTCTTTAGAACTTCCTGAACACAAGAAATTTTTGAATCTTGTTAGCTCGATTGGCGCATTTGGGCTAGAAAGCACTTTTAGAGGGGCTGAGAAGAAGGCAGCGAATGACCTCAAAGTGTATAGGAATGGTGGGGTTGGCTACATTGCAAGGGCTGAAATTGACAAGGAACAACACGTTTTTGACAAATGGAAGATTTTCATCGGACGAGCGGCTCCAGGAACGGGTAACAAAGATACGTACCCTCACAGAATTATCAGTACGCCGTTCGTTGGGGAGCCAGGTAGCATTTCATCATGGACATACATGTATATCGGCCCCTTTGAATCAAAAAACGAGGCTGAGAGCGTCTTGTCCTACTTGTCCTGTCGGTTAACTCGTCTATTGATTCTATTACATAAGCCATCTCAGGACACGACGCGTAAGGTATACACATTTGTTCCGACTCAAGATTGGACGAGGCTGTGGACTGATGATGATCTCTACGAGAAGTATGGCATTACGGATGATGAGATTGCATTTATAGAGAAAGTCGTTCGCCCGATGGACATCAGTGGAGTTGGTGACAATGACTAGGTCGATTGACGAAATCCTTGCACCCAAGCCAGAGGCGCGGCTGCGAATCTATGCATATGCTATTGAGGATGCCGCGCATAAAGGTCTTCTCAAGGTCGGGCAGACAACCCGTGACGTGAAGCAGCGTGTTGCCGAACAGCTCAAGACGGCAGCAATAAACAATTACGAGATCGTGTTGGATGAGCCCGCAGAGCGTGACGACGGTACGCTTTTCACCGATCACAATGTGCGCGCTGCGCTTGTGAAAGCAGGCTTTGAAAATGTTGAAGGGGAGTGGATGCGTTGCTCGGTTGGCAACGTGCAGAAAGTACTAACCGAGTTGCGAACGGGTCAAAAGCTCACCGGCACCCACCACGAAACGTTCTCAATGCGCCCGGAGCAAGCCGAGGCGGTGAACAAGACATATGAGTATTATCACTCAATTTGGGCAGAGAACGAACAGGCCACGCCGCGCTTTTTGTGGAACGCCAAGATGCGTTACGGCAAGACCTTCACCACGTACCAGCTTGCAAAGAAACTCGGCACCAAGCGTGTGCTTGTCGTGACCTTCAAGCCCGCTGTCGAAGATGCGTGGCAGGCGGACCTTGAGTCACACGTGGATTTCGACGGCTGGCAGTACCTTTCCCGCAAGTCTGAGGCTGACCCTACTACGATCGACCCCAATAGCCCTGTCGTCTATTTCGGCTCCTTCCAGGACTTGCTTGGGCGGGATAGGGCAGGACACATCAAGGCAAAGAACGAATGGCTTCACGCGGTGAACTGGGATTTGGTCGTCTTTGATGAATACCACTTCGGCGCATGGCGCGAAACCGCCAAGGAGCTTTTCGAGGGCGAGGATGAAGCCGTCGCCAAGGATGAATCCAAGCTCGAATATGCCGTGGGACTTGAGGCGATGAACGAAGGTCTCAGTGTACTGTCGAAAAACGAGCCTGACTACTTCCTGCCGATCACAACCAAGGCGTATCTCTATCTGTCGGGAACCCCCTTCAAGGCACTGGCCACGGGCGAGTTCATCGAAGAGCAGATTTTCAACTGGACGTATACAGATGAGCAGAAGGCCAAGGCGGAGTTCGCTGCCAAGAATCCCGGCAAGTGGAATCCCTATGGCTCGTTGCCCCAGTTGCGGTTGCTCACCTATCAAATGCCCGACGAGTTGCTGGCTATAGCGAGTGGCGGCGAGTTCGACGAGTTCGACTTGAACGAGTTCTTTGCTGCCACAGGCACAGGCGTGATGGCGCAGTTCAGACACAAGAACGACGTGCAGAAGTGGCTGGACATCATCCGTGGGGCATATTTACCGCAAGCGGTGGAGAGCTTGAAGACGGGAACGCGACCGCCTTTCCCGTATTCGGATGTTCGCCTTCTGCCCTACCTTCAACACTCGTTCTGGTTCCTGCCGAATGTTGCCGCCTGTCATGCCATGGCGAAACTGCTGAGAGAGAAGCACAACACGTTCTGGCATGGATACAAGGTCATCCTCGCAGCCGGGGCATCGGCTGGCATTGGGCTTGATGCGCTTCCGCCCGTGCGTGACGCCATAAAAACAGGTTTTGAAACGAACACCATCACGCTTTCATGCGGCAAGCTCACGACCGGCGTCACCGTGCCTCAGTGGTCCTCTATTCTGATGCTCCGCAACTTGAAGTCGCCAGAGACATATTTTCAGGCGGCTTTCCGTGTTCAGTCTCCGTGGTCCATTAAGAACCCGAACGGGGACAACCCGCACGAGGAAGAAATTCTCAAGCCCGTATGCTTTGTGTTCGACTTCGCGCCTACCCGTGCATTGCGGCAACTCTCTGAGTACGGAATAGGGCTTTCGCCTAATGAGCCGAACCCTGAGAACGCGGTCAAGGACTTGGTGTCCTTCCTGCCCGTGCTTGCCTACGACGGGGCGAACATGACGCAGATCGACGCTGGCGGTATCCTCGACATCGCTATGGCAGGCACCTCGGCCACGCTCCTGGCCCGCAAGTGGGAATCCGCCTTGCTGGTGAATGTGGACAACGACACGCTGCGCCGCATCCTGGACAATGAGGAAGCAATGGCCGCTGTCGAGCGCATCGAGGGCTGGCGGACACTTGGTGACAACATCATCGAGACGATCATTAACAAGAGCGAGAAGGTCAAGGAGCTCAAGAAGAAGGCCAAGGATGGGGAGCTGACAACGAAGGAAAAGAAGGAGCTTTCAGAGGCGGAGAAGGAGTACAAGTCCAAGCGCAAGCTCATTCAGGAGAAGCTGGTTAAGTTTGCCACGCGCATCCCTGCGTTCATGTATCTGACGGACTTCCGCGAGAACACGCTTCAAGATGTCATTACGAAACTTGAGCCAGAATTGTTCCTCTCTGTCACTGGCCTGACTGTGAAAGATTTCCACCTCCTTGTGCGTCTAAAAGTGTTCAACACCGAACAGATGAACCAAGCCGTGTTTGCCTTCCGGCGATACGAAGATGCGTCATTGCGCTACACAGGAATTGAAAGTCACGACGGCCTGCGTCACTACGGGCTTTATGATACGGTGGTGGCAAGAGAATGGTAAAATCAGGCATAATAATTTCTTCGTCCTGCTTCACGAATGATGCTTCCGGCTACAGCCCCAAAATTCTCTTTTCGAGCAACGAAACCAAGTCCCTACGGCCATCGGCGACACAAAACACGCTCACGAGGTCCGCTTCGGCCTCGTAGATGACTCGGTAAGTCTTGTAGTAAATCTCACGGATGCTCTTGATCCCCAGAGCTTCCAGCTCTTTCACGACGGCTCCCCGGTTGGGAAGGTCTGCGAGGGAGAGGACTGCCTTCTCCAGGTTATCCAGGACGTGCGCAGCGGCATCCCGCGAGTCGTGCGCCTTGATGTAGTTGGCGACCTCTTCGATGTCCCTGACGGCGCAGGGGGCCAATATCACCTTCATAGCCTAAAGACCTTCACGGATGCGGCTAAAAACTTCCGAAGCCTCTTCGCCCTTGCCCTCGGCGATGGCGGTCTTGCTCATGGCGACGAGCTTGAGCAGAGCCAACGTCTCCTGCGTCCGCTCGTACTCCTCAAGGCTCTGCAAAACGGCCTTGGCCTCGCCGTTCTGTGTGATCACGTAACGCTGCTTCTCACCGAGCTCTTTCAGCATCTTAGCGGCGTTGGTCTTCAAGTAGCTGATAGGCTTGACCTGTTCTGACAATTGCATGGTTCCCTCCATCTCTTTTCAGACTAAATATAGACCGGATATGGTCTCATGTCAAAATTTCCCAAACAGCTTCAGCCCGCTCTCACCTCACGCAAAACGTCCGCGAACCGCTTCACCGCCTCCCGGCACAGGACCATCAGCCCGGGTGCAACGCCCATCTCGGCAAGCGTGAAGTAACCCCACCCTGCGTCATCGAAGTCGCCATCCAGGACGACGCAGCCGAAGTACAGCCCCCTGACGTTGGCCTCTGCCGCCATCCAGTGAGAGCCCGAGCCCAGCCGGAAGAAGTGCAGCCATATCTCCCTGTCCTCGAAGGGGACGCCATCGGTCTCGCCGATCCTGGGCATCTTTGACTCGTGCCGCCGAAACCCGTCAGCCATTCCATCCCCCTCCGTGTCGTTCCGACATGACCTCCTTGAACTCTCGCACCCGCCACCCGTCCTCAACGCAGACCACAAACGGCCCTACCCTGAGCTCTGTCAGCTCGGCCAGCGAGAAGTATCCCCACTCCGAGTTCATCATGTCGCCGTTCAGGATCACATAGCCGAAGAACGTGTCCTTGCCGTCGAACTCGGCGGCGTACCAGTG
>Ga0182238_1000332_pt1 | contig 14682 bp, 12 predicted proteins | sample hydfrates6_PW_90_FD_132439 | JGI IMG/M metagenome (GOLD analysis project Ga0182238, IMG submission 132439) | Subsurface microbial communities from deep shales in Texas, USA - hydraulic fracturing test 6_PW_90 | ecosystem: Environmental > Aquatic > Deep subsurface > Shale gas/oil reservoir >... | reverse complement strand
GTACAACAAATCCTTCGATCGCTTCTTTGCCGCCTATGAAAAAAGCCAGCGACAGGACTTAGGCTCGGCTCAGCCCCACTTATCGCTTTGTCAAGGTGGCGGTCGCAAGTAGCGAATGCACCCATACATACATGCCCCTCGGACACCACTTTGGACCAAACAGGCACTCAGTACCCGAACAACACAGCTGGCACCACTGGACCAAAACTGGCTCCGAATACTCATTGGCCCAAAACTGCCCCATCTCGACCGAATTCAACTCCGGCCCAAACTTGGGCAAAATACATATATGCCCCTCGGACACCACTTTGGACCAAATTGGCACTCCGGCCCCAAACAATAAAGCCGCCTGGAGGTAGGCTCCGGCGTGAGCCGAAGCCGACATGCCATCACGCAATTGAGCAGACCCGATGACTTCGTACCAGCTTGAAACACAACAATGATCACAATGTATGTCTGAAAACATGTATCGCCCTGTATTGACCAAACCTTTCATCGAATCCGACTTTCAATAAACGAAACGAGATCTTCCCTCCGCACGAGTTTCCGAGCTCCAAGGTCGACACAGCGCAGTTCCTGTGCCTTTATCAATCTCGATACGCTAGCGCGGTGCAGCCGCAAGACTTCAGCACATTCATCAATCGTCATCAGTTCCAGACCATTTGTAGCATTATTCATATCAACCTCCTGATTCTATTTTCCATCATATTATCACATTCATACATTTCGGACAAAAAATAAACATACGGGGATTACTGCTTACTTGAATGCAGAGAGTTCGCTGATTTTTGAACCGGTCGTGGCTCTTTCTCCGCTCGGACTGCGAGGATAGAAGTCCCAACACCTCCCTGCTGCACAGATCCATACTCAAATTGACTCCGACATGACGCATGACCCATGATCTGCGCAACTTCGTGCTCACTAAAAAATTTTGTCTTTTTAAGCGTCGCTGATACAAAGTGCCGAAACGTGTAGGGTGTGATATGCTTTTTTCTTTTTGGCCAAATTTTGGCGCTCAATCTGGTCACGTAGTTATAGAGCGCCTTGGGTTTAGCTTGTATGTATAAATCTTCATCTTTTCCTGTAGCATACTTTGCCCATAGATTTTTGAGAAACACCTCAGGACTCTTTTCACCTAGCCTATCGCAATCTATGGCAATAACTCGTTCTTTCTGTCCTGAACTTCCATCTTTTCGACATTTTGCTCCCCATATTGTAATGGCCAACACATTTTTTTCCGTATTGAAATTCACCTTGACACCTTTCTCAATCTCTGCAGGTCGCACACCAGAAATAATTAACAAAGCAATCACACGCGCATATTTATTATCTTTGGGTACATTGTCCCAGTACCGTTGGACCCAATTACGCGGGAGCCCCCGAATGTGCTGACGTTTTGATTCTTTGGGCTTAAAGGACTCCGGCCTTTCAGACTTGACCACGTCACGCATATCGAATTCGCTAATCGCTTTTTCTAAACGATTGACTGTGTCTTTCCACAAAGGATTTTTTTCTCGCTGTTCACCATCTTGCTTTGCGAGCAAATATTGAATGCTGTACTCAACACAATAATTGTAAGCAGACAATCGCTTATAGTACGTGTTCGCAGTCTCTGCTTCTCGCAGCAGACATTTATCATTGAGAACACGTTCGCCGAGTCGCATGTATTCATCGTGTGTTTTTTGTGAAATTTCACGAGACTTAACTGAGCTCAAAATTTTTCGCGCGCGTTTAATGACTGCATATGCTTTTTTTGTATCCATATATACTCCTTAATTTTATATATACATAGAGGATACAAAATTTTATTTTGTGCAGTCAAAAAAACAGAACTTTTTTGGAAACAATGTTGATGTAATTATTTTCCAAAAAAAAAATGAGATTGGGCAGAAGCCATGTCCTGGCTTCTGCCCAATCTCATTTTAAGATCTATCTTTGCGTTCAAAAGATATATTTATTCGTGTCGTCAACAGATGCAAATTGTGTTTGCATCATCTCTGCTATCAAGCTCTTCAAAAACCAAGTGCGCATGTTCGGGATGCCGAACCATGCGCACTTGGTTTTTGATCCAATTATTGTTATCAAATTTCCCTGTAAACAATGCCTATTGTTGCGAGCAATGTGCAGCCTTTGAGCTGACGCTCATCAAGCGTTACTGCGTCCAGTAACTCTTGACCGGCTGCACATTCTTCCACATTTTCCCTTCTCCCGCTGTAACAGGGGAAGAAAGTCACCACAAAATGTGGAAGAATGTTGTATTTTTTTGCTCGCAATAGCATGCAAAAAGGCATGCAAAATACTAAGTATTTAGCATGCCTTTTTACTATGCATTTTGTAATCAAAAATCACTCAGTTTTTTGGGATCAATTCACCTTTGCAAACAGTTATTGATTGCCAACTCCACATATATTTTTAATTTTTGCGTACAAAGCTTTACGTTGCTCATGAAGTGATTCTAACTCCAAAAAAATTTCTTGAAGCATTTCAATCTTTGACTTTTCAAGTAGATTCGGACCTGTAGCAGACGAGTCGTCCTTCTTGCCATGATCATATTTCTTGCGGATTTTGCTGACTTCTCGACTTAAATGACTGGGGCTAATGTCGTAGCGGTCAGCAACCGTCGTCAACCGATCAACTCCGGCGAGAACCTCCCCGACAGCCTTTGCTTTTCTTTCAGCCGAAATTGTTCTTCTGGACATTTTTTCCTCCCTTCTTTTTTGTGTATTTGAAGCCCTGTACACCATTACAGATCTCAGATATACTTATCTGCCTTTATAGTAAGAAACTGTTCAGTTGTCGCTCCCCAAGTCACATAGGTCTCACGCTTTCCATTCTGCCAATTCTGGAATACGAACCTCAGGTATGGGATTGCTTGACCTTTTTTAGAGGCTTGTAACAGCGCTTGCTGGATGACCTCTTGGCAATTCTTCATGCCGATATGCAAAGCCGCACTGAGCAGTCCCCCAACGGGAATAGAACTGACTAGGCGCTCTGCCCGGTTCTGCTTCGATGATTAGGCATTGCGGAATATCCCTTTTGTCGGTAGGGATCGGCTACGTGGGTCATATCTATGACCTCGTGTGGGCAAGTAATGCACCACACAAATGGTTGATGTCAACACAAAAAAAAGGTCAAGAAACCTTTTTTTTGTGTAACAGGTAAAATTATGGGTCAAAACGCTGAGTTTTCTTCAAAAAAAAATACACTTAACTCCCAAGATTTCGGCAAGCGGATTGCCGCACTACGAGAAACCCTCGGAATGTCACAAAATGGTTTTGCTCGGCATCTTGGACTGGCGCTTTCGTCTGTGCAAAACTACGAAAAAGGGAAACTCCCCAACGGCGAGGGTCTTATAAAGATAGCTAAAACACTTGGTTGCTCGGCTGACTTTTTGCTCTTTGGCAACCGGTGGGAGGATGACCAAAAACATGGTCATCCTCGTGCAGACCTCAAAGAAAGGCTTGTGCTGGTCTCAAAAGTGAGGGCCAAACTCAACGCTGAAGGGAATTTAATTGCGAACGACGAGTTCGCAGGCCGCTTTGCTTTTCGTAACGACTGGCTCAGCGCCAAGGGCGATCCCAACAAAATGGTGCTCATGGATTTTTTTGGTGAATCCATGGAGCCTGCCATCAGGGACGGGGACACTGTGCTCATTGACCAAAGTCAGGTGGAAACAATCATCGGAAGGATTTATGCAGTAAGTATTGATGAAGAAGTGATGGTCAAATACGTTGAAAAAAAACCTGGCAAACTCGTCCTCCGTAGCGCGAATCAACAATGGGGAGACATTGAAGTGGACACTGGCGAGGACCAGGCCGAATCCGTGAAAATAATAGGCCGTGTCATCTGGTGGTGCCGGGAGGCTCGATAGGCAAGTCTCCTGTGCCAATGTGCATATTGCGCTGCTCTGTCGACGATTTATGTCAAGGTAGACAGGGTGATATCCATGATTCCATTGAACGGATGAGAAAAAGGGTGCGTCACTCTCCCCATCCTACCGAAAGGCCATTTAGCCAAGGCCTCCCTCAAGAACAAAATCGCGGGTTGCAACCACACATTGCAACCCGCGATTTTTGAGGAACAAGAAATCAATTTCACGAAACCGCTCAACCGAGCGTAAACGCAAAAACCAGCTTAGCAAGACGAATACACTGGCGGACTCCAGAAAAAACCCCGGCAACGCATGGAGCGCTGCCGGGGCGAATGGGCCAACATACCCCACAATACTACATAGCGTCCTTGAACAGCTGCACGACTTTTTCCACCGTGCCGATGCGAGGATTCGTCCCAGCATTGCCGTCCTGCATGGCCTGCTTGGCCATAGGTTCGATATCGGCTTCCTGAACCCCGAGTTCGCGCAGTCCCTGCGGGATGCCGACATCCCGTGACAAGCGGGAAATCGCGTCAATCGCCTTTTCTGCGGCTTCCATTTCCCCAAGCCCTTCGATGTTCTCGCCCAGGGCCACGGCAATGTCCGCGAACTTTTCCGGATGGACCATCAGATTGTAGCGTTCCACATGGGGCAGGAGCACCGCATTAGCTACACCGTGCGGCAGGTCCAGCAGACCGCCCAATTGGTGGGCCATGGCGTGGACGTAACCCAGGCCGGCGTTATTAAAAGCCATGCCCGCCTGATACGAGGCGTAAGCCATACCTTCGCGGGCTTCCATGTCCTGGCCGTTGGCCACCGCCCGGCGCAGGTACTTGCCGATAAGCTTGATAGCGTGCAGGGCCAGGGCATCCGCATTGTGGTTGGGATCCTTGGTCACATAGCACTCCACGGCATGGGTCAGGGCGTCCATGCCGGTGGCCGCGGTCAGCGCCGGGGGCTTACCGGTCATCAGCTCGGGGTCGTTGATGGACACCTTAGGCAGGTTGCGCCAACTGACAATAACGAATTTCACTTTCTGGGTCGTGTTGGTGATCACGCAATGCCGGGTGACTTCGCTGCCGGTACCGGCCGTGGTATTCACCGAAATGATGGGCGGCAACTCGTTGGTCAGGGTTTCAATCCCAGCATACTGCTCGAACAAATCGCCCTCGTGCGTCGCCGCGATACCAATGCCTTTACCGCAATCGTGGGAACTGCCGCCACCCAGGGTCACCAGCATGTCGCAGCCTTCGCTCTGGTATTGTTTGAGCCCGTCAGCGATGTTGGTGTCCTTGGGATTGGGCTCGAATCCGGTGAACACCGATGTGCTCACCCCTGCCTCCTGTAGCGACCCCTGCACGATCTCCAGCGGCCCGCCCGGAATCTGAGCCAAACCGGGATCGCAAACGACCAGGGCCTTGGAACCGAACATCTTGGCCCGGGAGCCGACTTCCCCCACTGTTCCCCTGCCGATAAAATTCACTGCGGGGCACAAAAAATCTGCCATGATCTGCCTCCTCGTGGTTGTGCATCTATGCTGGGCGACCGGCGATACGCACCGCCATATGTCGCGTCTCCGCCCTCATGCTGTTTCGAAGCGCTCCTGACGCCGCTTGTGCTGGCGCCCGAGGCGCTGAAAGGTCGTGGCCACTTCGGAAACGGGCTGAATGCAGCGGGCGGCATCCTCATAGAAGCGCTGCGCGCGATGCTCGCGCTTCAGGAGTTGGGCGATCGCCCCTTCATGCCCGCCAGCGTTTTCTTGCTCCGGAAGTTCGTACTGGTTTTTTTCCAGCCCCTGAATGGGCTCCAGAATCATTTCCGTCACATTCTCCTGCCGCTCGCGCAGCAGTTTCTTGATCGCTTTGCTGTTTTCCCGGATACAATTGGCAATTGCTTCCCGTTCTTCTGCCGACTGGACTTCGCCCTCGAGCTTCTCCAGAAAGGCAGTGTCGTCTTGCTCCATGGCAATGGCGAAATCCAGGACATTGCCGAAATTCTTGAGTGACATTGCTCCCCCGATGTGTGCGGCCTGCGTCCGCTCAGCCGATGGCGCAACCGACCTCCCGGACGCAAGCCTGCAGGTTAGAACCAGCGGTTGATAACCACCTTGCCGTCGGTGAAGAACTGGAACACGTCCTGGCCCTGGCCTTTGTGGGTACCGAACATGGAATCTCCGGCTCCGCCGAAGGGGAAAAAGCTCATGGGCGCGGCCACGCCGATGTTGACCCCCACCATGCTCGGTTTGACGCTGTACTTGAATTCCCGGGCCGCGGCGCCGCTGGACGTATAGATACAAGCGGCATTGGCCAGCCCGCGGGTATTGGCGAAATCGATGGCCTCCTGCAGATTCTGCATGCGCACCACCGAGACCACCGGCCCGAAGATCTCTTCCTTGGCAATGGTCATCTCCGGCGTGACATTGTCGAATACGGTGGGGCCGAGGAAAAACCCTTCCGGGGTGTCCACGTCCGGCTGCCGGCCGTCGAGCACCAGATCCGCGCCTTCGGCGATACCGGTCTCGATATAGCGCAGGACCCGCTCCTTGTGCGCTGCCGAGACCACCGGGCCCATCTGGGTTTCCCCGTCCAGACCATCGCCCACTTTGAGCTGACTGGCCTGGGAAACGAATTTGTCCACCAGTTCGTCCGCCACCTCGCCCACCGGCGCGAGCACCGCCCCGGAAAGACAGCGCTGCCCGGCGCAGCCATAAAAGGACGTCAGCAACGAGGGCAGCCCTTTGTCGATATTGGCGTCGGGCATGACCGTAACGATATTCTTCGCCCCGCCCAGGGACTGGACGCGCTTGCCGGTCTCCCCGCAGCGCTTGTAGATATACTTGGCCGTGGGGGTGGAGCCGACGAAGGAGATGCCTTCGATGTCCGGATGGTCGAGCATACCGTTGACCACGTCTTTGGAACCGTGGACCATGTTCAAGACCCCTTCGGGCAGATCGATCTCTTCGATGAGTTCGAAGATGAAATTTTGGGTCATGGGCACCTGTTCCGAGGGCTTCACAATGTAGGTATTGCCGGTGACCAGGGCGTAGGGCACAAACCACCAGGGCACCATGGCCGGAAAATTGAACGGCGGGATACAGCCAAAGACCCCCACGGGCTGGCGCTCGGAACGGCAGTCGATCCCTTTGGCGATGTCCTCCAGGTTCGAGCCCATCATCAGCGACGTCACGCCGGTGCTGTGCTCGACGTTTTCAATCATCCGGCGCACTTCCCCCCGGGATTCGTCCAGAGTCTTGCCCATCTCCCGGACCAAGGTCTTGGATATCGCTTCAAAGTTCTCCTCAAAGACCTCTTTCAGGGCGAACATGTACCGGGCCCGTTTGACCGGCGGCACCCGGCGCCATTGCGGAAAAGCCTCCCTGGCAGCCCGCACGGCTTGGTCCACCTCGGCCGCCGTGCTATACGGCACTTCGGCGATCTGCTCCCCGGTGGCCGGGCACCATACCTGGCCGTACTCGGAAACGTTCGGGGCCTGCCATTCGCCGTTGATGTAGTTCTGCATGACCGGTAATGCCATTTGGGTACCTCCTGGAATGTCTGCGTCTTGGCTGTGCCGTTGTGGTTCGCGGGGGCGATTACAGGGCCTGAAAATAGAGGTCCACGATCTCGTCCCGGGTCGCCTTGCGGGGGTTGTTGCCGGGACTGCCGCTGGCGATGGCCTCGTCGGCCATGCTCTGGACATGGGTTTGGAGCTTCTCCCGGGTCACCCCGAGATCCGCAAGGGAAGGGATTTTCAGCTGCTCGATGAGCTGCTTGGCCCGGTCGGCGCACGCCTGTCCGGCCTGCGCCTCGCCGCCCCAGGCTCCGGGCAGCTCCATGGCCCGGGCCAAGCGGGCATAGCGGTGCGGCGCGCCGAGGAGTGAAAAATCGGTCACGATACCCAAAAGGGCGGCGTTGGACACGCCGTGGGCCACGTGGAATTTGGCTCCGATGGGCCGAGACATACCGTGGACCAGGGCTACCGAGGAATTGGTGAAGGCCATGCCCGCCTGCAGCGCTCCCAGATGGGTCTGGCTACGGGCTTCGAGATCGCCGGGATTGGCCCAGGCCCGGGGCAGAAACCGGTTCAACAGCCCGGCCGCGGACAGGGCCAGCACATCGCTCATGGGATTGGCCTTGACCGAGACAAAGGCCTCTATGGCGTGGGTCAGGGCATCCAATCCGGTGCTGGCAGTGATCTGCCGTGGGCAATCCAGTGTTAGCAACGGGTCCACGATGGCCACACAGGGCAAGAGATACGGACTCATGATCATCATCTTCACCTGCTGTTGCGGCTCGGTGATGATGGTTACCATCGTCGCCTCGCTACCGGTGCCGGCTGTGGTGGGCACCGCCAGCACCGGCAGGCCGGGCGCGGGGATCTTGTCCACGCCCATGCACTCGGCCAAGCTGGCTGTGTTTCCGGCCTGGATGGCGATGGCCTTGGCCGTGTCAATGGGACTGCCCCCGCCACAGGCCACCACGACGTCGCAGGCTTCCTGCCGTAACAACTCCAGCCCCGCCTGCACATGGGGCAGGCTCGGCTCGGCATCCACGCCGTCAAAAACCACCGGGGCCAACCCTTCCTGCTCCAGGGAGTGCACCACCGGCTCGATGACGCCGGCCTGCTTGAGCTGGGGATCAGTGACCAGCAGCGCCTTGTGGCCACCGCACCGGCTGGCTTCCCGGCCGGCCTGGGCCGCGGCTCCCTGTCCGAAATGCACCGTTGCCGGCGAGCGAAAAGAACAACTTTGCATCATTGCCTCGCTTTAGACCGCGATCCGGTCTGCTTCACCTCTTGGCGCCCGCATCTGCGAATCCGAAAAAGGATTCGCGCCATGCCTGGCACCGCCTATGTATTGCCGTCTTCGATGTGCTGCATGGCCGCTTCCACGTTGGCCACGTGCTCGTACATGGCCTGGGCGGCCGCGTCTTTGTCCCGATTGCGCAGGGCCTGCAGAATCCGTTCGTGGTCCGCGACCACCTGGCGGGAAAAGGCGGCCCCGGGTTGCATATCCAATTTGAGATCCGCCAGCAGTTTGTTCACGAAATCCAAGATCATGATCAGCACCGGGTTGCCCGAGGCCCGGGCCATGTGTACGTGGAAATCGATTTCGTGCTCCCCACCGATGATTTCCTCGCCCCGGTCCAGGGTGGCGGCGCAGGCGTCGTTCAGGGCGCTTAAGTATTCGATGTCCTCGTCACTGATATCCTGGGCCATCTGCCCGGCCAGATAGGGTTCGATCACCTTGCGGATCTCGGAGAGGTCTGCAACGGAAACCTTCTGGAAATGCAGAAAATTGGCGATGGAATCTCGGGCCACATCCATGGCCACTTCCTTGACCACCGGCCCGCCACCGGCCCCTTTACGGATTTCCACGAATCCCAGCGTTTCAAGCGCGGACAGCGCTTCGCGCAGGGTGAACCGGCTGACCCCGAATTGCTCCATCAGCTTTTGCTCCGAAGGCAGACGGTCCCCCGGCTTGAGACGACCCAACAGAATGCTTTCCCGGATCTGATTGACGATGAAGACGGAGCGCTTGCCTTGATTGACATTAGTGAACATGACCTTCCCTTATTGCTTGCCTCTTGAAACCCTGCCCTACACATCCCGAAACCGCGGACTGCTTGCACCGGCCCTTTCCTGCCGAATTGGTGGCCCCAGAATACCGGCTCTGGCTGTGCTGTCAATAAATATTATAATATTTATATAGTAAAATATATAGCTCATTGAGAACGCTGGCCATCCCTGCGAAAGCCGCCACGCCACGCACCACCTTGCGCTGCACTCGCGCCGGGCCGCCCGGCGTCCTTCAGCAGCGAGTTTGACATTGCCCGAGATCCCTTTAGGGTCCAACGTCATTGAACTCTCCCAGCGCCCCGGCAAGATGATGCACCCGGAGCGCACCGGGAGACGATACCTCCGGCAGGCTGCCGGAGGCGCCGGTCCCCGGACCGGCGTGGACGAACCCCAACCAAGGAGAGCGAATGTTTCGCAACTGGCAAACCATCCTTTTCAGTGTCTGTGCAGGCCTGCTTCTGCTCAGCGGGCCCAGTCTGGCCGCCGAGGGCGTGCAGGTGATCCGGGGAGCGACCCCGATCCCCAACGGCGACGCCCAATCCGCCGGGGATCTCACGCTGACCAACGGCAAACTGGCCGTGGCCTTTGCTGCGGAGACCGGGGCGCCCTGGGGCGTGGCCCGCGGCGGCATCCTCGACGGGGCCGTGGTTACGGACGAGGGCATGCAATTGGACCACCTGACCCTGGTGGATTTCATCCCCAACAACTGGTCCAGCTGGCCGACCACCTACCAGCGTGTGGAGGTCACGGAGCAGAGCCCGGAGAAATGCGTGGTCCGCACTGAACGGGATTGGGGCCAATGTGAATTGGTCACCACCTACACCCTGCGCCGCGGCGCAGAACAACTCCGCATGCAGACCCGGATGACCAATACCGGAGACAAACCGGAAAAAGACATCCTTTCCGGATACGTACTCTGGTGCACCGGAGGCTCGCACTTCGGTCCGGCTGGTCTCCAAGGGAGAGAGAAAGGCTCGCGGGAAGGGACGATGAGCGATTGGAGCGTGACCTATGGCCGCGACTGGGCCATGACCATCCACGGCCCGTATTTCGACCGTTTCGACTACGACGGCCGGGATCTGTATCTGGAACATACCCTCCAGCCTGGAGAATCCCGCAGCTTTGAGGGCTGGCTGCAGATCACGCCTTCCGGCGATCTCGCGCCGATCCTGCAGGCGGAAATCGCGCGTAAGGATCTGGCCACCGGACGCGTGCAGGGCAGCGTGGCCACGCAGGGAGGCGACGCCGTGCAGACGCCGTATATTATCGTGCGCAAGAACGGCCAGACCTACACCTGGGCCAAGGGCGCCGATGGAGCCTTCGATCTGGAACTGCCGGTGGGAACGTATGAAATGTACGCCACGGCCCAGGCCCACGCACCGGCCCAAGCCCGATCCGTCACCGTGGAGCAGGGACAAAACGCGCAAATGGCGTTTGACGATCTGCGCAGTCCGGGACGGGTCAGCTTTCAGGTCACGGAGCGTGGCAGCGGCCTGCCGGTAGACGCGCGCCTGTCCATCGCCGAAGGGGTCCAGCCGGTGATCGGGTTCATGGGCCAAAAGATATTCTATACCGACCTGGAGGACGTCGGGGTCTGCGAGGCCTCCCTGGCCCCGGGCGATTACACATTTGAAGTCCAGTCCGGCGCCCCGTTTCTCAGCCAAGCCCAAGAGGTCGATCTCGCCGTACCCAGCAACGACCGGGTCCGGGCCGAAGTGCCGCTGCGCTTTGCCAACCGCCCTGAACAGCGGGATTGGTACGGCGTGGATCTGCACCACCATTCGGACCAGCTGGACGGGAAGACCCCGCCGGAACTCCTGGTGCGCTCCCAATTGGCGGCCGGCTTGGATTATATCTTCCTCAGCGACCACGACACCACGGTCAACCACCTGCAGACCTGGAAGCTGGCCCAAAAACGGAACACCCCGTTTATCCCGGCCATTGAAATCTCCCCGTCCTGGGGGCATTTCAACGCCTATCCCCTGCAGTTGGGGCGGACCTGGGACGTGGACACCAGCGCCGCCAAGGTGCAGACCTTGTTCGACACCGCCCGGGACATGGGCGCCGAGATCATCGGCGTGAACCATCCTTTCATTAAATACGGCTATTTCACCAACCTGGAAAACAACAGCACCCAGGGCGGCTTCGATCCCCGTTTTGACCTCATCGAACTCAACGGGGCCGTGGACTACCAAAAGGCCGTGCAAAAGGCCTGGTCCCTGTGGAACAAGGGCTGGCCGACCTATCTCCAGGCCGGCACCGACGCCCACGATGTTATGCTGGAATCGGAGATTTCCGGTTCTATGCGCACCATGGCCCACATTCCCGGCGCCGTGACCGTGGACAATCTGGTGGAAGCGGTAAGCGCTGGGCACAGCTACGCCACCACCGGCCCGCTGGTCTATCCTCAGCAAGCCCAGTTCGGGGAGACCGTGGTCGTGCCCACCGGTGAAACCGTACGGCTGCCCTTCGAGGCCGCGGCAGTGCAGGGTCTGAGCAGCGTTGAACTCGTTCGCGACGGTGACGTCGTGGAAACCATGGAGTTCGACGATTCCGTGCAGCGCGCCGAGGTCACCTTTGACTTCCGCGTGGCCGAGGACGGCTGGGCCGCCCTGGTCGTCACTGACAGCGAGGAGAACACGGCCTATACCAACCCCATCTGGCTCCAAGCCCGGGAATACACGGCTTTGGCCAAATAGGTCCCTCCCTAAGCGCGTTTCCTCGTGCCAGGCTCCGGCCTAGGCACGCAAAAAGCGCCGGGGCAGTTCGCACTGCTCCGGCGCTTTTCTATACTGGGACGCATTGACCCGGGCACATAGTCCGGGCCTTATTCTTCGGATTCATCTTGAGCTTTTTCTTTCCCTCGTGACGAGACTTCTGCCGTATTCTTTGTTTCCAATCGACTGTTACTGGTTGAATCGAACGACAAAAAGGGAAGGGGCGTCGAAAAATTAAGGCTGTAACATTGGGGTGGAAACTCAAGGAGCCCGCCAAATCCACATTGCAAGAGGCTTCCACGAAGATAACAAAAAAATTGACTTTTTAGTAGTAGTATGATAACATACACAAGAATAGCGATATTTTTGCCTAAAAAGAGCTTTAAATTTTTCTTACTCTAAACTTACCACCTGCTGAAAAAGTGTCAAGTAATTTTTTATCATTTCTAACGAGTTTTTTTGCGTCAAAAATGCCCGATGATTTGTTTAATTCAAAAAGTAGTATCAGAGCATGATAGTCCAGTTTACAGTTTCTTTGGAAATATTTAAACCCTAAATTTAAATTTCTGGGTCATTATCAATTCCGTCTATGCTGCATTATTACGGAAAACTCAATATTTCCCAAGTTCACAAGTCATTAATACAGGATTAAAATTGAGCATCTCCCTTGTAACCAGGTGACCAAACAACTCACGGCTGAAAAACTCGGCAACAAAAGCAAGAAAATTTCAGCGCAATCACTATTTGAACAGTCAAAAACAGAAGGAGAACGGTAATGAAATTAGATGAGCTGAATTCGAATATCAAACCAGAGCTACAGCCACTTCTTGAAGAGCGCTGGAAGAAAAATGACGTTTTGGGTTGTCTTTCACTATATGATAATATGCATCATATTGATTTTATTTTAAACAATATAAATTCATTAATAAAAAATCAACTTTACGAGGAAGTTTTAATAAAAGCATTAACTACTCCTCGTCTCAACCTTAAGCATATACCTCTCACCTTTATACACGGATTACTTGATTGTGCCGACAAGCAAAAAATGAGATTACATGGCGACGCGCTACAAAGTAATGGCCCTTTTGTTTTATATAGGGGTGTTGCTGGTCGAGGGGAGGCAAGAAGAGAAAAAGGCATATCTTGGACAGCATCGCTCGAAAAGGCAATATGGTTTTCAAAAAGATTCCCTGGTTTAGAGGATCCTGCAGTCTACAAATCCATAGTACCCATTGAGTATGTTTATGCATATACGAATAAACGACAGGAACAAGAATTTATTTGTTATTTACCGAAAAACCATAAGTTAGAGCGCATAAGAGAGTAAATGATCAGAGCTTGTACTTCTATGCGTGCAGGCCACCTAGAATCAACGGACAGAGTTCTTACCAGTTCCATCCGGAACCAGAAGGCATTGGCATACGCCTCGGGTCTGGGAGGTGGCAAAGACCAAAGCCTTTGAAATAGGCTACATCGCCTGCACCGAACGGACAGTGAGGGGAGCACCGCCGGGCCAGCGGTCAACCCCGCTGGATCGGCCAATTCTTACCCCGCGCTTCTTCCCTTGGCGACCTTGGCGCCTCCGTGGTTCGTCTTTCTTCAAGCAGATGAGCCAGGCCGGCGCCGACCTACGTGATCCGCCTTTTTCCGTGACATCCGTGTCATTCCGTGGGCAATTCTTGTTTCGCAAGGGGCGGGAAGTAAAGGCCAGTGCCGCAGTTCACGCATGTTGGTCTCAATCAGCGCCAATGAGCGTGATCAGCGGAAAAAAAATCTTAAAGGTTCCATCCAGAACCAGAGCCTCTGATCGTGAATGAGCAATGAACGAGGGCCCCTTGTCCGGCCAGGGTCTTCTCCCTGGACGGGCAAAACCAGCCTATTTTGGGCCTTCCTTCGCGCAGCTTGGCGTGACTTCGCGGACCCAATTCTTCCCTCTTCTTCGCGCCTTCGCGGCTTAAGGGCGTCCGCGCCCGGGCGTGAGGCATTTCTTGCTCTTCGGACCACCAGGCGCCGGCCTGGGGCTCTTCATGTCTTAAGGCAGCAGCTTGTGTCGGCTTCGGCTTCGCCGGAGCCGACCTACATGATCTGCCTTTCTTTCCGTGTCCTTCCGTGCATTCCGTGGGTAGTTCTTGTCCTTCAGGCAGGGGGAAACGGTACATCGATTTCGATACCGATCCCGATTTCGATAGCGATGGATCTACGCTCCGTCCTCAGCCATATGCCCACTGTCATCCGTCTTGGCTTCGTGGAGAATCGGTTATCTGGTATCTGGGATGGGGGAGCTGGCAGAAACACAAGCTACCGTTTTGCCAGACAATCAATACCGGTTCCCCGGACCACTTCTGCCTAAAACCTCAATCCTGGAACCGCCTCCTGCCACCTGATCTCTGATACCTGATCTCTGATAACGAATAACGGCTCACCGCTCACCGATCATCCTCACACACCCAACAACCGCCGCCACCAGCTCTTCGCCGGAGGAGCCTCCATCTCCGGCACCGGGGGCTCATAGACCTC
>Ga0182238_1000330_pt1 | contig 14702 bp, 11 predicted proteins | sample hydfrates6_PW_90_FD_132439 | JGI IMG/M metagenome (GOLD analysis project Ga0182238, IMG submission 132439) | Subsurface microbial communities from deep shales in Texas, USA - hydraulic fracturing test 6_PW_90 | ecosystem: Environmental > Aquatic > Deep subsurface > Shale gas/oil reservoir >... | reverse complement strand
GGATAATGGAGTCCAATCTCGGTCTCACCCCCAATAATGATGGTGAGATTATCCGGATCCAGATCCCCGATCTGACCGAGGAGCGCCGCAAAGAACTTACTTCCGTTGTCAAAAAATATTCCGAAGAAGGTAAGATCGCTCTGAGAGGTATTCGCCGGGAGGCTCGCGATGAGGTGGACCTTCTGGAATCGGAAGGGGAAATCTCGGAAGATGATGCCCACCGCGCCCGAGAAAAAATTCAGGAATTTACCGACCGTTATGAAGAAATGATCGACGAGCTTCAGGAGAAAAAAATACAAGAGATTATGACTGTTTGAGATGTCACAGTTGCCTGCAGATTTGCAGGAAAATCTGCAAAAAATTCACAGCCGGGGTCAAATTCCCCGCCACGTGGCTATTATCATGGATGGTAATGGACGCTGGTCCCACAAACAGTCGGTTGAACTTGCTGAAGGTCACCGCGCGGGCAGCGAGCGGGCACGGGAAATAGTTGAGTTCTGTTCCCATATCGATGGTTTGAATATTTTGTCTTTGTATGCTTTCAGTACCGAAAACTGGAAGCGCCCGAAGATGGAGATTAAAACTTTATTTAAATTACTGGTCCGGTTTTTAAAGCAGGAACTTCCCACCATGCAAAAAAACAACATACGTTTAAATATTCTTGGTGAACCCGGCGAGTTTCCCTCATTTGTTCGCCGGCAACTTAATAATGTAGTTTCAAAAACTGCTGCCAACAATAAATTCATACTTAATCTTGCTTTGAACTATGGCGGCCGGGACGAGATAGTTCGCGCTATCAAAAAAGTTGGAAACGAGCTTGAGAGCGGGGAAATGGTGGCCGGAGAGTTCACTGAAGAGATGTTTTCCGGTTATCTGGATACGGCCGGCCAGCCCTCGCCTGATCTTTTGATCAGAACCAGCGGGGAACAGAGACTTTCGAATTTTATGCTCTGGCAGGTGGCCTACACGGAACTTTATTTCACGGATGTTCTCTGGCCTGATTTTGACCGTTCCTGTTTCCTGTCCGCTTTGTTTGATTACCAGGATCGCGAGCGCCGTTTTGGCGGCCGGGAATCTGAAAACTAGGAGTACTGATAATATGATATTACGCTGGCTGACCGGTATTGTGTTTGCTTTGATTGCGTTTACTGCCCTCTGGTTCGGGGGGACGGGATGGTTTGTTTTTCTGAGTCTGTGTCTGATAATTGCCGGCGTGGAATGGGCAAATTTAGCCGGCCACCCCCGGGTGTTGATTAGTGTTGTTATTTTTCTGTCACTTATTTTTATTATTACTGAAAAATTTTATGTTCTTCCGGTTCTTCTGCTTCTGCCGGCTCTCAGGATGCTTGCCAGCCAGGAACCTGATTTTTCAAAACTGATAACCTGGAGTGCGGCGGGAATGATCTGGCTTGCTTTGCCCGTGGGTCTTCTCTACAGCCTCCGCATTCAAACGGAAGGTTTTTTTCTGGTCCTGGTTCTAATTATCGCCACCATCGCCCAGGATACTATGGCCCTCTACGGGGGGATGTTGTTTGGCGGTGAACCGACTTTCTCTCCCGGGTTGAGTCCGCGCAAGACATGGGCCGGTTTTATAACCGGCCTTCTGGGAGGACTGGCTGTTTTTTTACTTGCTTCGTATTATGTGTTTTTCCCCCTCTGGATTTCACTCCTGCTGGGAGTCTGTCTGGGTGTTAGCGGTTCCTGTGGAGATTTGATGTTTTCAGGTCTGAAACGCTGTTCGCAGCTTGATGATACCGGGAAAATATTTCCCGGCCATGGGGGCCTGCTGGATCGGGTGGATGCACTGCTGATAAATACGGCTGTCTATTATACGATTCTGTCCGGGGCCGGATTAATATAATGAGCAAAAAAATAGCCATCCTGGGTTCAACCGGTTCGATTGGAACTCAAACACTCGATGTTGTACGCAGTTTTCCCCGGCAGTTTGATGTGGTTGCCCTGAGCACTCATTCTTCCCTTAAACAGGTTTCCGAGCAGGCCCGGGAGTTTAATGTTTCCACGGTGGGAGTCACCGATCCCCGTCTCCACGAAGAATGTGGAGACTGGTTGAATGGGCCGGAGGCCCTGGATGAAATAGCAGGGATGGATCTTGATATCCTGGTCCTTTCCGTGGTGGGAGCAGCGGGACTCGCGCCCTGTATTACTGCCTTAAAAGCGGGAACTACCGTTGCCCTTGCCAATAAAGAAGTTATGGTCGTGGCCGGAGAACTGATATCAAAACTTGAATCTGAAAGTGATGGCCGGCTTATACCCGTGGACAGTGAACACAGCGCTCTTTTTCAAATATTGAACGGAGAAAAAATAGAAGAAGTGTCAAAGGTTATAATCACAGCTTCCGGAGGCCCTTTTCGCAGCCGATCATTGGAAGAATTAAAGGATGTTACACCCGAGCAGGCCCTGGATCATCCTAACTGGGATATGGGGGTTAAAGTTACCATTGATTCGGCAACTATGATGAATAAAGGACTGGAGGTAATAGAAGCCTGTTACCTGTTTGGACTTGAACCCGATCAGGTAGACGCGGTTGTTCATCCCCAGTCTTCGGTCCATGGTTTTGTCTGTTTTCAGGATAATTCCCTTCTGGCCCAGTGTGCCGCTCCCGACATGCGCCTGCCGATTCAATACGCCATGTTTTATCCGAACCGTCGCCGGGCGGTAGTCGAAGCGATTGATCTCAGCCAGCCGTTTAGCTGGGATTTTGAACCTGTAGATACCAAACGATTTCCGGCTTTCGCTCTTGCCCGGAGGGCTTTACAGGCAGGTGAAACCTATCCTGCGGTTTTGAACGCTGCAAACGAAGTGGCCGTGCAGGCTTTTCTTACCGGGGATATTGGGTTCATGCAGATCTCAGAACTTGTTGAAATGGCCCTTGATAACCATTCTCCTTCGAATCCGCTTGAACTTTCCAACCTCCTTTCCGCTGACACTGACGCTCGCAACCTGGTGCGCTCCACACTCGATTAAAATATTCTTGTTTTATTCTGCAAAAAAGTAATTATACTTTACTGTGTGGCAGGCGGTTGGTGGTCCTGCGAATACTGGTATGCGGAGTGATCTGGTCATTGATATGAACTGGATGTCAAAATGGAGAACTTGGTTTTCTGTATTTCTGGTCTTAATCACCGTCGTTTCCGGGGTTACCTCTCTGGTGGTGTTTGCCCGGACCGAACCCTCCTCCCCCGATATTAAACTGAGAGTAGCCTACTATGATTATTATCCGTTGTTGTTTAAGAATAAGGCTGGTCAGGCGGCGGGGATTTTGCCTGAAGTTTTTTCCCGGATTGCCCAGAAGGAGAGTTGGTCTGTCGAATATCTGTTCTTGAGCTGGGAGGAATGTCTGAACCGTCTGGAGAGTGGCAAAATAGATGTTTTACTTGGGATAGGCCGTTCTCCGGGGAGACTCGAGAAATATAAGTATAACCAGCAGCCGTTTATTTCCGACTGGGCACAGGTATATGCTCCCCGCGATATGAATATTGAAAGCTTTAAGGATCTGGCCGGGAAAAAGATCGGGGGATTGTCGCGGGATATATTTTTTGAAGAAGGTTCGCAGTCTATAAAAGAACTCATGAGTAGATTTGATTTTCAAGCTGGATACCGTGGTTATAGTAGTTACAGGTTACTTTTTAAAGCGTTGCTGAAAGGAGAGGTTGATGCGGGAGTTTTCGGAAGGCTTACCGGAAGATATCTGAAAAATAACATGGATACTAAAGATCATATTGCTCCGTCCACCATTAGCTTTTCCCCCTATCGCATGTATGCCGCTTTTCCACCGGAAGCTAAGCTTACCCCGTATCTTGTTGAGAGGATTGACTTTCAACTTGAGCGGATGAAACGCAACCCCGAATCCTTTTTCTACCAGGTCAAGGAAAAATATATGGCCGACCTCTACGAACCCATAACCCTGGTTCCGCCCTGGTTGATCTGGGCCTTGATTGTCGGAGGTGGGGCTGTTATTTTTCTGGCCGTGGGTACTTTTATACTTCGAAAACGTGTTAAGAGTCAGACCGGCAGGCTAAAGGAAAGAAACCGGGCTCTCAATATTTTGATAGATTCAAATCAGGCGATGATGAGGGCGCCTGATGAAAAAAAACTGTTTGCTGAAGTCTGTCGGATTATTGTTGAAACCGGAGGTTATGATCTGGCCTGGATCGGGCGGGAGAATGAGGGCCTGGAAGTATGCGCCCATTGTGGCGGCGAGGACGGCTACCTGGATGAGATAACAGATTCTGATTCTAAAATAATTAATGAAAACGATCCTTCATTGCTGGTCCTTGAAACCGGGGAAAGAAAGATAATTGAAAATCTTGATAATCAACAAACAGTAAATTTTTCCCGGGAAAAAGTCCGGGAATACGGGTATCGTTGTTTGGCTATTTTCCCTTTAAAAATAAAAGATCAGGCGGTCGGTGTTGTCGCACTTTATTCAAAAAAAATGTCAGTTTTTTCAGCCTCGGAGATTGAATTGTTAAAAGAGTTTGCTGTAGATATTTCTTTTGGCTTGAAAGCACTCAGGAATCAGGAAAATCTACGTGACTCACTGGAGGAGGAAAAAACTTTGCTGCAGGAAGTTCATCACCGCGTAAAGAATAATCTTTTTACCATGATAAGTTTTCTGGAAATGCAGCTTGTTTCAGCTTCCGGTGAAGAAACCTGCCAGGTTCTGGAAGAAGCTATAACCCGTTTAAATGCAATGGCTCTTGTCCATAAAAATATTTATTCTAATAAAGAACTTTCCCGGATAGATTTCACTTCATATCTTAAGGAATTAACCACTGAGGTGATTACCACTCTCAAGGATCCGGAATTGGATATAAATATTAATTTTGATCTGGATGAGGCAAATTTTTCTCTTGATCTGATGATCCCCTGCGGGTTGGTTATAAACGAATTGCTGACCAATGCAGTCAGACATGGTTTTAAAGGTCGAAAAGAGGGGGAGATAGAATTAGTATTTAAAACTGGCGAGGAATATCATGAACTAAAAATACGTGATAATGGAGTGGGTTTGCCGGAAGGATTCAGTCTTAAAGAAGGCACCTCGCTTGGTTTAAAACTGGTGACCACCATGGTTGAAAAACAGCTTGAAGGCGAACTGAGCTATAACTCGAATGGCTACACGGAGTTTATTATCAAGTTCAAAGCACCTTCTATTGCTCGGATTTGAATTGATATTAATCTGACTTAAGATGAGCTGGGAATAAAAAAATTGTAAAGGTGGTAAAACTATGAATTCAGAAAACGAAAAGGGTAATTCAAATGAACGTCGAAAGTTTAGACGAATTTCGATCCACAAACCAGCTAAAATTGAAGTGGACGGAAAGACCTGGCAGGCGGAGTTACTTGATATTTCTTTAAAAGGAGTTTTGCTTGAAAAACCCGCGGATTTTTCCTGTGAAGAAGGAAAAACAGTAAATATTGAAATAGAACTGGGGGAGACAGAAAAAATTAAAATGAAAGCCCATACGGCTCACTGTGAAAAAAAAGAAGTCGGGCTTGACTGGGATGAAATTGATATCGACAGCCTCGATCATCTCCGCCGCATGCTCGAGCTAAACGTAGGTGACTCAAGCCTCATAGAAAGAGAATTAAGCGAACTTTTCGAAAAAAAGTAATTAAAAACCCAGTTTATAGTTCATCGTTCGTAGTTTATAGTTAAAACCAATTCAACCCCCGTTTTACCACAGAGAATGAGGCGGACAAGGGGAAGGGGAGACAGTAGGACAGCAACATCAACATCAAATTCAATATCAACTACTTTTTTACCACAGAGGTCGCAGAGGGACACAGAGGAAATTCAAAGGCATTCGAGAGGGATAAAATCCTAAACCACCAGAGTGAAGAAGTTAAGGAGTAGATTCAAAAGCTGAGTCGTGATTGCGTGATGAGGTGACTGGGGAACTTTAACGGCGAAGGCAACCTGTTTTAGGTTGTCATTCCGGGGCTTGACCCCGGAATCCATTTTTATTTTGAATTACACCTGTCAACCAACATCAACTTCAACATGGATTACCGGGTCAAGCCCGGTAATGACGGCGGGGGTAGAGTGGATTGTCGGGTCATCCAGCACTCAATCGAGGAGTTGATGAAAAAGTATAAAGTTCCCACTGGTAACTCCCTATCGAGTGCTGGACGGCAATGATGGCTTCTTTTGGTTGTCATCCCGGTCAGCGATCCGCAATCCATTGGTTTTGATTTATAGTTTGAACTATGCACTTTGTTTATCGGTTTTGATTTTACCTTTGTGACCTCTCTGTGGTGAAAAATGTTTTGATTTTGATGCATTGCCATATGCAGGAACCCAATTTATAATTTCCACCATAGATGCGCGAATAATTTTATTATGAGTGAGGTAGAGGTAGTATGGGCAGGGATAGTAATTTTGATTTTGTTTTAGTCGGAGCCGAGGTTATTGATGGCAGTGGTGCTGTTCGTTCTGCTAAAGATGTGGCGGTTAGATCCGGTGAGATCGCCGCAATGGGAAAATTACCTGAAAAATTGGATTGTCCCCGTCTTGACATGAGTGGCTGCATCCTCGCGCCCGGATTTATTGACATCCATTCCCATTCTGATTTAAGTTTGCTCGAAGACGGTCGGGGGCTCAGTAAAACTTACCAGGGTGTGACGACTGAAGTGACCGGTAACTGTTCTATGTCTCCGGCTCCCGTGACCAAAGAAAATAAAAACAGAGTCCGGGATACATTTACCTATATGGCCGCCGATGTTGACTGGGAATGGGACAGCTTTCCGGATTATCTTGAGTTTCTTTCGAACAGTGATACTGCTCCTAATGTTGTTCCTCTGGTTGGCCACGGTTCTATTAGGGCTGCGGTCATGGGATTTGAACCCCGTCCGGCCACCGAAAAAGAGATTGAGCAGATGAAAGAGCTGCTCGGCCAGTGTCTTCGGGCCGGAGCATTCGGGATGTCAACCGGACTTGTTTATTCCCCCTGCTGTTATGCCAAGACGAATGAACTTATAGAGCTGGCCGGGATTGTTTCTGAGCATGATTCTCTTTTGTCAATTCACATGAGAAATGAAGGTTATCGTTTGCTTGAAGCGGTTGATGAAACCCTGGAAATTGTTAAAAAAACCGGGGTCAGGACAGAAATATCCCATCTGAAGGCAGCCGGAGAAAAAAACTGGGGTCTTGTTCGCCCGGCGGTAAATAGAATCGATAATGCCCGCGATCAGGGGTTGGATGTAGGATTTGATGTATATCCGTATCTGGTCGGAAGCACCTATCTGAGTGCTCTGCTGCCCCGCTGGGCTCGCCGCGGCAGCCGGCAGGATCTTGTTGAGCGTCTCTCTGATAGCTCAAATCGTACCCGTCTGCGCCGGGCCATACTTGAAGGTGATGAGGACTGGCCCGGTTACAATGGACCTGGCTCTCTCACCCCGGAGGGAACCACAATAAGTTCTGTCGGCTCAGAAAAAAACCGTGGTCTGGTCGGTAAAACCCTGGCAGAGATTGCGAAGGAACGAAACTGTGATCCCTGGGAATGTTTTTTTGATCTTCTTGTCGAAGAAAAAGGAAACGTAATTGGTCTTTACGAATACATGTGCGAGGAGGATATTAGTTTTCTATATTCACATTCGGTTTCCTCGGTCGGCTCCGACGGTCTGGCTATCCCACCGGAAGGCCACTGGCTGGATTCTAAACCCCATCCCCGCTATTATGGAACTTTCCCCCGGATGCTGCGCCGGTTTGCTATAGAAGACGATCTGCTGAGCCTGGAAGAAGCTGTGCGTAAAATGACCTCGCTGCCGGCCGGGCAACTCGGTCTTGAAGATCGTGGTCTGTTGGAAAATGGGTACGCGGCCGATATTGTTGTTTTTGATCCGAACAAATTAAAAGATCGCGCCACTTATAAACAACCCCATAAACTTGCCGCCGGAGTGGAATATTTGTTTGTTAACGGACAGCCGGTGATCAGCGTCGGTGAGCAGTCAGCCGACTCTTTCCCCGGCAAAGTAATTAAGAAGTAAGTTCTTCTATTTCCCGGCCGCAGGCCAGTGTGGCTGCGGTTGCCAGCAATTTATAGGTGTCTATTCGCGCCTGGGTGATGTTTGTTCCCTCGTTTTTGTTGGCATCGTGGATGAACATCGGACACAGATCCTCGGAAGTGAATTTCATTCCCCGGGAATTTAGATTCTCCAGGTCGGATCTTTTTTTGTTGGTCCGGAGAAATCCACCGATTGGTTGGTGTTCGAGGCAGTAGATAACCGGCTCTGCTACAAGATCTTCGACCCGGTCGGCGGTTCTCACTGATTCCTGGATAATAACAGAGTTATTTGTTCCGCCCCCTTTGCGCCGGGCCATGCTGTCGCGACGACTGCGGTTGATATTTAAAAAATCCGAGCCGCTTTCAAAGGCGTAAACGCCCATTCCGTAGGTCCCCCGCGCGCTCTTCACAAAAGCGGCAACCGGTTCCTCTTCGCCGATCTCGGCCAGCTTGTTTCGGGTCCGGGTGTTTATCAGTTCTATTTTTTCTGCGATCTCCTCAAAACCATCCCTGGTTTCAAAGTTTACCCCGGAAACAAATTCAGTCTGTGGAAAAAGGTGCCAGGGATCAATTTCCAGTATTTCAGCAAGTTCGCTAATAATCTTTCTGGCCTCTGAAAAATGCTGGTATTTTCTCCTGTTCCACCAGCCGGCCAGCGGTGGCGGGGTTATTGGAGTTTGACATTCCTTTAACAAATCAGGTACTCCATCCGAAAAATCATTGTTGGAAAGAAGCAGATCGATATTTTCTCCGCCCGCGGTCAAATTACCGTTATTTTTGGACAGTTGATGCAATTTAATTTCATCTCCCCGGGCTGTGTTTAAAGTAGCCGGGTCATCTTTGAAATAGTCATTATCTGTCACCAGAAAGACACGAAAACCCGCCTGGCTGAGGAGCTTTTGCAGGGCGTGCAGGTTCTGAAAGTAGTAGCTGTTGCGGGTATGATTTTCCGAGTAGATGCCTATTACTCTCAGATTTTTGTCCTGGCGCTTGAGCAGTATCTGTTCTGCAAGCTGGGCCGCGGCCCGCAGCCCGCCGGGACAAATATTATTAAATCCTGCAGGAAAAAGATTAGCGTCAACTACCGCCGCTTTGCAACTGCTGGCCCTGACGTCGAACGAACTGTAAAAAGGCAAGGGCTGTTCACTTAATCTTTCTGAGATATAATCGTTTATTTTATCCCGTTTAGAATCTATTCGGGAAGATATTTTTTCAAACACCATTTCTTCAATCACTCCATTAAAGCAGTATTGATTCCGGTGTGACCGGTTTTATCTGTAGTTCATATATTTTCGCATAATAAATCAAAAGGAGAAACCATCCAGTCGTCACTGTCAGATCATTCTAACGGTTTCGCAATTGCCGTCCAGTACTCAATCGGGGAATTGCAGAAAAAACATAAAATTTTCACTGGTAGCTCCCGATTGAGTGCTGGATGACCCGGTAATCCACTTCACCTGCCCGTCATTACCGGGCTTGACCCGGTAATCCACTTCACCTGCCCGTCATTACCGGGCTTGACCCGGTAATCCATTTCACCTGCCCGTCATTACCGGGCTTGACCCGGTAATCCATTTCACCTGCCCGTCATTACCGGGCTTGACCCGGTAATCCATTTTGAATTTGAAGTTGATTCACAATTTTAATTAAAAATCAAGTTGGATTCCGGGGTCAAGCCCCGGAATGACGATCTAAAACAGACAGTTATTTCCACGTTTGACATACCAAGGATCAAATACCGTTCATAGTTGTGCGTTTATAGTTGGAAACAAAACCTTAAAGCAAACCCGATTTCTCCATAGAGATCATAGAGGGGCACAGAGTAAAAATCAGAAAAAACCGTTTTTGTATTAAGAAAAAAATCTGTTCAAGCTTCTTTATCAAGTATTCTGCCATTCTTTTGTTGGTTATTTATTTCTGTATCAGCCAGTGTATTTATAATGTAGAAGAGCCACAGGGCCCCTCCCAGCAGCAGGAAGAAATCGAAATGTGAAAAGGTCAGGCCGGCTATTAGAAGTGGAGTTTCAACCAGAAATATTGGTGTGAGAACATATACGCTTATACTTAAAAGCTGATTCCAGCTAAAAGATTTTTCGTGCCGGCTGCGCGCTATTAAACCGGCTATACTTAAGAGCAGCAGCCGTAAAATTGTCAGAGTTATTAATGACATCAGCAGGGCAAAGACAGTGGTGAACGACATAATAATGCGGAGCCGGGGCAGCCAGGTATTGAGAAACTTAGAATCTATAATAATTTTTGGGGCTGTTTCTTCTTCCGAGTAGAAATTTGTATAGATGCTTCTGAACTCTTTATTTGACCGGATGAAAAGAACTTTATTGGAAGCAACAACTAATACTTCCGGTTCTAACCGTCTACGCGGGATAGTTCCCTGCGGATCTATCAGCATCTTGTAGTCCTCGTAAATTGGTATTTTAAGCGGGACATCGGCCTTCACTTTTAGATTACCGTTTTGAAATACGATCCGGGGCAGGTTTTTCTGGAGATTATTTGCGATTTCAGAACTGGCTTTCCAGCCGGTGTAAAAAATGAAAGGGGCCTGTATTATAAACAAAAGAAGCAGGAGTTTGATCAGGTAAAAGGCGGTCTTTTTCCCGGATTCAGCAGTCACCTGTTTGTAGAACATAGGTTCAGTGCAGGCATATTTTATCCGCTTGAAAAAACCGGGTATATTTTTATTAGTCATTCGAGGACAATCCTTATCAGCGTAGTCAGAAAGTAATTTCAACAGCATAACTTTAGCTGATTATCAAAAAAAAGTCATCATTTTCCTCCCTGAAACACGGTTCATCGTTTAGAGTCCACAAGTTAAAACCAATAATAAAAATAGCAAGCCAACAACAATGGATTCTGGCTCGCACTGTTCTTACACATCCTTGTGTTTGCAGCATTAGCACATCCGTGTGCGTCAGGCCCCGGAATAACGACCCAAAACAGTTTGTCATTACCGTTGAAGGTTCCCCTTTTAAAATATTTTGAATTTACGCGGTGTCCCTATGTGACCTCTATGGTAACCGCCCTTGACTTTGTCATTTCGACCTTCGACCTTCGACCCCTGACTTATAGCCTCATCACGCAGTCACGTCCTGGCCCCCCGCTGTAGGGAGGATACAGTAACTATTATTATCTGGCCTTTTGATATACAATTAAAACTTAAAAATAGAATTCAGGAAGTGATTTTTTTGTGAAGAAAAATGATATTTTGTCTGACACTCAGGCTCAGAGTGACCCCAGAAAGGTCGAATTAAATAAAGTGGGCATCCGGGATTTAAAACTACCGTTGAAAATTGTCGACCGCCGTCAGGGCCACCAGCAGGTGGTTGCAAACCTGAATATCGGGGTGAATTTGAGTAAAGATCAGCGAGGGGCGCATCTCAGTCGTTTTGTCGAAATTGCCGAAAAATATCGCCGTTCAGAGTTTACTTTTGAATCAGTGCCTGAATTCTTAGCGGAATTAAAGCAGCGGCTTAATTCCACCAACGCCTACGCCAGTTTTAAATTCGACTATTTCATTGAGAAAACTTCTCCCGCCAGTGAAAATAGAGGTCTGATGGATTTTAACTGTGGTTTCGGGGGATTTTCCGAAGGCGGAGATACAAAAACATGGCTGGAGGCTGAAGTTCCCCTGACCACTCTGTGTCCCTGCAGTAAAGAAAACAGCGCATCCGGTGCTCACAATCAACGGGCGATAGTCCGCAGCAGAGCTGTTATAAACAAAATGCTCTGGCTTGAGGAGTTCATTGAATTAATTGAAAGTGAGGCCAGCAGTCAGCTTTATTCGCTTCTCAAACGGGAGGATGAAGCTTATGTAACAGACCAGGCCTATCAAAACCCAAAATTTGTCGAGGATATTGTTCGTGATTTAAGTCTCTCCCTGCAAAAAGAGCCGGCCATTGAAGATTTCTGGCTGGAATGTACCAGCTTTGAGTCCATCCATAATCATAATGCTTACGCTTCGGTCAGTCACGGCGAGTTCTGGAAAGATTCGGGGAAAATATATTGAGTAAACAAAGAGAAAACGAAGATCTTGTCCTTGAAGGCGGCGTGGATCTGCACTGCCATTCCACAGCTTCCGACGGAGAATTTTCACCCTCCCGGTTAATAACTCTGGCCGAAGAAGCCGGGCTTGAAGCACTGGCCCTTACAGATCATGATACGGTCGCCGGCCTGGATGAATTCATGCGGGCAGCGCAATCCTCCCCCGTGGAGGCGGTTCCCGGTCTTGAAATAAGTGCAGAAAATTCTGTCGGTCGTTTCCATATTCTTGGTTATTATCTTGACTGGCAGAAACCCCGTCTTATAAAAAAACTTCAGTATTATGAAGAAGCCCGCGCCGAGCGGGTTAGAAAAATGATTGATATTTTGGAGGATAAAATTGGTGCGGGGCTGACTTTTGAGGATGTGGCCAATCTGGCCGGGAAAAAACTTATCGGTAAACCTCATGTCGCGCAGGCAATGTTTGAGAAAGGTATTGTTTCTTCCGTCCGCCAGGCTTTCGATGAATATCTGGCCCACGGCCGGATTCTTGACCGCGTACCCAAAAAACGCATGGGGGTCAGCGAAGCAATTACTTTGCTCGAGGAGGCCGGGGGAGTTATTTCTCTCGCGCATCCGCTTTATTACGCCGAAAATTTTAAGCTCCGGCGTTTTTCGGTCCTGGGAGTGGAAGCCCTGGAAGTTTATTATTCTGATCATAACCAACAGCAGGAGGATAAGTATAAAATGATGGCCCTGTCCGATGAACTGTTAATTACCGGAGGTACCGATTTTCATGGTTCGGTTAAGCCGGAGGTCAAACTTGGTGATTTGCGGTTGAAATATGAACATCTGGAAAAATTAAAAAAGGTCAGCCGCCGCAAGGGCGGACGTTTTGATATTGTTTAAATTATTTTCTGAATTGATCGTAGTATGTCACTCCCTGGATATTCTGTCAAAAACGGTGTTTAATTGTGAGTTCTAACAGAAACATCCAGTGGGCAGCCGAGACCCCCCTTTTACGCGAAGCTCCGAATCTGGAACGTCTCGATCATATTGTCTGGCGGGGTGAAGCGAAATGGCCTGCCAGGGTTGCGCTTATAAATAAGGATATCCGGATAACCTACGGCGAGTTAGCAGATAGTGTCCGCCGGTTGGCCAGTGGTTTTTCCCGACGGGGTTTGAGCGCGGGTGACCGGGTGGTTCTACAGGCCCCTTCCTCTCCTGGCTGGATTATTTGCTACTTTTCACTTGTTGCTCTGGGTGTGGGAGTTATCCCGCTTGCCGAAGATCGCAGCGAATATGGGATCAAACGTGTGCTGCGCCTGGCCCATCCTGAATTAATAATCCTCAGCCCTGATGTGGAACAGGATATATATAAATATGACGGTGACAATCTGGAAATGTATGTTCTGGATGATCTTCGCGAATTTTTAAACCGTTATTCTTCGGAATCGCATATTGATTTTCCGGTTGAAAATTTTGATTCCGACCAGGTGTCCAGTATCTGTTTTACTTCAGGCACTACCGGAGCTGCAAAGGGTGTTTGCCTCACACATGCTAACTTCTGCGCTGACCTCAGGGCTCTTTACAGGATAGAAAAGTTTGGCCCCGAGGATCGTTTTCTGTCTGTGTTACCAAGTTTTCATACCTATGAATTCACAGGTGGCCAGATGCTGCCCCTGTTTTCGGGAGCGGCAATTGTCTACGCCAAAAGATTAACCAGTAAAACTTTGATGAAACATTTCCGGGAAGATCAAATCACAATAATGCTGGCGGTTCCTCTCGTCTATCAGAAAATTGTTGATAGAATAAAACGTAATCAAAAAAAGGCATCTTTTCTTAAACGCTGGGCCGGCCAAAGTATGCTCGGTCTGGGACGAATGGATAATAAAATAGGTGAATTTATCAGGGACAATGTGAATAGAAAACTGCTGAAAAAAATGGGATTCAAGCATCTGCGTCTTTTAATCTCCGGTGGCGCTCCGCTTAATGGGGAAATTCCCGAACAATTCCGTGCGCTTGGTCTGGAGATGCTCCAGGGTTATGGTTTGACCGAGACAAGCCCGGTAGCCACAGTTAATCTGCCCGGAACGTCGTATCCTGCTTCGGTGGGTAAGTCACTGTCCTGCTGTCGGGTGGGTATTTTTGATCCCGATGAGGACGCTGCGGGGGAAATAGTGATAGAGGGTTCTATCGTCTGCAGACGATATCTTTGTCCTGAATGTCCTCAGGAGACAGAGGATGGCCCTTTTCATACGGGAGATATTGGTTACATCAAGGATGGGTTTCTCTTCATTAGCGGGCGGTTAAAAAGTATAATAGTTACTTCTGGAGGTAAAAATATTTATCCGGAGAAACTGGAAGAGTTTTACAAAAGAAGTCCTTTTATAGAGGAAATACTCGTTGTGGGAGAACCACGCCAGGATGGAAGCGGGGAACGTGCAAAAGCTATTGTTTATCCAAATGAGGATGCCATTGCGGATGACAGAGACGTAGCCTCCCCCGGGAATGAACTGATTAACCGGGTGATCGGTGAAGAACTAAAAAAATACGGAGAAAAGCTACCTGAACATCAGAGAGTGAGAGGTTATGAACACAGGTGTGAGCCTTTTCCCCGGACGCCGACTCGAAAGATAAAACGGTACCTTTTTTGAACCGAACAGCCACCCTGTTTCCAAG
>Ga0182238_1000328_pt1 | contig 14847 bp, 11 predicted proteins | sample hydfrates6_PW_90_FD_132439 | JGI IMG/M metagenome (GOLD analysis project Ga0182238, IMG submission 132439) | Subsurface microbial communities from deep shales in Texas, USA - hydraulic fracturing test 6_PW_90 | ecosystem: Environmental > Aquatic > Deep subsurface > Shale gas/oil reservoir >... | reverse complement strand
TACCTTTAGCAACAGCAAGCTCCACTTTGGCAATATTTCTTTTAAGATAAATACTCAGTGGTATGAGAGTATATCCCTTTTGAGTGGTATAACCAATCAATTTTCTAATCTCATTTTTGTGCAGAAGAAGTTTTCTTTTGCGCTCTGGATCATGATTAAATCTATTACCCTGCTTATATGGGCTAATATGCATGTTATAGAGATACACTTCTCCTTCTTCAACCACAGCAAAACTGTCTTTTAAATTAACTCTGTGGTTTCTAATAGATTTAATCTCTGTACCTTTAAGTTTTATTCCGGCTTCATAGGTTTCTTCTACATAATAATCATGTCTGGCTTTTTTATTTCTTGCAATTACTTCAATATTATCTCCAGGCATTATTCTTCCTCCTTTCTGCAGTATACAGCATAAATTAGTAATTATCTTATTTATTCTACCAGTTCAAAATCAAGTTCTCGTTCTTCTCTGTTAACTTTTACAACTTTTATTTTAACTTCATCACCAATACGGTAGATTTTTTTAGTTCTTTCCCCGATCAACCTGTACTGTTCACTTTCAAAATGGTAGTAATCATCTGTAAGTTCTCTAACATGTACCAACCCTTCAACAGTATTGTCTAATTTTACAAAAATTCCAAATCCTGTTATACCACTAATAATACCTTCAAATTCTTCTCCAACCTTATCTTCCATAAATTCTATCTTTTTAAGATCAACAGAATCCCGCTCTGCTTCCATGGCCCTTCTCTCCTGAAGAGAACTGTGATCTGCAATTTTTGGTATTTTTCGCTCCAGCTCATGCTGACGCTCTTCAGTTAGATATCCTTCTGATATGGTCTCCTTAATAATACGATGTGCTATCAGGTCGGGATATCTCCTGATTGGTGAAGTAAAATGGGTATAATGATTAAGTCCAAGACCAAAGTGGCCTAAATTTTTGTCTGAATAAACAGCTTTTTTTAGAGAACGAAGTAAAACTGTATCAATTATCCGCTCTTCAGATTTACCATCTACTTTTTCCAACATTTCCTGAAGCTCCCTTGGATGTACTCCATTACTGACACCTTTGAGGTGATAGCCAAAATTATGGATAAATTCATTGAATTCTTTCATCCGATCAATATCTGGCTGTTCATGTACCCGATAAATAAATGGGATTTCCCGCCACGACATATCAGCAGCCACAACCTCGTTTGCTGCAATCATAAACTCTTCGATCAGCTGTTCTGGTATACCATGTCTTCTCTTCTTTAAGGCAACAGGCCTACCATTTTCGTCCAGCTCCACCTTCACTTCCGGAAAATTAAAATCAATACTCCCTTCAGAAAATCTTTTTCTGCGCAATCTGCGGCGCAGATCATTCATTATCTCAAGTTCTTCAATAAAATCACTGTATTCTTCTTTTAGTGATTTATTTCCCTCAACAAGTATTTCATAAACTTCATCATAAGTCAGCCTGTGATTAGATCTGATAACACTTTTTATTATTTCATGATCAACAGCTTCTATACCATTTTCCCCACTCAATTTATAATCTATAAATACTGTTAGAGTTAATCTTTCAGCAGCCGGATTAAGGCTGCAGATACCATTAGATAATCTTGGTGGGAGCATTGGTATAACCCTGTCTACAAGATAAATGCTTGTTCCTCTCTCATATGCTTCACGGTCTAAAACTTCATCTTCTCGTACATAGTGGCTGACATCTGCTATATGAACACCCAGCCGATATGTGCTGTTAGATATTTTTTCAATAGAAACAGCATCATCCAGATCTTTTGCATCATCACCATCAATAGTTACAAGTTTTAAATCGCGCAGGTCAACCCGCTCCTCATCTTCTTCGAGAACAGAAAGATCTACTTTATCTGGTATAGATTCGGCAGCAGAAAGAACATCCTGAGGAAAATCTCCTGGCAGATCAAGCTGACGTATAATAGCTTCAATATCCACACCTGGCTCATCTTTAAAACCAAGAATTTCTATTATTTCACCTTCTGGATTCCTGTTTTTTTCGGGCCATTTTTTTATTTTTGCTACTACTTTTTGTCCATCTCTGGCATTTTTTAAACCTCCAGGTGGAATAAAAATATCATTACAAATTCGCTGATTATCGGGGATGAGAAAAGCATAATTTTTATATTTTTCCAGATTACCAACAACTTTTTTGTTCACTCTTTCAATTATTTCTGCAATTTCTCCTTCTTTATTTTTACCCCTCCTTGAACGAATAAGATGAACAAATACTTTATCATTATGCATGGCGCCATTCATATTTTCGGAAGCTATAAATATATCTTCCTGTTCTGGATCATCAGGAATTAAAAATCCATTACCTGATGCTATTTTTTCTACTCTTCCACCTATTAGATCAAATTTTTCTGGAACTCCATACTGTCCAGATGAATTTTTGTAAAGCAGACCTTCATTTAGAAGTTCTGATATTAGTTCATCAAAAATTAATTTTTGGTCTTTGGATATATCAAACTCTTTATATATTTCCTCTCTGCTGATTGGACGGTGAACATTTTTTCGCAGATGTGATAACAGTTCTTTTCTGGCACTCATTAATAATCATCCCCAATCTTTTTGTAAGCAAAAAATAGACAGAACTTATAGCCCCAGTTCATCAGAAATATTCTGCATTCCTTCCAGAGATAATTCAATAAATTCTTCCAGTTCCAGATCCATTTCTTTGCAGGAAGCAATAACATCCCTATCTGCACCTTTTGCAAAAGAATTTTCTCCATAGCGGTTCATAATAAATTCTGTATCAAGGGCTGAAAGTTTTTTGTCTGGATGTATAAGTGCAGAAGCAACTATTAAACCTGTAAGTGGATCACTTGCATATAGTGCTTTGGCCATCAGGGTATTTCGCGGCAGCTCATGCATGCCATTATGTGCCCTAACTGCCTCAACAATATCATCTTCAATTCCCATCTCACCTAACATATCTGCACCAATTAAACTGTGTTTTTCAGGCTCATCTGCAGTTTCTTCATAGTCAATATCATGCAATAAACCAGCTAATTTCCACTTTTCTTTATCTTGGTCAAAATACTCTGCTAATCGACCCATTACAGCTTCAACAGCGAGACAGTGTTTCTGTAAATTCTTCTGTTTAATATTTTCCTTCATTAAATTCAAAGCTTCTTCTCTCTTCATAAATTAATTACCCTCCTTATTGCTCTGTTAAAATTAAATCTCTTTTTCCTCCATAAATTTTGCTTCAGCCTTTGCCTTTACTTTTCCTGCTTCATCTTTTATTTCTGCTTCAGTAAAATGAATGGTTCCAATAGATTTACTGTAACAGTCCCTATAAAAACCTGTTATTTTAATTTTTTCTCCTATCTTAACAGCTTTTTTAAAGCGAACTTTTATTTCAGCTGTAAAGGCTGATACTCCCCGGGCACCAACCGCATATGCCATTGCCTCATCCAGTAGTGTGGATACAAGTCCACCGTGCATAATACCATCATATCCCTGATAAAGTTTTCCCGGTACAAATTCTGCTTCTACAGTATTTTTATCAATTTTTTTGAACTTTAAGCCCAATGAGATAGGATTTTCTTCTCCACAGGCAAAACACATTTTATCTTCTCTTTGCGGCATCAATTTCACTACCTTTCCGAAAACTATAATATAGTATTTAACTTCCAAAAACCCCCCTAAACAGCAGCAAACTCTACTTAAAGGGGGGTAAAAATTGTTTAACTACTATATTAATTTTACATGAATAATGGTGCAAATACAAGTGAAACAATAGTCATTAATTTGATGAGAATATTAAGAGATGGACCAGAAGTATCTTTAAAAGGATCTCCAACTGTATCTCCAACTACAGAAGCCGCATGTGTCTCTGTTCCCTTTCCACCAAAATGACCTGACTCTATATATTTTTTGGCATTATCCCAGGCACCACCGGCATTGGCCATCATAATTGCAAGCAGCACTCCTGATGAAAGTGAACCTGCCAGTAATCCTCCAAGTGCCTGTACATCCCACAGGCCAACGACTACAGGTACAACAACAGCTAAAAGTCCTGGTACCACCATTTCTTTTAAGGCAGCTGTTGTACTGATATCAACACATTTTCTGTGGTCAGGCTTTTGAGTGCCTTCCATAATACCCGGCATTTCTCTAAACTGTCGTCTTACTTCTTCGATCATTTCTCCTGCAGCTTTACCAACAGCTTCCATGGTAATCGCAGAAAATAGAAATGGAAGCATTGCACCAATAAAGAGTCCAATAATTACCTGTGGATTTGTTAAACTAATATTCTGCAGTCCAACTGCTTCTGAAAAAGCAGCAAACAGTGACAGTGCTGTCAGTGCAGCTGAACCAATAGCAAATCCTTTTCCAATAGCAGCAGTTGTATTACCTACTGAATCAAGTTTATCTGTAATATCTCTAACACTGGCATCAAGTTCAGCCATTTCTGCAATTCCACCTGCATTATCTGCAATTGGACCATAAGCATCTACAGAAAGAGTGATACCAGTAGTTGATAACATACCTACAGCAGCCATTGCAATTCCATATAAACCGCCAAATTTAAAAGCAATAAAAATAGCAGCTGCAATGACAAGTATTGGAAGCATAGTACTTCTCATACCTACAGAAAGACCACTTATAATATTAGTAGCAGTACCTGTCTGTGACTGTCTTGCTATATGCTGTACAGGCTTATAATGTTCAGAAGTATAATATTCAGTAATGCGACCTATAATTGTACCTGCAATTAAACCAGCAATAATAGCAAAAAATACTCCCATATTACCAATAAGTAAATTAACCAAAAAATATGCACCAATTATTGTTATTACTGCAGCACTGATTGATCCTCTTTCTAAAGCTTTAGCAGGATTTACACCTTCCTTGGCTTTAACAAATCTTGTTCCAATAATAGAAGCAATAATCCCTACAGCAGCAAGCAGCATCGGCAGCATAACAAGATTAACCGGTGTACTAACTCCCAGCTTTTCTGCAATAGATGGTGTTACACCTAATGTCATCGCAGCTACAATTGAACCAACATATGATTCAAAAAGATCGGCTCCCATTCCGGCAACATCACCAACATTATCACCAACATTATCAGCGATAACAGCCGGATTGCGGGGATCATCTTCTGGAATACCCGCTTCTATTTTTCCAACCAAATCAGCACCAACATCAGCAGCTTTAGTATAAATTCCACCACCAACACGTGCAAACAGTGCAATAGAACTGGCTCCAAACGCAAAGCCTCTTAAGAATTCCACATTATCTGCAAAAAATATGTAAAGAATTCCCAGACCTAATGTTCCTAAACCAACAACAGACATACCCATAACAGAACCACCTGAAAAAGCAACAGTAAGAGCTTCATTGAGCCCTGTCTGTGCTGCATTAGTAGTTCTGGCATTAGATTTAGTAGCAATCTGCATACCAATAAATCCGGCTAGGGCAGAAAAAATAGCGCCTACGACAAACGACAGAGCTGTCTGCCATCCCAGACTTGGTACAAATGTCATGATAACTGCTACAATGATAACAAAAATAGATAACATTTTGTATTCACGACCAAGAAATGCCATGGCCCCTTCATTGATGTCATTAGATATCTCGGCCATCCTTTCATTACCCACTTCTGCTCTATTAACTTTTCCTGCCAGAAAAAATGCAAATACCAGTGCAATTAATCCGGCCAGGGGTGTGTAAAAACTCATGCACTAACCTCCTTATTCGAAATTATATAATTAACTTATTTATTTAGCACATTATTATTTAAAGAACTGCAAGTATAAGTGAATTGATCATAAACACAATCGCTGCACCTGCTGTGAACTTGCTCAATTTCGATTCTAAACCTTTTTGTGATTTACCAAAAAATGTTGAAGCTCCCCCATCAATTGCACCGGAGAGACCTGCACTTTTTCCAGATTGAAGCAAAACACCTACTATAACAGCAATGGCCACTATTAAATGAAAGATTTTTAAAACCAGCACCTGATATTTCACCTCCAGTGATTAAGTAAAATCTATTACTTTAAGGAGTTTCCCCCAGATTTTTTGCGGCATAATCTAAAAAATGAGAAAACTCCTTATTATTTTATATATATGGTCTAACACGTATTTCATTTTAACATACTGTTAATAAAAAAACAATAATGATTAAAAGAAAAAACAATTCTAATTATTCTAAATATTGATGGATGAATTAAAGATTCAAAATGAATTTTTCCAGTCTGCCCTGTATTCTGCTTACTGCTGTACCGAGGTCAATATTATAAAAATTTGCCATCATTCTAAATACCGCTCCTTAATACATACACAGAATTTATCAAGGCTCTTTTCCGAGATTTTTCTTAAAAAAATCATTTAACTCTCCATAAAAGATAAAATATGATTTTTTCACAAATATTCTCCCCTGCAACATTCCAATTTAAACACATAATATCTACATAAGAGAAATCATTTCTGATGAATCTGACAATTTTAATAAAAAAGAGGAAACACTGCTAATGTCTCCTCCAAGTTTAGATCATTAAATTTATGCTGCCGAAACTGCATTACTTTAAATTAAAAAACGCATCTCTCCCGGCATATTCTGCTGCATCTCCCAGCAGTTCTTCAATTCTCATTAACTGATTATATTTAGCAACTCTTTCCGAACGAGCAGGAGCACCTGTTTTAATCTGCCCAGTATTCATTGCCACAACTAAATCTGCAATTGTTACATCTTCTGTCTCACCAGAGCGATGTGACACAATAGAAGTAAATCCTGCTCTTGTTGCCATTTCTATTGTTTCCAGGGTTTCAGTTAAAGTTCCAATCTGATTTACTTTTATAAGAATGGAATTGCTCGCTTTTTCCTTAATACCTCTACTCAATCTTTCAGTATTAGTGACATAAAGGTCATCACCAACTATCTGCAGTCGGTCTCCTAATCTTTCTGTCATTTTACTAAAACCTTCCCAGTCATCTTCAGCAAGCCCATCCTCAATTGATATAATTGGATATTTTTCAATCAAATCTGCATAAAAATCTATCATCTCTTCAGAAGTCTTTTCTACCCCTTCTCCTTTAAGCACATATTTACCATCTTCATAAAACTCTGATGCTGCAGGATCAAGTGCAATTAAGAAATCTTCTCCAGAAATATAACCTGCTTTTTCAATAGCCTTGACAATCACTTCCAGAGCAGCTTCATTTGATTCTAAATCTGGAGCAAATCCACCTTCATCTCCTACACCTGTGCCCAGACCTCTTTCCTGTAATACTTTTTTAAGGTTGTGGTAAACCTCTGCTCCCATCTTCAATGCCTCGCGAAAGCTCAGTGCACCAACAGGCATAATCATAAATTCCTGCAGATCAACATTATTGTCAGCATGTTCTCCACCATTAAGTATATTCATCATCGGTACTGGCAGTGTATGTGCATTCATACCACCAATATAATTGAAAAGAAATGTACCTGTAGCAGCTGCAGCTGCTTTGGCAACGGCCATTGATACACCCAGTATTGCATTTGCACCAAGTTTGCTTTTGTTTTCAGTACCGTCAAGTTCTCGCATCAAATTATCTATTTCAATCTGATCTCTTGCGTCATATCCGACAAGTTCCGGAGCAATAATTGAGTTAACATTTTCTACCGCATCTTCTACTCCTTTACCGAGATAGCGTTCTCCACCATCTCTTAATTCAACTGCCTCATGAGCCCCTGTAGAAGCTCCAGATGGAACTGCTGCTCTGCCCATTATTCCGTCTTCTAATACTACATCAACCTCAACAGTTGGATTACCACGTGAATCAAGTATTTCACGGGCATAAACATCTAAAATTGTTGTATCTATCATATTCTAATTACCTCCCTATTTGTCATCATACAGTAATGATTCTCCTGTCATTGCTTTCGGTTTTTCAATTCCAAATATCTCCAGCACAGTAGGTGCAATATCGGCCAGTTTTCCTGATTTAATAACTTTATTTTTAGGACCACCTGCATAGATAAGAGGTACAATATTGGAAGTATGTGCTGTAAATGCTCCACCTTCTTCATCAAACATTTTTTCACTGTTGCCGTGGTCAGCAGTAATCAGTGCCTGACCACCTTTAGCTAAAATAGCTGGAACAATCTCAGATAAACACCTGTCTACAGTTTCTACTGCTTTAACTGCAGCATCAAAAAATCCTGTGTGTCCAACCATATCCGGATTGGCAAAGTTGAGTACAATAAAATCATATTTATCTTTTTCAATCTGTTCTAACAGATTATCTTTAACTTCATATGCACTCATCTCTGGTTTTAAATCATATGTTGCAACTTTAGGTGATGGAACAAGAATTCTATCCTCATTTTCATATGGCACTTCAATTCCACCATTGAAGAAAAATGTTACATGAGCATATTTCTCTGTTTCAGCAATACGCAGCTGTTTTAAACCGGCTCTGCTCAGCACTTCTCCCAGACCATCTTCTATTGATGAAGGAGGAAAAGCAACCGGGAGATCGAATTCTTCATCATATTCTGTCATACAGACATAATAGAGATCTGAAGGATGTTCTGCCGGCCTTTTAAATCCATCAAATTCATCTATTTTTAAAGCCCTGGTAATCTGTCTGGCCCTATCTGCCCGGAAATTAAAGAAAATAACAGAATCGTGATCCATTATTCTACCTACAGGTCTGCCGTTTTCTATTATAACAGCAGGTTCAACAAATTCATCATTTACTCCCTCAGCATAAGAATCTTCTACCACTTTGACAGCATCTTCGTTTTTAATTCCCTGTCCGAGGACTAATGCATTATATGCTTTTTGAGTTCTCTCCCACCGATTGTCCCTATCCATTGTATAATATCTGCCGCTGACTGTTGCAATTTTCCCTGTACCAACTTTATCTAATTCAGCCTGCAGATCTTTTAGGTAAGAAACTCCACTTTTGGGAGGTGTATCCCTGCCGTCAAGTATTGGATGAATATATACTTTTTCTACATCTGCTTTATCTGCCATTTCTATCAGACCAAAAAGGTGCTTTATGTGGCTGTGTACACCTCCATCAGATAAAAGTCCCATTAAGTGAAGTGCACTATTATTATCTTTAGCATGCTGAACTGCTTTTTGGAGAACTTCATTTGCCAGTAGTTCTCCGTTCTCCACAGCCTTATTGATTCTTGTATAGTCCTGATAGACTATTCTTCCTGCACCAAGATTTAGATGCCCTACCTCAGAATTGCCCATCTGTCCTTCAGGCAGGCCGACCTTTTCTCCTGAAGCATGCAGAAATGCATGTGGATATTCTGATTTCAGCTTATCTAAATATTCTGTGTCAGCTTGATATACTGCATTACCTACTGCATTTTCATTTATCCCAAGCCCATCCATGATTATCAGAGCCAGGGGTTTTGGTCTTTCCATCAGCTCAACCTCCTTATAGCCTTATTAAATTATAGGCTTATTTGTCTTATTTATATAGTTTAGATGTTTTTGTAATTATCTCTGCAAAAGAATCTGCCGACAAACTTGCACCACCAACAAGCGCACCATCTATTTCTTCCTGAGCCATAATTTCTTCAACATTATGTGGTTTTACACTACCACCATACTGAATTCGAATCTTATCAGCTGCCTCTGAAAAATCTCTTCTGATGCTTTCTCTGATAACACCAATTACACGGTTGGCTTCCTCTGCAGAAGCGGTCTCACCAGTACCAATAGCCCAGATTGGTTCATAGGCAATAACTGCCTGTTCTACCTGTTCATCTGTTAAACCTGCCAGAGCAGCTCTTACCTGAAATTTAACTTTATCTTCAGTTTCTTCTGCTTTTCTTTCGGAAAGTGTTTCACCAACACAGATAATTGGTTTTATGCCGTTTTCAAAAGCAGATTTAACTTTTCTATTTACATCTTGATCATTTTCATCAAAATACTGTCTTCTTTCGGAATGGCCAACAATTGTATATTCTACTCCCATATCAGCCAGCATTTTGGCTGATATTTCACCGGTAAAAGCACCAGAATCTTCCCAGTATATATTCTGAGCACCGGTCTTTATATTGCTGTCTATAAGAATTTCTTTTACTTTTGCCAGACACAGAGAAGTAGGATATACTCCAATTTCAACATTATCTACAGATTTAACCTTTTCTTTTAGAGCTCTCACAAGCTTTTCTGCCTCATCAATATTTTTATTCATTTTCCAGTTGCCAGCAATAAATGGTTTACGCATTTATATAACCCTCCTATTCGCTAATATCAGAAGTTTCCACTTCATCCAAAGCCTCTACACCGGGGAGCTTTTTCCCTTCAAAAAACATTAAAGAAGCTCCTCCTCCAGTGGAAATGTGACTCATCTTATCAGCTACCCCAGCCTGATTTATTGCAGCAGCAGAATCTCCACCACCAATTACTGAATGAGCTTCTGATTCAGCAAGAGCCTTTGCTAATTCAATAGTCCCATGAGCAAATTTTTCCATTTCAAACACTCCAAGTGGGCCATTCCAGATAACAGTTTTTGCGTTCTTAATAATTTCTTTATAATTTTCTAAACTTTTAGGACCGCCACAGTCTAAAATTTGCCATCCAGCAGGAACTTCCTTAACAGAAACTATCTTTGTATCTGCATCATTAGAAAAATCATCAGCAATTACCACATCAACTGGAAGTACAATATCTACTCCTTTTTCTTCAGCTTCAGCCATCAATTCTTTAGCTAATTCAACTTTATCAGCCTCAACCAGAGAATCTCCAACTTCATAACCTTTTGCCAGCAGAAAAGTATTGGCTATTCCACCAGCAACAATTAATTTATCTACTTTATTAATTAAGTTTTTGATTACATCAATTTTATCAGAAACTTTGGCTCCACCCATAATTGCCACAAAAGGACTGACTGGATTTTCCATTACTTTACCTAAGGCATTTAACTCCCTCTGCATTAAAAAACCTGCAGCAGCTGGTAAATACTCTGCAACTCCCACTGTAGTAGCATGAGCTCTATGGGCAGCTCCAAAAGCATCATTTACATATACATCTGCAAGGGAAGCAAGTTCTTTTGCAAATTCGGGATCATTTGCCTTTTCACCGGCATGGAAGCGGCTGTTTTCTAAGACTAAAACTTCACCATTTTTCAGCCTATCAACAGCTTTTTTAACTTCTTCACCAATACAGTCATCGGCTCTTTTAACTTCTTTATTCAGCAAATTAGCCAGTTCTTTTGCCACCGGGTCCATACGAAGTTCCTCTTTAACCTCTCCCCCTGGTCGACCCAGATGAGAGATAAGCAGTACTTTAGCATCTTCCCTAATCAAATATTCTATTGTTGGAAGCGCTGCTTCAATTCTTGTTTTATCTGCAACTTTTCCATCTTTCAACGGAACATTAAAATCAACTCTAACAAGAACTTTTTTTCCTTTAAAATCTATGTCTTTAAGTGTTTTTTTCATCTTTATACCCCCTGCAAAACTGATCAATAGAAATCAGAATCAACAATAACCTGCTCTGAATTATTTTGCTAACCCAGAGCAGACTATTTTATTATTACTAAAATTCAGATTGTAATTATTATAATCCTAATTTCTTCATTTTAACTGCCAGGTCAATTACACGACTGGCATAACCCCACTCATTGTCATACCAGGATAAGATTTTAACCTGATTACCCTGAATAATACGTGTGTGGTTTGCATCATAGATAGAAGAACGGGAATCTCCAATATAATCGCGGGATACAAGTGGTTCTTCAGTATAACCAAGAATTCCCTGCATAGGTCCTTCAGCCGCTTCTTTCATAGCTTTATTTATATCTTCAACTGTAACATCTTCTTCTAAATCCACAACCATATCTACCAGAGATCCGGTAGGTGTGGGAACACGAACTGCCATACCATCAAGTTTGCCGTCAAGTTCAGGTAGTACTAATGTAACAGCTTTTGCGGCTCCAGTAGTTGTTGGTACAATATTTTCTGCAGCTGCTCTCCCTCTTGTAATCTTCTTCCAGGCATATGGACCATCAAGAATGTTCTGACTTGTTGTATAAGAGTGAATTGTTGTCATTAAACCCTTTTCTATTCCAAATTTATCATTCAGTACCTTTGCCACAGGTGCCAGACAGTTTGTTGTACAGGAAGCATTGGATACAACATTATGTTTTTCTGGATCATATTTGTCATCATTTACACCAAGTACTATTGTCAGATCTTCATTTTTGGCAGGTGCCGAGATTATAACTTTTTTTGCCCCTGCTTCAATATGTTTTTTAGCATCATTTGCATCAGTAAATAACCCTGTAGATTCAATTACAATTTCTACACCATTTTCTCCCCAGGGAAGCTCGGCAGGATTTTTTTCTGCAAAAACTTTAATTTCCTTACCATCAACTATAATACTATTATCAGTAAAATCTACTTCAGCATCAAATCTGCCCTGACTGCTGTCATATTTCAGCAGATATGCAAGAATTCTGGGTTCAACCAGATCATTAATTGCTACAAACTCCACCTCAGGATTGTTAAATGAACTTCTTAAAGCAGCCCTTCCAATTCGACCAAATCCATTAATCGCAACTTTTACACTCATCTATTATCTTCCTCCTTCAAAATAATTAATTAAAAAGTAATCACTTTCTACTGTTTAATAAGCTGATCTAAAAACAGCGGATACTTTTCAGATCTCACCTCCTTTTAGCCTGATAATTTTCCTGGCCGTTACTTCATCTGTAATTAATATATCCTGATACTGTGGTGAAACTGCTGCAAGAATTGCTTCAGCTTTATTTTCTCCTCCAGCAACAACTATAACTGTCTCTATATCTTTTAAATCCTCCAGGGTTAGACCAACACTAGCAGTTGAATAAACAATTTTCCCCGAACTGTCGAAATAAAAGCCAAAAGCTTCACTGACAGCTCTTTCAGCAGTGAGAAAATCGATTTCTTCTCTGCTTAATCCTCTGCGGACAGCCATATCTTCAGCACTGCCTACTCCATGTATCAATATATTTGCTTTTTTTAAAATCTGCAGTGTTTTCTGTATGCTGGGTTCATGACAAATCCGAGAAAAATTTTCCTCAGCAATATTGTCAGGGACATGTAAAAGATAATAACTACCGCCAAGTTTTTTGGCAATCTCAGCGGCAATGGTATTTGCCTGTATTTCAACATCTTCACCAAGACCACCTCTGCCGGGAACAACAAGCACATCACTAACTTCCTGTCTGCTGTCCATACGTGCTGCAACTTCTGCCAGTGTTGTCCCCCCAGTAACTGCCAGTATATCTCCATTTTTAATTTCTTCCTGAAGCAGCTGTGCTGCCAACCTGCCTATTTCTACTTTTCGGTCAGTTTCTGATACAGCTCCATTAACAAGTTTAACTTTTTTTAAGCCCAGCATCTTTTCAAGTTTTTGTTCCAAATTTTTAATATCTCGCAATTCTTTAATGTACTCATCTAATTCTACCAAAAATTCTTCCCCAGTTCTAGTAATCTGTGTACCAGCAGGAGTAATTCTTATAAAATAATTTTTTTCAAAGAATTCGAGATCATTTCTTACCTTTCTTTCACTTAAATCAAGCATATGAGCAAGTGCCCTTCTACCAACAGGCTGATGATAATAAATACTTCTAAGTATATTATAACGTATTTGTGCAGTTTCTACTATTTCAGGTACTATTTTTTCCTGAATTTTGAAAAGCTTTTTCATAATAATCCTCCGTGTTGGAACGATTTTGACCAAATGGAACAAAAATGTCCCGATAATGATAAAAACAGACTTGGAAATCAAACTTCCATTTATTCACCTACAATAATATATTCTATAGTAATCTAATAATTCCTGCCTAGATATCAAAAAAATTTTATTATCAGCATTAAAAATCTATTAAGGATGCTTATATTTCTTTTTTCTTTTACGTGAAGAGGCAATTCCCATTTCATTTCTATATTTAGCCAGTGTCCTTCTATTAAGATCCAGATTTTCATTATGTGAAATTAAATCTGATAGTTTAGAATCACTGAGAGGAGATTCTGGATCTTCTGCTTCTATATATTTGCGGATAATAGCCTTTATGCTGTGAGAGGAAATTCCATTAATACCACTGGAGAAAAAAAATTTAAGGCTGAACAGACCTCTGGGTGTCTGCATATATTTACCGCTGGCTGCTCTGCTGACAGTTGATTCGTGCATATCGATAATTTCTGCAATCTCATCCATGGTCATTGTTTTTAGAAATTCAATTCCTTTATCAAAAAATTCTTTCTGCCGTTCTACAATTGCCCTTGAAAGTCTATAAACAGTCATCCTCCTCTGTTCAATACTTTTTATCAGCCAGAGTGCTGACTTATATTTTTTCTCCAAAAATTCTGCGGTTTCACTGTCATTTTTTTCTTTCATCATTTGAAAATACATCGGATTTATGCGGAGAGTTGGGCTTGCTTTTTCATTTAAAATTATCACATAATCATCTTTTATCTCTTTAACAATAATATCCGGTATTATATATTCAGGTTCCTTTTCCTGAGTGAGCTGCTTACCTGGAGCTGGATCCAGAGTGCTGATCAGGTTTAGTGCAGCCCATATATCTTCAGAACTTTCTTCTAATGAAGAGATAATATCTTCATACCTCTGTTCTGTTAGTTCTTCAAAATAATCTCTAATAATTTTTTCAGCCAAATCTGTATCAAACATAGAATTGTTCAGCTGTATAAGAAGACTTTCCTGTAGATCTCTTGCCCCAATTCCCGAAGGATCTAAATTTTGTACTGCAGAGAGAACTTTTCCCACCTTCTCTCTGCTTTCATTCAGTTTTTTACTTATGCTGTCTAGATCTTCTTCTAAAAAACCACTTTCATTTAAATTTCCTATTATATAT
>Ga0182238_1000327_pt1 | contig 14856 bp, 17 predicted proteins | sample hydfrates6_PW_90_FD_132439 | JGI IMG/M metagenome (GOLD analysis project Ga0182238, IMG submission 132439) | Subsurface microbial communities from deep shales in Texas, USA - hydraulic fracturing test 6_PW_90 | ecosystem: Environmental > Aquatic > Deep subsurface > Shale gas/oil reservoir >... | reverse complement strand
TGACAGCTATATATCTACAGTGTGGAAAGCTTGAATTTGATTTACCTAAAGCATTTATTTAAAATTTCAAACTGCATTCATGCTAATTTTTAATTTTGCATTACCATTAATGTTAATATATGCTATTTGTATTACCCACACTAAATAGCGAAGAGCCTTTTTAAAGATGTGCGCTGGGGAGAAATTGATTATATGCTGATTGATCTGCCTCCAGGAACAGGAGATATGCCATTAAATATTATGCAGAAAGTTCCTCATGCTGAAACGTTAGTTGTAACTACTCCTCAGGTAACAGCAACTAAGGTAGCAGGAAGAATTGGTGCTATGGCTGATAAGATGGACCATGAGATTATAGGTGTAGTTGAAAATATGGCTTATTATAGATGTTCAGAATGCGGCCATAAGGATTATATCTTTGGTGAAGATGGCGGCAAGGATCTGGCTGATTTTATGGAGACCGAACTGCTCGGACAGCTGCCGTTAATTTCGGAAGTTAGACGCCGCAGTGACTCCGGAAATCCTATTGTTTTTGATGAACCGGAATCTGAGATTTCTCAGGAGTTTATTAAGATTGCAAAGAAATTAGCTGAGAGAGAACAGGGCTTTGATGAGAAGGTTGAGCCGCTTAAATTAAATATGGATGTAAATTAAAACTGGAACTTTGGTACCGGGTACTTGTAAAATATTACTAATTAACAAACTGGATTCAGATGGTAATATTTTACAAGTACCCGGTACCCTTAAAAAATGGGGGTTTTAAAAATGAAATTAGTTATACCTGCAGTAGCAGAGGGGAATATGGAAACAGAAGTACATGATAATTTCGGGAGAGCAACATTTTTCGCTTTTATTGATACTGAGACAGAAGAGATTGATTTTGTAGAAAATACTGCTGCTAAAAAAAGCAGTGGTGCTGGAGTAGGAGCCGCACAGTTATGTGCTGATAATGAAGCAGATATTGTTACTGCCTATCATTTTGGGCCAAAAGCATTTAAGGCACTGACTGCTGCCGGCATTGAAGTTTTAGATTTGAATGAACAAAAATTAATTAAAGAAGTATACAGCGATTACAAGGCAGGCAAATTAGCTGAGGCCGAAGCTGGCCCGGGGGGACATCATTAAATTGGCTGAAGAAATTTCACTTTCAATTTTAAGTGGTAAGGGAGGAACCGGAAAAACTACTCTGGCTGTTAATCTTGCTCTGGCGCTGGAAAATGTTCAGCTGCTGGATGCCGATGTTGAGGAGCCAAATGATTACCTATTTATTTCTCCAGAAATTGAAAGTAAAGAAACTGAATCAGTAATGAGGTTGATTCCAGAGGTCAATGATGATAAATGTACTGCCTGCCGAAAATGTGTTGACTTTTGTGAATATAATGCTCTGGCTATGATGCTGGATAATGTACTGGTCTTTGAAGAAGTCTGCCACAGCTGTGGTGGCTGTAAAATTGTTTGTCCGGAAGATGCGATTACTGAAAAGGAAAAAGAACTGGGTAAATTGCGCCATGACTCTCTCTCCAATTTAGATTTCTGGCAGGGAGAATTAAACACCAAAGAAGAAAAAGCTGTACCGGTAATTGAAAAGTTAAAAACAAAAATAGATCGGGATAAAAAGGTGATTATTGATTCACCACCAGGAACAACCTGTCCGACTATTGAAGCAATTACAGATACAGACTTTACAATTGTGGTCACTGAGCCTTCACCTTTTGGTCTGCATGATTTAAAGATGGTAATTGAAATGTTAAATGAAATTGAGCAGCCTTTTGCGGTTGTGATTAACAGGGCAGAAGCTGACAGTGATTATTTAATTGAAGATTACTGTCAGGAAGAAGGAATTAAAATAATACTTAAAATTCCATTCTCCCGGAAGATTGCAGAACTATATTCAGAAGGAATTCCTTTTGTTGATAAACTGGAAGGATGGGATGAAAAACTGCAGCAGTTATATCAGGAAATTAGAGAGGAGGCCCTAAAACAATGAAAGAAATTACTGTAATTAGTGGTAAGGGTGGAACCGGAAAGACTACCTTTACAGCTAATCTGGCTTCCCTGCTTGATAATTTAGTTGTTGGAGACTGTGATGTAGATGCTCCTAACCTGCATCTTTTATTAAATCCAGAAAATAAAAGTGAAGCAGTTTTTAAGGGAATGAAACTGGCGGTTAAAAATGATGATCTCTGTATTGACTGTGGGCTCTGTTATGAAAACTGTCGTTTTAATGCTATTACGGCTGCTGATTATCAGATTAAAAATTTAAAATGTGAGGGCTGTGCTGTCTGTGCCTATGTCTGTCCAACTGATGCCATTAAGATGGAAGAAACTGAAACCGGCACTCTTTATGAAGCAGAAAGCAGATTTGGTGAGATGGTTCACGCTAAATTAATTCCTGGTGCAGATACCTCAGGGAAACTGGTAAGTGAGGTAAAAAATCGGGCTTCAGAGCTGGCAAAAGAGAAAAATAAGGACTGGATTTTGATTGATGGATCACCCGGGATTGGCTGTCCTGTAATTGCTTCTCTAACTGGTTCCGATCTGGCGGTTTTAGTTACTGAGCCAACCATGTCAGGCTTTGCGGATCTCAAAAGAGTTATGGAAGTTGTCAATCATTTTAAAATTCCAGCCGGGATAGTAATTAATAAGTATGATTTGAATGAAAATATTTCAGCTAAAATAGAAGCCTATGCAGCAGAAGAAAAAATTGAATTACTTACTAAAATTCCTTACAGCAGAGTGATAGTGGATTCACTTAAAAAAGGCGAGCTATTTGTTGATAACGATGCAGAACTACGAACAAAAATGCTGACTGTTAAAGAAAAACTTACAAAAATACTGGAAAAATAAGATTTAAAGGAGGCTTTAATAAAATGAAAAAGATTGCTGTACCCGTACAGGGCGAAAATGTATCAGCTCATTTTGGTCATGCACCTGAATTTAAACTTTTTAGTACAGAAGATAATACGATCAGCGCTGAAGAAGTAATAGAAAACCCGGGCCATCAGCCGGGTCTGCTGCCAAAATTGTTGAATGAGGCTGGAGCAGATATAATAATTGCTTCCGGCATGGGCCAGAAAGCGATTGCCATCTTTGAGCATAATAATATAGAAGTTGTCTGTGGAGCAGCTGGTAATGCCAGAGAAGCGGTTTCTAATTACTTAAATGATAAATTAGATGCTTCTGATAATGCCTGTTCCCATGGAGAAGGAGATGGGCATCATGATCATGACCATCATGGTCATGGAGGTCATGGACATCACCATTAATTTTATTAATTTCATTTGAACCAGGTACAAAACGCGCGTTTTGTACCTGGTTCAAATAAGCAATTTTGGACCTGGTTCAAATTACAGGGTCAAATTTTTTTTACTTTATTCTTGACATATGTTCAAAATGGAGTTATAATATAATTACAGAATAAAGAGCATATGTTCATTAAGGTAATTTTAATTATTACTTTCCAATTTATATCTTGATGAACAGTGCCAACAAACTAAAAATTAAAAGGAGTGATTGTTTATGCCACGCGGAGATAGAAGAGGTCCAGAAGGTAGAGGTCCAATGACAGGAAGAGGATTAGGTTACTGTGCAGGTAATGATCAGCCGGGATTTGCAGCTGATGCCGCTCCTCAGGGAGCAGGAAGAGGTTTTAGAAATGGTGCCGGACGAGGCCCAGGATTTGGACGCGGACGCGGTTTTGCTGGTGCAGGTAAAGGTCGCGGAATGGGCTATGGATTTGCCGCTGGAAGAGGAGCAGCTTATGCTCCAGCTGGTGAAGATGTAGATTATGACAGTGAGGAAAATAAAAACCGAGAAATAACACGTCTCGAAAATCTGGCAAATACCCTTTCAAGTGAGCTTGAGATTGTAAAAAAACAGATAGAAGAGCTAAAAAATAATTAAGTTCAAAAATAAAGTTAATATATAAACTCTAACCCTTATTACAGAGAAAATTTGTTTCTGATAGACTCTGTGATAGGGGGTTTTTGTTCTTAAATGGAACTAAAGTTAAATACTGAGAGTTAACTGCTGATTTCTTGTTTTTATAGTTAAATTATTATATAATAATTTTAAATAATGGTTAGTAATTTTAAAAAAAGTTAAATTGATGAGGGAGTTTAAGATGGGAAAAAAAACAAATAAAAAGATTGAAGAAAAAATAAGAAATATCGCTAAATACTTAAATCAATACACAAAAGACCACCTTAAATGCTATAATCTTACTTTGGGAAGATTTCATGTTTTAAGAGTAATTATCGAATCACAGCCTGTTAGTATGGGTGAGATTCATGAGGAACTTCATATGGCAAATAGTACTGTTACTGTTATCGTTGACTATCTTCATGAAGCAGGATTAGTTAAAAGAAGAAGAGATGACAATGATCGAAGAGTTGTACTCTTAGAGATAACTGATCAGGGGCGAGAAATTATGGAGAGCCTTCTTAAAAAAAGACAGGATTTTATGGAAAAAGCACTTGTAGATATGGAAGATTCTGCCGAAGAATTAGCTCAGCTTTTAAGCAAGTTACTGGATAAAATTGAAGAAATATATCAACCAGATAAATAGATAAGTTGAGGAGGAGAGTATTTTGAAAAAAAGACTCTTATTTTTTTTAATTATATTTTTAATTTTATTTTCATATAATCCAACTTTGTATGCTCAAAGTGACCTTGCTATGTCAATTAGAAATCATTTACTGGTTATTGAAGAATATGAGGGGCTTTTCCCTGAAGGTGAAGAGGTTAGTTTTTACCGAGAATTAATCGAGTTTTATGATCAGCGCTATCATCGTTCAATTTGGTTTGATGGTGACCAGTTTAAAAAAGATCCTGAAGTTTTAATTGCTGAAATTAAAGATAGTTATGGAGAAGGTTTAAAGCCTGCAGATTATCATTTGGATTTTATTGAAAACTCAGTTAAAGATCCAGATCTTTTTACGGCTGATTCTCTAGGGAAAAAGGCCTTGCTGGAAATATTATTGACAAATGCCTATTTGAGCCTGGCCTCTGATTATTTAAATGGCAAAATTGATCCAGAAATTATTATAGAAGATTATAATCATCAGGATGATAATTTAGAAGCTCAAAAATTATTAAAGCTGCTGGTTGATGAAGAAAAGCTGGCCCAGATATTAGAAACTCAGCTGCCGACATCCTCTAATTACACTCAGCTTAGAGATAAATTATATCTGTACAGAGACTCGGGGAAAATTAAAGAGTGGCCTCAAATTAATACAGATGAGACTTTAGCTTTAGAGGCTGAAGGAAGGGCAGTGGCTCAGCTGGTGGAGAATTTATCGGCAAGAGCATATTTAAATTTAAAGAGTCTTGATAATAGAGATTATTTTAACCAGCGGGTTAAAAGATCTGTAGTCAGGTTTCAGCTGGATAATGGTCTAAATGCTGACGGGATAGTAGGCCGTAAAACCAGAAAAGCTTTAAACATTCCACTTGAGCAGCGAATTAAACAGATAATAGTTAACATGGAGAGATGGCGCTGGCTGCCGGAGAATTTAGGCAGCAGATATATTTATGTTAATATTGCTGACTATAATTTAAAGCTTTATGAAAATAACCAGTTGAAGATGGAGATGAAAACAATAGTTGGGCAGGAACAGAGGAGTACTCCAGTTTTTAGTGATGAAATTGATTATCTTGTTTTAAATCCTTACTGGTATGTTCCAAAATCAATTGCAGTAAAAGATAAATTGCCGCTAATCAAAGAAGATTATAGATATCTTCAAGAAAACAATTACTCATTATTTCAATATACCGGAAATAATAATTTGAAAGAGATAGATCCAGCAGAAGTTGACTGGTCAGAAATTGATAAAGACAACTTTAATTATCTTTTAAGGCAGAATCCGGGTGATGAAAATGCACTGGGAAGAGTTAAGTTTATGTTTCCCAATCGCTTTAGTATTTATTTGCATGACACTCCCAGCAAGTACCTTTTTTCCGAAACAGAAAGAGGATTTAGCTCTGGCTGTATTCGGATTGAAAAACCGGTGGATCTGGCAGAATATTTATTAAAAGATCAGGAAAAATGGGATCGTCAGGCAATCGAAGCAGAAATGAAAAAAGATAAAGAAAAGACAGTTTATTTAAATAATCCAATTAAAATTTATCTGCAGTATAATACAGTCTGGGTAGATTCTCTAGGTAATTTAAATTTTAGAGAAGATATATATGGACGCGATCAAAAAATAATTGAAGAATATTTTCAGCAAAACAATTAACAAAAAATTAATTAGAGTAAAAGGAGCAAAAACGATCTAAATGAAAAAATTATTTTATCTATCAATAGCAGTACTTTTTATATTAATCAGCAGTTGTTCAGTTGGTGCAGAAGCTTTTACAGAAGATCATGCGGATTTTTCTATAGTTTATGATGAACTTAAAATTCCGCTAAAAACTTTCAGTATATTTGTGCTTCCCCGGGAAGAAATTGAAGTAAAAATAGCCGAAGAAGATAGAAACCAGCAGTATATAATTGAGCTTGGGGGCAAAAAGTATGAGAGTGGGAATTCTTTTAGTTGGAAAGCACATGGAAAAAGTGGTTATTATCCGGTTACAATTAGCAGAAAAAATGCTTCTGGAAAAAATTCTGTGATTAAATTAAATGTTTTTGTACTACACCCATTTTCAGAAAAAGAGGGTGAATATATACACGGCTTTAAAATTGGTAATTATCCAGCAGATTCTTCAAAACCAAAAGGGTTTTTAAAAATTGAGCAATCAATACTTGGTTTAAATTTAACTCCTCATTTTAAGGTCGAGCAGTTTTTAACAAATCAGAGTGATCAACTGCCTCAATTTATTGTGATTCAGGAGTCACTACTTTTAAAGTTGGAATATTTTTTAGCAGAGGTTAATAAGGCGGGTTATTCTGCCGAAACTTTTGGGATTGTAAGTTTTTATCGCTCACCTTATTTTAATAAAAAGATTGGTAATGGCACCCATTACAGCCGCCATCTTTTTGGTGATGCTGTTGATATATATATAGATAACAGGGGTAATGAGTGGATGGATGATCTAAATGGTGATGGTAAATTAGACATAAAAGATGCAGATGTTTTATTTAAAATAGCAAAGAAATTTGATCAGAAGGAGAAATATGCTGCTCTTCAGGGTGGTTTGAGCAGCTATCATGCTAATGGTGTGAGAGGATCTTTTATTCATATTGATTCCAGAGGTATCCATGTCACCTGGTAATCAAATATAATATTTTTGGAAGCTTAATTAAATTTATCAAATTGGCTGGGAGGTTATTAAGTTGTTAATTGGAGATATTATTTCAAAAACAGCTGCAGAAAAAGGAGATAAAACTGCTGCAGTTCTTGATGACAAAAAAGTTACATATCAGGATTTAGAAAAGGAGAGCAATCAGCTGGCACACGGCCTGATCGATTTAGGGATAAAGCCTGCAGATATGGTGAGCATTATGCTGCCCAATAGTATTGAGTTTCTAACTGCTTATTTAGGGGTTATTAAGTCGGGAGCGACAATGGTTCCTTTAAATATCAGTTTTAAAAAGGCAGCTGTTGAATATATTTTGAATAATTCAGAAGCTAAAATTATTATCAGCTCAAAAAAGTTTCTGCCTTTAATTAAAGACTGTGATTTAGATTATCTGCAAAAAATAATTTTAGTCGATGGGGAAAAGTCTGATGATTATCTGGCTTTATCTGAACTGGCAGACCAGCAAAGCACCCTGCCTGAATTAAAAGAGATTGATCAGGAATATACGGCGGCCTGTCTTTATACTTCGGGAACTACCGGTCAGCCTAAAGGAGCAATGCTGACTCATCACAACCTGATTTTCGATACCCAAAAAACAATTGAACATTTAAAAGTTGATGATAGTGATCGCTATATTTGTGTGCTGCCGATGTTCCATGCTTTTGCAGAAACTGTCTGTATGCTGATGCCCCTCTTTTTGGGTGCAGAAATAGTAATTGTAGATAGATTTTTACCGGAAAAAGTATTAAAAACCATTCAGGAAGAAAATGTAACATTTTTTGCCGGGGTACCGACAATGTATTCTGCTCTCTTAAATGTTAAAAATAAAGATGAATATGATCTTTCCCATTTAAATCTATGTATTTCTGGTGGAGCAGCAATGCCCCAGCAGACAATGGAGGATTTTGAAGAAACATTTAATGTAAAAATACTTGAAGGTAATGGACCAACTGAAACTTCTCCGGTTGCTTATGTGAATCCGGTTGATGGCGAAAGAAAGTCTGGTTCTGTTGGTTTACCAATCCCAGAAACAAAAGTTAAGATTGTAGACGAAAAGGATAACGAGCTGGAGCGGGGGGGAATTGGTGAGATTGTTGTTCAGGGAGAACATGTAATGAAGGGTTATTTTAAAATGCCTGAGGCAACAGAAAAAACTCTGCGCGGTGGCTGGTTACACACTGGTGATTTAGGTAAAATGGATCAGGATGGATATGTTTATATTGTTGACCGCAAAAAAGATATGATTAATGTTGGAGGAATGAATGTTTATCCAAGAGAAATAGAAGAACAGTTATATAAAAACCCTAAAATTAGAGAAGCAGCTGTAGTTGCAACCAAGGACGAATTAAGAGGGGAAATCCCTAAAGCAGTTATTGTCCTAAAGGAAGGCGAAACGGCTGATGAACGGGAGATAAAAAAATACTGTCAGCAGTATTTCGCTAATTATAAAGTTCCAAAACTGGTCGATTTTCTGGATGAATTACCAAAGAATGCAACCGGAAAGATTGATAAAAAATCATTAAGTGATCTTTAAAGAGTAAAAAGCATCCCCTTCTTTTTAAGGAGGGGGATTTTCTCTTTTTATGTCCTTAGCTGATTAATTTAAAATATTTAAAGCGGAGGCGATTAAAATGACAGTTGATTATGAAAAACTTCGCCTGGAAATGGTTAAAGAGCAGTTAGAAAAAAGAGGAATTAAAGATCAATCCGTACTTGAAGCCTTTAAAAAAGTTCCCCGCGAAAGGTTTATGCTGGCTGAAAATAAGGAACTGGCCTATGCAGATGGTGCTCAAACAATTGAAGCAGGTCAAACCATCAGCCAGCCCTATATTGTTGCTAAAATGCTGGAGGCACTTAATTTAAGCCCGGCAGATAAAGTTTTGGAAATTGGGACCGGTTCAGGTTATGCAGCAGCACTACTTGCTGAGATTGCTGGAGAAGTTTATACTGTAGAGAGAATAGAGAAACTTGCAGTCAAAGCTAGAAATGTGCTTTCAAAATTAAATTATGAAAATGTCAGAGTTAAAACTGGTGACGGCACCCTTGGCTGGGAAGAATATGCTCCTTATGATGCAATTTTAGTTTCAGCAGCAGCTCCCTACCTGCCTGAAAAATTAAAAACACAGCTTAATAAAAAAGGTCGGATAATAATTCCAATCGGGGAGCGGGGAGGTATTCAGCAGTTAAAGCTTTATACCAGAAGGTATAATGGAAATTTAAAAGAAGAAGACTTAGAGTATGTTAGATTTGTACCTCTTTTAGGAGAAGACAGCTGGAGATAGGAATCTTAAACAGCGATTAATCAATTTATCCCCAGCTGATTTGTACTATAATATAATATAAAAAGTAGATAGGAGTGGAGTATTTTAATGGCAGCAACAATAACATCTTTTTCAGTTTATTTAGTATTTTTGATGAGTATTGGAGTCTATTTTTATAGGAAAACAGCAAATCTTGAAGATTATTTAATCGGTGGTCGGGCAATGGGCAGCTGGGTTACAGCTTTATCTGCTCAGGCCAGTGACATGAGCGGCTGGCTTTTAATGGGGCTGCCTGGAGCAGTTTATCTTGGCGGTTTAAGCCAGGCCTGGATAGCAGTTGGGCTATTTGTTGGTACGGTCTTAAACTGGAAGTTTGTAGCAGCCCGTTTACGGGTTTACACAGAAAAGACTGATTCTATGACTTTACCTTCATTTTTTGAGGACCGCTTTGGTGACCGGACAGGTCTTTTAAGAATTATTTCAGCGTCAATAATTCTTTTGTTTTTTACAATTTATTCTGCTTCTGGTTTAGTTGCTTCCGGGAAACTTTTTGAGTCATTATTTAATATTGAATATACGGCAGCAGTAATTTTTGGTGGGCTGGCCATAGTTTTATATACTTTTTTAGGAGGATTTATGGCAGTCTCCTGGACTGATTTCTTTCAGGGGATTCTGATGTTTTTTGCAATTACAATTGTACCAGTGATTGCTTATGGTGAAATTGGAGGCATGAGTGAGATTATAGCGATGACCGCAGAAAATGGTGTTTCACTTTCTCTAATGCCGGAAGGCTTTACTGTTACAGCAGTTATATCTGCACTTGCCTGGGGGCTTGGTTACTTTGGACAGCCACATATACTGGCGCGTTTTATGGGGATAGACACTATTAAAAAAGTTGCCCCGGCTCGAAAAATTGCGGTTATCTGGGTTGCAATTTCTTTAAGTGCAGCGGTACTGGTGGGAATTATTGCAGTACCAATGTTTCCAAATATAGCAGACAGTGAAAAAGTCTTTATTGAAATGATTGCTGCTATTTTTAATCCCTGGCTGGGAGGAATTTTATTAGCAGCTATTTTATCTGCAATTATGTCAACAATTGATTCACAACTTTTAGTTTCTTCATCAACCTTAACTGAGGATTTTTATAATAAAATTATTAAACGCGAGGCAAGTGAATTAGAAAAGATGTGGGTTGGAAGAGCTTTTGTAATAATAATTGCAGTTGTGGCCTTTATTCTTGCCTTAAACCCGGAAAATACAGTCCTAGATCTTGTTGCTTATGCCTGGGCAGGACTGGGAGCTGCTTTTGGACCGGCAGTATTATTTTCACTTTTTTCAAAAAAGGCATCCTGGCAGTCAATTTTAGCAGGAATGATTACAGGTACGGTTACCTTAGTTATCTGGAAAGAAAGTGGTCTGGGTGCTCAATTATATGAGATTATTCCCGGCTTTTTTGTAAACATTATAGTAATCTTGGTAGTTAATAAATTTTATGCTCAGCAGGATGATGAAATATTAGCTGAGTATGAAGAGGTAGAAAAAATTTATCAGAGAGATATTTAACTCATAAATATAGAGAGAAAGGATGATAGGATGCGAATTTATTCCTGGAACGTTAATGGAATAAGAGCAGTTAAAAGAAAAGGATTTTTAGACTGGATTGACGAAGAACAGCCAGATATACTGGGGTTGCAGGAAATAAGAATTCAGGATCATCAGCTGAAAAATAAATTAAGGAATATAGATGATTATTATTCTTATTTTACCTTTGGTGAGAAAAAAGGCTACAGTGGGGTTGCCCTTTATACAAAAATAGAACCGATTGATGTCTGGCATGGACTTGGTATTAAGAGGTTTGACCGGGAAGGGAGAGTTATTGCAGCAGAATTTGAAGACTTTTATCTGCTTAATATTTATTTTCCCAATGGCAGAAGAAATAAAGAAAGACTCAACTATAAGCTTGATTTTTATGATGCTGTTTTGGATTATATTGAGGATTTAAGAAATAACGGAAAAGAAGTTGTAGTTTGTGGTGACTATAATACAGCTCACCACCCGATAGATCTTCATGATCCTGATTCAAATGAAAATACTTCCGGTTTTATGCCGATTGAAAGAGAGTGGCTTGATAAACTCGAAGATCATGGATATATAGATACCTACCGTCATTTTCACCCTGAAGAAGAGACCTATTCCTGGTGGAGCTACAGAACCAGAGCCCGTGAGAGGAATGCCGGCTGGAGGATTGATTATCATTTCATTTCCGAAGGTCTGGAAGATAGATTGGAAAATGCAGATGTTTTAACTGATGTTATGGGATCAGATCACTGTCCCGTGACAATTACTCTGGATTTAGAATAAATAAGATTAAAGAAAAAAGCAGCTCCACTTTAATTAAAAGCTGGAGGCTGCTCTTTTTTGTTTTATAAATTGATCTTTAGCTGTTTAAAACATTTAATTAATTTCAGCTGTCTTTTTTCTGTCCTTATTTAAAAAGAAGACGGCAATTATAATTCCAAGAGCTGCAATAATTAGGGTTGGATAGAACACATATTGATAACTACCCAGTATATCTCTAATCTGACCGGAAAAGATATTTCCAATTACAGCGCCAACACCATAGGCAGTAAATAAATAGCCGTAATTTCTGCTGTAATTTTCTTTGCCAAAAAAGTAAGAGGTAGCAGCAGGTGCAATGGCCAGCCAGCCTCCCAGATTAAGCCAGAAAATGGAAAAAGAAATAAAGTAAAGAACTGGATTAGCAGAATTGTTGATAATCATTAAAAAAGAAGCTAAAATTATCATTGAAAATGAGATAACAGCAGTCTTTTTTGGCTTGAATTTGTCGGTTAAGGCTCCAAAAATTGGCCGACCAATACCATTAAAGATTGCAAATAAAGATACATAAATTGAAGCAGCAGTAGAATCCAGATTTATTAGTTCTTCTGCCACCGGGCCAGAGATTGCAATAGCCATTAACCCAATAATTGTTCCGATAACAAAGGTGGTCCAGAGAGCATAAAAGCTTCTGCTTTTTAACATTTTTTTAGGTCCAATATTCACTCTTGATTTAGCTTTATTTTTTTCTTTGAAATTGATTTTTTGCTTTCTGGAAATTTCAGCGGTAAAGCAAGTAAAGTAATAATTACTGCAAATAAAACACCTAAAACCTTAAAAGTGCTAAAGGCTCCAAAATGTCTAATTAACCAGCTTGCTGCAGGTGCGGTTAAAAATGGTGATAAGCCAAAACCACCAAGAGTTAAACCGACTGCCAGTCCTTCTTTATCAGGGAACCATTTAGCAGCTACTGCCATCGGCGCACCATAGGCAATACCAACTCCAGTACCTCCAATTACCCCATAAGTAATAGTCAGGAGTGTAATTGAAGAGGTGAAGCCTGATAAAAACCAGCCGATAGAAATTAAGATACCACCTGCAATTGTCATTACTCGGGGGCCATATTTATCCATGTAATTACCGGCAAAAGGCATTCCAAGGGCATAAAAAACTAAAAAGATCATATAAGGTAAGCCACTTTCAGTCGCACCAATATTAAAAGCTGTCTCAATTGGTTTTCGAAAAATACTCCAGGAATAAATTGTTCCCATACACATAAAGATAATAAGTCCTAACGGAATATAGATCCACCTACTCTTGTTCTCAGTTACTGAAGATGTCATATTTTTTAATTTCCTCCCTGTGATTAATTAACTTGATTTTCTAAGAATTTACAGTTAAGATATTATTATAAAATAAAAAAGTTAATATAGTTAAAATAATCATAACAAAGGCACTTAACTTTATCAAGTTAAATCATTAAAATCTAAATATTTAAACTTCAGGGTGATCGAATTGAAAAAAGACTTAATAGTTATCGGTGCTGGCCCCGCTGGAAGTTCAGCGGCTTTTCTGGCTGCCAGAGCCGGGCTTGATGTTTTAATCTTAGAAAAAGAGAGCTGGCCCCGCTATAAAGCCTGTGGTGGCGCATTATCTGCAAAGACAGTAGATATTCTATCAGAACATGATATTCAAATTGGACCAGAACTTATTAAGAATCAAATTAGTGAATTCAAATTTTCTTTTCCAGGCAGAGAAGAATTTGGGCTTAATTATAAAAAAACACCGATTAAATTGATCAATAGGAAGACATTTGATGATTTTCTCTTAAAAAAAGCAGCTGCAGCAGGAGCTGAGTTTATTGATCAAATGGAAGTGCTCAGGGTAAAAGAAAATGGAAATGAGGTTCTAGTTGAAACTTTAACTGAGAACTATACCTCTCAGTTTTTAGTTGCAGCTGATGGGGCTAATAGTAGAACAGCTAAATATTTGAATCGAGAGAAAAAAGGAATTATAAAAAATAAAGGGATAGCAATCGAAGCAGAAATTGAATATCAAAATTTAATCGATAATAATTTTAAAGATCAAATCTTAATTGACTTTAAACATTTAGATAATGGTTATGGCTGGGTTTTTCCAAAAAAAGATTTTCTGTCAATCGGACTTGGGATATTAAATTTTGAAAAAGTTGATCTTAATAAAATTCTGGCTGAATATCTCAGAGAGCTGAATATTAGAATCAAAAAAGATGATTTTCTAGTTAAAGGTCATCCAATACCTGTTTATTCCGATCAGACAGAATTTAAAAGAGCCTCCAACAGAATATTTTTAGCTGGAGATGCTGCATATCTGGCAGATGCTTTTATTGGTGAAGGTATTTATTATTCCCTTGTTAGTGGTTTTGCAGCTGCAGAAACTATAGTTGATTATCTGGATAGTAATTCTGCGGAGCCTAATTATATTCCTGCTGAAAACTATGAATTTAAGCTCAAAAATAATATTTTTACAGAGCTCAAAGAAGCAGAAAAGATAGCTCGTTTGTTTTATAATAACAAAAAAATTGTACAGCTTTTGCTGAAGAGTAGAAGAGATTTATTAATTATCTTTATGGATGCAGTGCAGGGATTAAAAAGTTATTCTGAACTGGGAAATCTTTTTAATTTTTTTAAGAATTTATTTAAAATCAAAATTTAAAACTACAACAGTAAAGAGTTGATAAAATGGATAAAAAAATCATGGCTATTGTTAATCCTGTTTCAGCAGGTGGAAAAACTGCTAAGCTGTGGCCTAAAAAAAGCAGAGTTTTTAAAAAAGAATTTAAATATTTTAAGGAAGTATATACTGAAACTGCAGGTGAGGCAGTAGAAATCGCCAGAAAAGCTGTCAACTTAAATTATGAAAGGAGTTTCCCCATTTTTTAAAATAGCAAAAACTCAAAGTTATCAACAGGCAAAATTGTGGATAATTAACTCTTAGAAACTATTAAAATAGATTATCCACAGATTACGTAAAAAAGGTG
>Ga0182238_1000324_pt1 | contig 14891 bp, 13 predicted proteins | sample hydfrates6_PW_90_FD_132439 | JGI IMG/M metagenome (GOLD analysis project Ga0182238, IMG submission 132439) | Subsurface microbial communities from deep shales in Texas, USA - hydraulic fracturing test 6_PW_90 | ecosystem: Environmental > Aquatic > Deep subsurface > Shale gas/oil reservoir >... | reverse complement strand
TTTATTTCCATAATACCAAACCTCGATTTCTTTAAGTACCTTATTATATATATTGAAGATACTTTTAAAAAGTCCTTTAAAAAGTTTTCAAAAATATTTTTATTTTCTGATTATTAAGCAATTTTTTAATACGTTTAACTACTTTTATTTTACATATTAATTATACAACCAAAACCTACAACTAAAAGATTATTTCTAATTTTACTCTATGGTCAGCAAAATGTCATTGATGCTTCAACTGTTCTCTTAAGTGACAAAAAGTAAAAAAACAGATAGTCACCATAACATCTTAAGAATTTTAGAAATACCTGCCAGAGAACTCTCTGGCAGATAGAGATTTACTTTAACTGGACCAAACAGAATATACATGTTAAAATCTTTTATGGACACAATGGGAACGCTGTTAAATCTCAGATATTTACTACTTTAATTAGCTTTGTATTACTTACTCTTTTAAAAGAGAAGTCAATACAAATAAGAGTTTGTTTAAAGTGTTAAAAATTTTGAAGCCTTAAATTTGAAAGTTTAAAAACTTTAATTAGAAAGATAAACCGACCATCATCACGCACTTCTAAAGACTGAAGAGTGATAGATTACGAAAAAATCTATCAGCTAACCGAAAAAAAACGATACAGAGCTTTTATATTCAACAGAATTCAATCCATTGCTTCTTTAAAACAATAAATATATTATGTGGCAACTTAATATTCTGTAGATAGTATACTTTGCCAATAACTTAAATAAAGTTTTTTTCTTCTTATTCTAGTTATAATTCTTTATTTTTTGTACTATAATTAGATTTTATTCCCATAAAAAATGCTTCCAAAGTAGATAGTCTAATTAATTAGACTATCTACTTTGGAAGTATCATATCATTTAGCAAGTTTTTCTGTTTTTAAAATTAATTTTGACTAATATTTAGTTAATCAATTTCATTACTATGCCTAATAATGCTTTAATACCTGGAATCAGCATTTTTTCATCAATATTATATTCTGCATCATGTAGTTTACCACTATCTTCACCAGAACCCAAAAAGAAATAGCTGCCTGGAATCTTTTTTAAAAAAAGAGCAAAATCTTCTCCAACTAGAGAAGCATTTTTAATAAATTTAACTTCTGGCAGTTCAGGATCTTTATTTAATGTTTCAAAGATTAACTCATTTACTTTACTATTATTTACTAGGGCAGGAACTAATTTATCATATTTTAAATTGTATGACCCTTCACTAGTTAGATTATCTAATATCTTTTTTATATTTTGATATATCTGCTCTCTAACATTTTCATTTAAGCTGCGAATTGTGCCTTTTAACTTGACTTGATCAGGTATTATATTAAATGCAGTTCCAGCTTCAATTTGGCATATGCTGATAACAGCTGAATCAAGAGGATTCAGCTTTCGACTTATAATAGTCTGCAATTGGGTAATAAAATTATTCATCATTATAACCGGATCATTAGTCTTGTGTGGTTCTGAACCATGTCCACCTCTACCTAGTAGATCAACTTCAAATTTATCAACTGCTGCCATAATTGAATCATCTTTTAAGCCAATCTGACCAGCTGGTAGTTCAGGCCAATTATGAAAACCTAATATGAAATCAATTTTGCTGTCTGCTAAAAATCCACTCTCAAGCATTGCTTTTGCACCCTGTAATTTTTCCTCAGCAGGCTGAAAAATAAGTTTAACATTACCATCTATTTTCTCTTTAAGTTTAGCTAGGACTTTAGCAATACCTAAACCAATAGCAAGATGACTATCATGACCACAGGCATGCATTACACCCGCATTTTGGGATTTATACTCTAAATTATTTTTTTCAGTAACAGGTAGAGCATCCATATCTACTCTAATCGCAACAGTTTTTTTATTTATAACTCCACTTTTAAGATCTGCAGCAATACCAGTCCCACCAATTTTAGCTTCAACTTCATAACCATTATCTTTTAAAAAGTTGATAATAAATTTAGATGTTTCAAATTCTTCAAAACTCAGCTCAGGATTTCTATGAAAATGCCTTCTAATTTTAACAATCTCTTCTTCTAAGCTATTCCAGTCGAATAAGTTATCAATTTTATAATCAGACATATTTTATCCTTTCATGAATTCAGTCAATAATTTAAGCTTTTAATCAATCTCAGCAGCTAACCAATCAACCAACTGTCCCCATAATTTATCATACTGATCCCATTCAATAAAATCTTTAGATCCCCAGTGAGGGGCACAATCAGAAGCAAATGCAGCAGTTCTTCCTTTTTTGAACTTACCAGCAACTAAAAAGGGGTCATCATTTTCATTGCTTTTTGCAAGAACTACTGCATTATCATCAGCACTAAACTGGTTATATCCTAAAAACATTGGCCAAGTTTTATCTAAACCAGCAGTAATTTCATGATCCATAGTTACTTCAGGATACATACCTTCTGGCACCTCTACTCTATCATCAACAGCTCTCATTTTAATCGGTAATACTTCTTCCACAGGTGTATCTTTATATCTTGCTTTAGCATCAACCCCCTGGAAAGATAAGTAGCCACCTATCATTAAAAAGCCTCCACCATTTTCAACATATTTTTTGATTAACTTTAGTCTATTTGTAGTAGGTATTGATTTTTCAAAAGTATCTGGATGGAGTAATAATGTATTTGCACCAATGTCACTTAAAATCAAGACCTGATATTCATTAATTTCTTCTTCAGAAGTTGGAAATTCACTTGAAGCACGGTGATTTGGAATAAAATCAACTTCATAGCCCGCTTTTTCTAAAGCATTAATTAACCATTCTGCTCCTTCTTCATATTTACTGGTATAGAAAGTATCAAAACCTTTTATATGAGTAGAAAATGTTTCCCAACTTTCTCCAACAAGTAATACTTTTTTATTATTCATTTTACTAACCTCCATATCATTTATTTAAAAATTCTAGCACTTCTTTTCTTTTAGGAATGGAACTCTGGGCACCCAATTTAGTAGTGCTGAGAGCTGCAGCTGCATTAGCAAATTCAACAGCTTCTTTTAAATTTTTACCAGTATAATTAGAAGCTAAAGCTCCGACAAAACAATCTCCTGCAGCAGTTGTATCTATAGCATCTACACTTTTAGCTTCTAGAAAAAATTCTTCAGATTCTGACTTAATATAAACTCCTTTTTCTCCAAGAGTTAAAATTACAATTTTTACACCTTTGTCTCTCAACAATTCGGCCGCTTTTTTATAATTTTTATCAGATAATTCAATTCCTAATATTTGTTCTGCTTCGGTAATATTAGGCGTTAAAATATCAATTTTAGAAAAAACTTCATCTGGTATTTTACTAGCTGGAGCAGGATCAAGTATCACTTTGATGCCCATCTCAGCAGCAATTTTAATTGTCTTGAATACTGTTGCAAGAGGGATTTCCATCTGAAGCAATATATAATCTATTTTAGAAATTTGATCTATAACATTTTCTACATCTGAAAAAGATAATTCTCCATTTGCACCTGGTATAACAATTATTGTATTTTCTCCATTTTGATCAACACTAATTACAGCTGTGCCGGATTGGTGATTTTCAGTTTCATATAGATAATCAACCTTTACATTATGGATTTTTAAACTATCTTTCAGATTTTTACCAAATTTATCTTTTCCTATTTTTCCTAGCATCCAGGTGGTTCCACCAAGCTCACTTGCACTGACAGCTTGATTTGCACCTTTACCACCAGGCTTTTCTAATAAAGTCTCACCTAATACTGTTTCTCCAACCTGTGGCAGATTTTTAGTTTTAGCCACTAAATCCATATTTATACTTCCAATAACCAATACATTATTCAAAAGGCTAACTCCTTTCTATCCCGCACCAATCAGCTATGAATTCTGCATAGCTTAAAATGCTGTCAATATATTGATCAATAGAAATTTTTTCATCAATACTATGAGCATCTTCAGGATAACCTGGCCCATAAATAATAGTAGGTGTTTTAGAAATATTTTGTAAAAGTCTAGCATCATTGCCTGCAGGAGATGCTGTTATTTCCTTATCTTCTGGGATATACTTTTGGAAAGTTTTTACTAAGTCATGTTCTTTAGATATTTCATATGGACTTCCTTCCTGATAAATTTCAATTTCTAGTGGGTTTTCTTTTAACCAGGGATCTCCCTGAACAACATTATTAAGAGCCTGTTCTACATCATTTTGAATTTTTTCTTTTTCTAAACCTGGATAATAATGCAAACACAATTTGAATTCACAATTTGAAGGAACAGTTGATCCTGCTTCTCCACCTTTTATAACACCAATATTTAAAGTTGGAGGAGGCATTAAAGGATGCTTATATTTCATTAGCCAGTTATGTTCCATTTCTTCTAAAGCATTAATTAATTTTATAGCTTTTTTTATCGCATTAACACCTCTCCATTTTTGAGACGAATGAAGAGATTTACCTTTTACACCAATTTTATAAAATATAAATCCCATATGACCAACCTGTAAATCAAGTGAGGTTGGCTCACATATTACAGCTCCATCTGCTTTATATCCTTCTTGTACCAGACCAAGTGTTCCATTTCCCCCTCCTTCTTCATCAACAACACTCTCAAAAAGAACATCTCCCTTTAATTTATAGCCAGCAGATTGAATGAGATCAACCGCCAGTAATGAAGCAGCCAATCCACCTTTCATATCACAACTGCCAAGTCCATAAATATTACCATCAATTTTTTCACCTAAAAATGGATCATGTTCCCACATCTCTTTTTCGCCATATGGCATGGTATCAATATGGCCATTTAAAATTAGAGATCTGCCATCTCCACTTCCGGAAAATTCTCCTACTAAGTTGGGGCGGTCCTCATAATTATGACCAGGGTTACCCTCATTATATTTTTCTATTGCTTCCTGAATTTTTTCTTCTTTCATTTCTACATATTCTGCCTTACCACCGAGTTCTTTGATCAGATTTTCTAGATACTGCTGTCCTTTAAGCTCATATCCACCATCGATTCCATGGCCTACAACTCTGGTATCAAGTTTTACTAAGTCTTTTAAAACCTTAAGATATCTATCCCTATTTTCTTTAAGCTTAATTTCTAAATTATTCTTTAACTCCTTATTTAAATTCATAATTTCCTCCAATCAAGTTACTCGTATTTTGCAAGATTTTCAATTAAAATATCCCAGAAAAGATCTTGATTTAAGGTAATAGCAACATTAGTATTTTTAGGCTGATCACTTTTATGATTAAAGTCACAGACAGTACGACCATAAGTTAATTTACTGTCAACTTCAACATCAACCCGCATATGTTCGGTTGTAAATACATCATCATCGATTAATTTAGCTACTGCACAGACATCATGAAGAGGAGGTGCTTCAAAACCAAAGACCTCATAATATGACTGGCCGAAGAATTTAAGCAGCTCCACTACTAAATCTCCAACCTTGTTTTCCAATTTTTTAATTCTCTCTATGATTTTTGGATAAGCTTTAGCCTGATGAGTTAAATCTAAACCAGCCATTGTAATTGGCAGACCACTCTCAAAAACTATTTTTGCTGCTTCTGGATCAACATAGATATTAAATTCTGCTGATGCAGTCTCATTTCCAGTACCATAAGCTCCACCCATTAAAATTATTTCTTTAATATTTTCTTTAATTTTAGGTTCTTTTTTAAAAGCCATAGCAATATTGGTCAGGGGACCGGTTGGAACTAGAATCAGATCTTCATCTGCTTTCATTGCTTCTTCGATAATAAAATCTACAGCATGCTGCTCTTCAGTCTCAATTTCTGGCTCTGGAAATTTAGGTCCATCAAGCCCTGTATCACCATGAATATCCTGTGCGATTACCTGTTCTCTGACTAAAGGTTGATCCATACCTGCATAAATTGGAATATCCTTAATACCAGCAAAACTGCAGATGTTTAAAGTGTTCTGTACAGTTTTTTCTAAAACTTGATTTCCGGCAACAACTGTGATTCCTCTTAAATCTAAGGCTTCAGATTTTGCCGCAAGCAAAATTGCTACTGCATCATCATGTCCGGGATCTACATCTAAAATTATCTTTTTTTTCCCCATTGTTTTCCTCCTGTTATTTAAATTTAGATTTAGAAATCGACTTAACTCCATAAATTAGACCACTTTCAATTTCAAACCTATTTCAATTTCAAGCCTAATTTATTTGAAAATATCTTCTGAATCAGAATCTTTCTTTCTTCTGTATCTAATAGTACCAATAGTTATTGCTATTACTGTCGCCAGATAGGGAATCATCAACATAAATTGAGACGGTAGTCCAAGACTACTCTGCAAATTATTACCCAGTGCTTCAGTGAAACCAAAGAATAAACTGGCAAACCAGGTCTTAATAGGAGTTATCCCTCCAAAAAACATAGCAGCTACTGCAATAAAACCTCTTCCATTTGTCATGTTCTCAATAAACTGAGTTGTATAGCCTAAAGATAAATGGGCGCCAGCAATTCCTCCCATTATTCCACTTACAACTAATGTCTGATACTTCTTTACAGTCACATTGATTCCGGCTGCTTCAACTGCTTCCGGCCGGTTACCAACAAAGCGGATTCTCAATCCCCAGGTCGTCTTATAAATAAGAATAAAGAAGACAAAGACCAATATTATTGATAAATAATCAGTAAGTAAATAGCCACTAAATAATTTATTCAATAAGGGAATATTAGCGATAATTGGTATCTCAAGTTCCGGAATTGGAACTATCTCAGGACTATAAAAGCTACCAGAAGTTTCAAAAATATTTACTAATAAAAATCTAGTAAAAGCAATTGCAAATAAGTTAATAGCAATCCCAGCTACAAAAATATTGGCCTGAAATTTAAGATGTAAGAGCGCAATTATTAATGCTAAAATTATTCCTGCTATAATTGCGGCTGTTAAACCAGCCACCCAACTGCCTGTAAAATAACTAACCGCGACAGAAATAAAGGCTGTGGTCAGCATAATTCCTTCTACTCCAATATTGGTCACACCAGAAAGCTCAGTTACTATTAATCCCATTGCTGCAAGTGTAATTGGCGTGGACATTCGTACAGCAGCCCTTAATATATTTAAGTTTAATATCAATCCTAAATTATCCAACTTCCATCACCTCTTCGTCTGAACTATTTTGAGCAGTTACACTGGACTTTTTAATATCAATAATCACCTTTGCTGCTGCAAAAAGAATTATTAAGGCTTCAATAATTCCAATTACCTCTTTGGGAATACCAGTAAAACGCTCCATCCCAATTGAACCTGATCTCAAAACAGCAATAAAGAATGCAACAAAAGGTAGTGCTTTAAGATTATTTCTTGATAAAAAACCTATCATAATTCCATCAAAGCCATAGCCAGGAGAAAATTGATCAATAAAATAACCATGAATTCCTGTTATCTGTATTCCACCAATTAACCCCCCCACCATTCCACTCATAATAACTGTCATCACTACAATAATTTTAGATTTGATACCGATATACTGAGAAAAAAATGGATTATTCCCAACAGATTTGATTTTGTAACCAACAGTAGTCTTACTAAAGAGCCAGATGAAAAAAATTAAAACAGCAAGAGCAATAAATAGCCCTATATTGGCTCGGCTGGGAAATATAATTTTTGGTAACATAGCTGAATCCTGAAGATTAGGAGTCTGTGGTATACCAACATTAGGATTCTTAAAAGGATGGTTAACTATATAACTAGTAAATTGAATCGCTACATAATTAAGCATTATAGTTAAACAAACTTCATTAACATTAAATTTGGCATTTAAATATCCGGGAATTAAAGCCCATACACCTCCAGCAATTGCTGCTCCCATCAGTACTATTGGGATATGTAAAACAGCAGGCAATCCTGTGATATACACTCCTAAAAAGGCAGCGGTAATCCCGCCAAAATAAAGCTGGCCTTCCACTCCAATATTAAAAAATGAGACCTTAGCAGCAATTATAAAGGCCAGACCTGATAAAAGCAAAGGCACAAATCTTTCTAAAGTCCCCCCAAAATTAAACTTACCGCTAAATGCTCCTTTAATCATTTCAGTATAGGCAACTGCCGGACTATAACCTAAAAATATTATAACGATAGTACCAATAATAAATGCTGCAGCTATAGCTATAAGTACATTAATGGTTGTCTGATATTTGTATAAAAAATTCATAAGTGACTTTTTCTTCAAGCTGAATCACTCCTTTGCTCAACTCCACCAGTCATTAAATAGCCTAGTTTTTCTTCTGTAGCTTCCTCTCTCTCAACTTCTCCAACAATTTTCCCTTCATACATCACTATTATTCTATCACTTAAAGTCATAATCTCTTCCAGATCGGCTGAAATAAGTAAAACTCCTTTGTCTTTTCCTCTTTCCTCCAGTAAAATAGATCTGATAAACTCCATTGAACCAATATCTACTCCTCTAGTTGGTTGAGCAGCAACTATAAAATCTGCACCCTCTGAGACTTCGCGAGCAACGACTACTTTTTGCATATTCCCACCGGATAAATCTCCAACTTTAATAGAGGGATTGGGAGGTCTAATATCAAATTTTTCTATCAAATTTTTGGCATAATCTTTTACTTTATCAAACTGGATTACTATCCCTTTAGAAAAAGGATTTTCAAATAACTTATTTGCGATCAGGTTTTCCTGAATGGTCATCTCTACACAAACCCCCATTATATTCCTATCTTCTGGAATATGAGATAAACCTTTGCGTCTGATTTCTAGGGAAGATAGATTATCTATTTCTTCTTGATTCAAAATCACTTTACCTTCGTTAAAACTTTTGAGACCTGTTAAAATTTCAACTAATTCACTCTGACCATTACCATCAACACCGGCGACCCCAAGAATTTCACCTTTTTTAACATTAAAAGAGATATCTTTTAATGAAGAAAGCTCTCTTTTACCTCTGGCACTTAAATTTTTTACTTTTAATACATTTTCACCCTTTTCAGTTTCTTCAGGTGAAAAATCCAGAAAAACTTCTCTCCCTACCATCAGCTTGGCCAATTTCTTTTTGCTGGCCTCTTGATTTGTTAGAGTATCTACTTTTTCACCATCTCTCATAACAGTTATCCTGTCTGCAATTTCTAAAACCTCATCTAATTTATGAGAAATAAAAATTATTGTCTTACCATTTTCTTTTAAGAAATTTATTGTTTTAAATAATTCTTCTGTTTCCTGAGGTGTTAACACAGCTGTTGGTTCATCTAAAATTAAATAATCAACCTCTCTGTAAAGTGATTTAAGTATTTCTACTCTCTGGGCTTCTCCCACTGAAATATTCTGCACCTTTTGATTTAAACTAATAGAGAAACCATATTCTTCAGCTAAGGAATTAATTTTTTTATAGGCTGACTTATAATCTAAAAAGAGCCGATTATCAGTTTCAAATCCTAAAATAATATTCTCCAATACTGTCATCTCTGGCGAGAGCATAAACTCCTGGTGAACCATACCTATACCTAAATCCATAGCCTTTTTTGCACTATCAATTTCTACTTTTTCTCCATTAATACTTATCTCACCATTATCTTTCTCATATATACCATATAAAATCTTCATTAATGTTGATTTTCCTGCCCCATTTTCTCCTATCAGAGCATGAATCTCACCTTCAGTTATAGAAAAATCTACATGGTCCAAAGCTACTACATTAGGAAATTCTTTATACATATTTTTCATATCAATAACTTTTTCCATATTTTCACTTCCTTATCTGTTAAAGTGAATTTTTAAAAAAGGGATATAAATTTATATCCCTTTTTGATTAAAAATTATTCACGAGAAAAACCCTCATACGACTTAACTTCAATTTCACCATTTTTAACTTTTTTAGTTAATTCGTTTACTTTATCTAATATTTCTTGAGGAAATTTATCGCCAAGTGCCTTCTTCATTACTGACATATCTGTTAGTCCTACACCACCGTTAGAAAGGTTCATTTCTATTACTTTTCCGCCTCTAAACTCACCTTTAACAACATCTTCAATCATCATATAAGTAGCTCTATCTACTCTTTTCATCATACTTGTTAAGATGTGTCCGGGATAAATATCATCTTGATTTAAATCAACACCAATTGCATATTTATCATCCTCTTTTGCAGCTTCTAATACTCCTCTTCCGGTACCACTGGCAACATTCATAACAATATCTGCGCCCTGGTCATACTGAGAAAGAGTAAGTTCTTTTCCTTTAAGTGGATCATTAAAAGTACCGGCAAAGGAGACTAATACTTCAGTTTCAGGATCAATGTATTTTGCACCCTGCTTATAACCAACTAGGAAATCATGAAGAACAGGGATATCCATTCCACCAACCCAGCCAATAATTTTTTTAGGGTTAACTCCATCAATCTCATCATGCTGAGTAAACATTGCACCTGCTGCACCTGCTAAAAAAGATCCTTCATTTTGAGCAAATATTGCAGAAGCAACATTTTCCTGCTTAACAATACCATCAATTAAAGCAAATTTAGTATTCGGAAAGTTTGGTGCATTTCTTTTAATAATTTCCTGGAACTGTGTAGAAACACCAATAACTAAGTCATAACCGGAGGAAGCCATAGCAACTAAGTTTTGTTCCCATTCTGACTTTTTACCTGATTCTAAAATCTTATATTCAATATTATAGTCTTCAGCAGCTCTCTCCAAGCCTCTAAAAGCACTATCATTAAAAGATTCGTCTCCTAAAAATCCGGAAAGTACAAGTGCTACTCTAGTTTTATCCTGTGCCTGAGCCTCGGCCCCCGCAAATGCAACAAAAGAAATTAAGAATACAGCAACTAATAATAATGTGACTAATTTTTTCATTAATAAAACCCTCCTTGTAGTTTTTGAAAGTTTTTGAATCTAAAACTGACTTCCCTCTTTATCACCTCCAATTAGTGTTTTACAGTTTAACTCTCTAACTTTTTTACAGACTGTCTTTCCACTAGCTCGGTATTTAAAACAACATCTTCGTAAAATTCTTTATTATTTTCAATGAGATCTAATAATATTTTGGCAGCTATTTTACCTAATTTATTTTTGGGTTGTCTCATTGTTGTAAGTTTAGGTTGAACCAGGGAAGAAACATCTATGTCATCATGCCCAATAATCGAAATATCGTCTGGAACTTTTAATTCATACTCATCAAAAACTTCATACGCTCCTAAAGCCATCAAATCATTGGCGAAAAATACTGCTGTTGGATTTTCATTTTTAAGCATTTTTTTCATTGCATTATAACCAGATTTTTTGCTGTAATCTCCATTTATCACTAATTTATCATTAAAATTTATATTATTATCTTTTAAAGCCTTTTTATACCCCTTCAATCTATCTATGGCAGGTTTAGTATTCATATCGCCAGTAACATGGCCTACTTTATTGTGCCCCAAATTTATCAAATATTCTGTAGCTTTATAAGCAGATAATTTATTATCAACACTCACCATTGGGTATTTCAATTCAGGGATATTTCGATCTAGCTGTACAATTGATAAATCACTTTTTTTTATGGTATTTAAATCCATCACTGATTCACTGGATAAAGACATAATAATTCCATCAACACGATTATTAATTAATAAGTCAATAGAACTTTTTTCTTGTTTTATTTGGTTTTCTGTGTCACAAATTATTACAGAATAACCAGAACCTTTTGTTTTATGTTCTACACCTTTAATTATTTCAGGAAAAAAGGGATTACTAATATCAGGAATTATTAGCCCGATTGTTTTAGTTTTTTTTAAAACAAGCCCTCTTGCAATATTGTTTGGCTGATAATTATTTTTATTTATTATTTTCTGAATTTTTTCTTTAGTACTGTCACTAACATCAGGTTTATTATTTATAACCCGAGAAACTGTGGTAGTAGAAACATTTGCCTGCCTGGCAATATCTTTAATGGTGATTCCCATTCAAAACACCTCATATTATATCAATTTATCCAGCAAAGGGAACGTTTACGTAAACGTTAACAGTTAAAATTATATATTATTCTGAATAATTTGTCAAATAATCTCTACTCTTTAATCTACATCGTAAATTAAAATAATCCGAGCAAATTTAAAGCCATAATTATTACTGCAATTGCCAAGAATATTTTAACTAATCTTTCTCCCTTAGAGACAGCTAAAGTGCTCCCTAACCAGGCCCCAAATGCATTGCCAATTGATAGTGTAAAACCAATTCCCCAATTAATTTTTCCATTAAAAATGAATACAAAAAGCGAAGAAGTGATATATATTGCTATAATAAAAACTTTTATACTATTAATTTTAACTAAGGAAATTCCTGTGATTAAAGAAAGAGCAGCAATAATAATTATGCCAACTCCAGCTTGAACAAAGCCTCCATAAATACCAATAAAGAAGAAAATAACAACTGCTGCTGCTTTAGTTTTAAAATTCAGCTCTTCTTTAGTTTGATAAAACTTAGAAATGGGGTTCCATAAGATTAGTCCAAGCATAATTATCATTATTACTGCTAAAATTTTGTTGAAAATAGCTTCTGAAATCGAGATAGCTAATTGAGCACCAATTATTGACCCAATTAAAGCAGGGACAGCCAAAATTAAACTTAAAGAAAAATTTGAGTAACCCTTTTTTTTAAAATTTGTAACAGCAATTAAATTTTCAATTAGTAAAGCAATTCTATTTGTTCCATTCGCAATTGGTGCTGGTAAGCCTAAAAATATTAAAACTGGTAGTGTAATAAGTGATCCTCCGCCCGCTAAAGTATTCAAAAAACCTCCTGCAGCACCAGCAATTAATATAAGGAATATTTTATAAATAGACAATTTTATCACTCCAATGATTCAGCAAATAGCTAAGTTTAATTTATATCAAAAAACTTATTAGCTAAAACTGCGAAAAGTAAAAGTAATCCTAATACTGCTAACTGCCATATTGTATTTATATTGGCAAGCTGCAAACCATAGGCAATCATAGTTATTATCAGAGCAGACAACATTGTCCCGGTTAAAGATCCTTCTCCACCCATAATACTTATACCACCAAGTACAGAAACTGTAATAGCCTGCAGTTCATAACCATAACCTGCATCAGGTCTTGCAGCCATCAACCAGGATGACATTACTATAGCTCCAATAGCTGCTAATGTACCACTAATGGCATATAATAAAAGCCTTATTTTTTTTGTATCAATACCCGAAAGACCTGCAGCCTTATTATTTACTCCAATATGATAAACTTTTCTTCCAAAATCAGTATTTTTCATTACCCAGTTTAAAATTAAATATAAAGGTAATACTATAAATAATATCTGGACAGGAGTCTGAAATATATATCCCTGGCCAACAAAAGAAAATTTATCTGGAAAATCAGAAATTGGAATACCTCCTGTTAAGACCATTGCTAATGCCCCATAAGCATACAAAGCTCCAACAGTAACAACAAAAGCTGGCATTTCAATATATGAAATCAAAAAACCATTTATTGAGCCAATTATAAAACCAAATATAAGAGTTAAAATACAGGCCAACCAGATATTTAATCCTGCTGAAACGAGCATACCTAAAATTACTCCTGATAAACTGAGAACAGAACCTACACTTAAATCAATTCCACCTTCTCCTCCAAGTATAACTAATGACTCTCCTAAAGAAATAAGTGCGATAACTGCTCCAAATTGAGTCATTCCTAATAAACTTTCAAGTGAAAGAAAATAGGGTGATAAAAATGTCATAATAATTAGGGTCAATAAATTTAATCCTAGTAAAAAGAAGATTCTATTTGAAAAGATATTTTTAAAATCAATTGCTTCAGATTTAAGCTGCATTTAATTCACCCTCCAAACTTTGTTTTTCTTTTTTATTACTCATCATATCTATTCCGATAGATACAATTATTAAAATACCAATAACTGCTCGTTCCCAAAGTGATGGAATCCCTAATAACAAAATCCCATTTTGCATAACATTGATGAAAAATACACCTAATAAAGTTCCGATAACTGAACCTTTTCCACCTGTTGCTGCTGTTCCACCAATTATTACTGCTGCTATAGCTTGAAGCGGTAAGTCATTACCAATGGTAATTTCAACCCCACCCATTCTACCAATATATGCTATAGCTGCTATTGCAGTTAAAGCGCCAACAGTCATATAACTGTATACTAAAGTTCTTTTTACTTTTATTCCGGCAAGTCTGGCACATTCCTGATTATTGCCAATTGCATAAATTTTTCTGCCAAACTTCCTTTTGTTTGTAACTACCCAAAACAAAAAATATAGGGCAAAAATTAGAATTAATGAAATAGGTATACCAATAAAGCTTTTATTTAAAAAACTAAATACAGGAGGGACTCCAGAGATCCATTTCCCACCTAAAAGACCAAAGATAACTGCCCGCCAGAGATTCATTGTTCCTAAAGTTGCTATAATTGGTGGTACTTTACCATATCCAACAAGTAACCCGTTTATTCCTCCCAGCAAAGCACCTAAAATTAATGCTAAAATAACTACGATAATAGGGTTAAAACCAGCCATTAAAAGCTCACTTATAAATATAGCTACAACTCCCAGAACTGAGCCAACCGAAACATCAATTCCTCCCATTAAAATTACAAGTGTCATACCTATTGAAACTATAGCAAGGTCAACAGAAGTCATCAGGATACTCCTAAAATTACCTATTGAAAGAAAGAACTCAGTAACAATAGAGAAAAACACAATTTCTATAATCAGCATTATAAGTATGCCTAATTCTCTACGACCTAAAAAAGAAAGTTTGTTTTCCAATTTTTTAAACAAGTTATTCAATAGCCTTTCCTCCTCGTATAATATACTTAGTGATATAAAATATTCATCACTAATTTAAATAAATTTGCTTGTTTCTATTAATTTTAGATTTAGTCCCTGATATAATGATATCAAAAGATATCCAGGG
>Ga0182238_1000323_pt1 | contig 14905 bp, 13 predicted proteins | sample hydfrates6_PW_90_FD_132439 | JGI IMG/M metagenome (GOLD analysis project Ga0182238, IMG submission 132439) | Subsurface microbial communities from deep shales in Texas, USA - hydraulic fracturing test 6_PW_90 | ecosystem: Environmental > Aquatic > Deep subsurface > Shale gas/oil reservoir >... | reverse complement strand
TCATCGTGAAAGTCATTCCATTAGGATCGAGATTGTTAATTAAGCCTATTCAAGAGGAGAAGAAGACAGAAGGGGGTATAGTAATACCCGAAACAGCAAAAGAGAAACCTATGAAAGCTGAGGTACTTGAGGTTGGAAAAGAAGTTGAAGACCTTGATGTAAAACCAAAGGACAAGGTTATTTTTTCCAAGTATGCAGGTACTGAACTGAAGATTGATGAAGAAAATTATATTATCATTGATCAGGACGACGTTCTGGCAAAACTTGAGGACTGAAAGGAGGTAGAAAAGAATGGCTAAGATTATTAATTATGGTGAAGAAGCAAGAAGAGGACTTGAAAGAGGCGTAGATGCAGTAGCAAAGTCTGTAAAAATCACACTGGGGCCCAAAGGAAGAAATGTTGTTCTTGAGAAAAGCTGGGGTTCCCCAACAATTACAAATGATGGTGTATCAATAGCCAAGGAAATAGAACTTGAAGATAAGTTCGAAAATCTTGGTGCGCAGTTGGTCAAGGAAGTAGCATCAAAAACAAATGATATTGCCGGAGACGGTACAACAACAGCAACAGTTTTGGCTCAGGCAATGATTAAAGAAGGCATAAAAAATGTTGCAGCAGGTGGTAATCCGATATTAATAAGAAAAGGTATAGAAAAAGCGGTTAAAAAAGCAGTTGATGAGATAAGGAATATGTCCAAAAAATTAACCAGTAGAGATGATATCGCACATGTTGCTGCAATTTCTGCTAACGATCCTGAGATTGGGGACCTTATAGCTGACGCTATGGATAAAGTTGGACAGGATGGAGTTATAACAGTAGAAGATTCTAAGACACTGGAAACCTATGTTGAATTTGTTGAAGGCATGCAATTTGACAGAGGATACATTTCTCCATACTTTGTAACAGATCCAGAGAAAATGGAAGCAGTTATCAAAGAACCATATATTTTGATAACTGATAAGAAGATTTCTGCAGTAAAATCACTTGTTCCGGTAATGGAAAAAGTTGCTCAGGCAGGTAAACCCCTTGTTATTATTGCTGAAGATGTTGAGGGAGAAGCCTTATCCACGCTTGTACTTAACAAGATAAGGGGAACACTTGATTCTATGGCAATTAAAGCACCTGGCTTTGGTGACAGAAGGAAAGCCATGTTACAGGACATAGCAACACTTACCGGTGGAACAGTAATTAGTGAAGAAGTTGGTTTAACACTTGATAATGTAACACTGGAGGACATGGGTTCAGCTGGAACAATTAAGGTCAAGAAAGATGACACAATAATTGTTGACGGTCAGGGCAATGAAGATGAAATTAAACAGAGAATTGCTCAGATTAAAGGACAGATAGAACAAACAACATCTGATTATGAAAAGGAAACACTTCAGGAAAGACTCGCCAAACTTTCTGGTGGTGTAGCTGTTATTAAGGTTGGAGCTGCCACTGAAACTGAACTTAAAGAGAAAAAGCATAGAATAGAGGATGCATTAAGTGCAACACGCGCAGGAGTAGAAGAAGGGATAATTGCTGGTGGCGGTGTAGCGCTTGTAAGAGCGAAAAAAGTTGTTGAGAAATACATTGATGAGCTTGAGGACGAAGATCTTAAGGTTGGTGCAAATATTGTTTTTAAGTCACTTGACGTACCGATGAGACAAATAGTAGCCAACGCTGGATTTGATGGTTCCGTTATCGTGCACAAAGTGCTCGAATCAGATGATGTTGAATTTGGATATGATGCTTTGAACAATGATTACTGCAACATGTTTAAAGCCGGTATTATTGATCCTGTAAAAGTTACAAGAAGTGCGCTTCAGAACGCAGCGTCAATAGCTGGTATATTACTTACGACAGAAGCTACAGTTATAGATAAACCTGAGGAAAATGAAGATAAACAGCAGACACCACAGATGCCTCAGTATTAAATAAATAAAAGGTAACAAGAAGTTAAAAAGGGGACTTTTATAGTCCCCTTTTTTGTTTATGCACTGTTTAACCATAAGAGAGTGTGTTAAAATTATTGAAAATAAATCTCAATAAGGTGATGTTATGCTTTGTCCTTTATCCGAACTTCCCGCAGGAGCAAAAGGGAAAATAATAAAAATAGATCTACCTGACAGGTTTTCGGAAAGACTGTATGGTCTTGGGTTTGTTCCTGGAGAACAAGTTGAAGTTGTAAGAAAAGCCCCGCTGGGTGATCCTACAGTGTACAGAATCAAAGGCACAGAAATAACACTTCGTGATTCACAGGCGTCAGAAATTTACGTGAAGAGTGATATAACAAATCTTTCGGTTGCCCATAGAGGTGAATATATTGTTGATTCTTTAAGCGGTGGTTATAGATTTAGAGAAAATGTCAACAGGATGGGAATAAGACCGGGAAGCAGGATAAGAGTACTGTTGTCCCATGTAAACAAGAAATTTATCGAAACAAATAAAGGAAAATTTTGGTTACCCTTTGGAAAGTCCAAGAAGATTTTTGTGAGAGAAAGTAGCTATGAAAGAAAAAAATAAAAAAAAGGCTGAACAATCAGAGACTAAAATAGACGTTGGGACCATTGCTCTGCTTGGTAACCCTAATGTAGGTAAAACAAGTGTGTTTAACCTGTTGACTGGTATGAAGCAATATGTTGCAAATTGGCCAGGGGTAACTGTGGAAAAACGCGTTGGTAAAATGGAAAAGGAGAACATGGCCTTTAAAGTAGTTGATTTACCGGGCACATATACTTTGGGAGCAAACAGCCTTGATGAAAAGATTACCAGGGATTATCTTATTGAGGAAGCTCCTGAGATAGTTGTGGTTATTGCAGATGCAGTTAATTTGGAGAGGAGCCTTTATTTATTATTTCAGGTTCTTGAAATGCGAGGAGATGTCATTCTCGCGATCAATTCAATAGATGAAGCCAAGAAAGAGAATATTTTCATTGATCCAGAGGAACTTCAACAGCATCTGGGTATTCCTGTCTTCCTGATGTCTGCCTATACGGGTGAGGGAGTAGAGGATTTTATAAAAGGTATATTTAAGTACAATATAGGCAGTTCTCATGTCCATCATATGTTTAGCAAAGAATTAGAAAACAAGATAACAGAACTTTCTTCTATTTTTAGAAATAAGGAAGAACTAAAAGATTACGACAGTCGGTGGTTATCTATCAAGGTTTTGGAAGGCGATGAAGATATCTGTAAGCTTACTGGTATCAATTTGAAGCGCAACTTCTCAAGCGAAATTTCACAGCTGAGATATGAACATATCAAGTATATTTTGAAAGAATCCTATAAAAAGCCAGGAAAAGAGAAATGGGGAATGAATATGGCAACGGACCACGTATTTACCCACAAGTATCTTGGACTGGCCATATTTTTTTCCTTTATGTATCTTGTTTTTGAAATTACATTCACTTTTGGTGAGCCGTTTGCGTTGATGATAGAAGAAGGTTTAGGCGCTTTTGGTACTTTTATTGATGGACTTATAAATATTGAGTGGCTGGCCAATGTTTTGAGTGAAGGAATAGTTGGTGGAGTAGGAGCCGTTCTTGTTTTTGTTCCAAATATTTTCATTTTGTTCCTGATAATGGGTATCCTGGAGGAATCTGGTTATCTTCCGAGAGCAGCTTTTGTTGTTGATAAAGCAATGTACACGTTAAAATTGAGTGGACGTTCCTTTATGTCTCTACTCCTTGGTTTTGGATGTAATGTTACATCAATAATGTCTACGAGATCGATAAGTGAACCACAGGAAAGGATTGTTACGGCTATAGTATCACCATTTATAAGCTGTAGCGCGCGATTGCCTGTTTATATAATGATAGCAGGTGTTTTTTTTGGTGCCAGAGCTGGTATAGTGATTTTTTCAATTTATTTGTTCAGTATATTTATAACTGCTGTTTCATCAATATTTATAAATAAGCTGTTGTTTAAAGGTAAACCTGCACCGATGATTATGGAATTGCCCAGATATCGAACCCCAAAAATTTCCTCTTTAATTCAGTATACATGGAATAGAGGAAAACATTTTCTAAAAAAAGCCGGGAGCATTATCTTAATAGCTTCAATAGTGATCTGGTTTTTGTCCTACTTTCCCGTACCAGGAAATATTGCAGAAAGCTTTGCTGCAAAAATAGGTCATTTTTTGGAGCCTATCTTTGCTCCAATTGGTTTTACATGGGAAATGGTAACTTCATTGATTTTTGGTGTTGCTGCAAAAGAGGTAATTGTTTCAACTCTTTCTACCTTAACGTTATCAGCACAGACCGGTGTTTCAGCCGCTGCTGAACTTATGAAATCCGGTTTGACACAGTTTGGTGCACTGGCTTTTTTGATGTTTGTTTTGCTTTATGTGCCATGTTTGCCAACACTTATAGTTTTGAAAAATGAAACAGGAAAATGGAGATATCTTTTATTATCAATTGTTTATAGTTTCTCATTAGCTTATGTAGTGGCTTTGATAATATCTCTTGCAGGGAGATTGTTTGTATGAGTATAAAAGGTATAAATAGTTGGTTATGGATACTGGGTATCCTTTATTCATTAATGGCGCTAAACACATTAACAGGATTTACTTATGCTGAACAGGATATAATCTTTGGACTTGTACTTTGTGTAAGTGCAGGTATCTACTTCTTTGGTCTTCGCGAAAGCATTGAGAAACCACAAAGACGGGCAGCACATCTTCTTATTGGTACCATATTTTCTTCTCTGTTGGGCTTATTCAAATTTTTAATACTTCTCGGAAGCTTATTATCTGGTTACTTAGAACAGGATTTTCATTTTTCTGTTGATTCATTCAATCTTTCAGTTATAATTGGCAGTGTGATAACTTTGGTCATACATTTGCGAATAAGAAAACAATTCACCTAAAAAACTATAAATACTTGTTCTGATAGCAATTGGGAGGATGGTTTTATGGCTGATATATTTATAGTAGATCCCCAAGTAAACGTAAGAAGGCTTATTAAAAATATTTTGACAAGAAGAGGACATAATATATATACATTTGCAACATCTGAAGAGGCACTTGATAGTATAAAGAAAGGTGATCGACCTGTACTGATGTTTTTAGATCTGAAAATGCCCAAGATGAATGGTTTCGATTTCATTGAAAAGCTTGAAGAATTGGGGTGCTCTTTTCCAATTGTTGTAGTTACAGAATTGGATAAACCAGATATAATAAGAAAAGCTTTTATTATGGGGGTTTGCGATTTTATAACCAAACCATTCGCACCACAAGAATTAACCGAAGCCTTTGAAAATTGTGTAAGAGCCGAAGAAGGGCTTCAAAAAAGAGTTAGACAGATTGAAAAATTGATAAAAGATGAAAAAATAAGCAAGGCTACCAGGGAGATCAGAAGGTTAATAAAGGATTTTCCAGATAGTCCTTATCCTCATTATTTGTTTGCTCTTGTTTCAGGTGAGGATAAGAAGACCAAGCATCTTAAAGCAGCACTCGCGCTGGATGAAAATTTCAAGGGAGCGAGAGAACTGCTTGAGAAAAAAGAAGAGAAAGATAATAATTAGGAGAGAATAATATGCCTATTTTAAGAGGAACCAGTAAGAAAAAAGGATATTATTTTGTAATTTTTGGTTGTGGCAGATTGGGTTCCAGAATAGCCAACTGGCTATCAGGAACTGGTAATAGTGTAGTTGTAGTTGATAGAGAAGAAGTCGCTTTTCAATCTCTGTTTTATGAATTTACGGGTTTTACAATAATTGGAGATGCAACAGAATTGGAAACATTTCGTTCAGCCAAGGTTGATATGGCTGATTTTGTTCTCGTTCTTACTTCTGATGATAATACAAACGTTATGATTGGGATGGTGGCAAAAGAGTATTATAACGTGCCACGTGTGCTTGCAAGAGTAACAGATCCAAACAATATTGAATTGTTTTCCGAATTTGGTATTGAGATAATCTGTCCGACGATGCTGGCGGTTGAAAATATTGAAGAGAGATTAGGATTCAATGAGAGTGATGAAGAATGAGAATTGTATTAATTGCTGGTACAGAACTGGCATATCATCTATCACGCAGGTTACAGGATAAGGGGCACCAAATAACTATTGTAGATAAAGATGAAGAGTTTTGTGAGGTTCTGGCAAAACGTTTGAAAAAAGCCACAATAATAAATGGTGATGGTAGTAAAAGACATGTTCTGGAACAGCTTGAATTGAATGTTGATGATTTATTTGTAGCGCTAACACCAAATGATCAGGATAACCTAATTGCATGTATGCTGGCGAAAAAAGTCTTTAAGTTAAATCGACCAATAGCGCTTGTAAACGACCCAGACAACATAAAAGTATTTAGAAAGATAGGGGTTTCTGCTGTTGTCAGTCCCACGGAGATACTTTCACGGGCTATTGAAGATAGCCTTTTTAGGGAACAAATAACCAACTTGATTCCAAACTCTGAACGACTTTCAGTATTCAGAGTTGAAATGGATGAAGATTCACCTGCAGTTTCGAAAAAATTGAAGGATCTTGAATTACCAAAAGACAGTGTAATAGGGGCCATCATAAGAAAGGATGAAGTAATAATACCAGGTGGTGACACGGGAATACAAGCTGATGACACGTTAATTGTGTTAAGTAATCCCTCGGTACAATCAGCTGTTTTCACCATTTTGCTTGGTGAGGTTTAAATGTATCTCTTAACAATGAAGGAACGCTATAAAGTTATTTTAGGTTACATCGGCAGACTTTTTACTTATTTCCCTATCGTTATATCATTACCATTGATTTTTTTCTTCTGGTATCCAGAAAACCAACGTTCCTACATGCTACCTTTTATTTATACTGCCATAATAGTTCTGATATTTGGACTTGCATTTAGGATAACATTTAAGGTTAAACCGGGTACCCCATTAAACATTCAAGAAGGTGCCATAATTGTTGTTCTTGTATGGACCTTTGGAATCTTTTTTTCTTCTCTGCCCTTCTATCTGGGAGATATCTTGAACTTCTCTCAATCGATATTTGAATCAACAAGTGGCTGGACAACGACGGGATTAACGATGGTAAATGAGGACACAATTCCAAAAATATATCTTGTATGGAGAAGTATCCTCCAGTTTATGGGCGGCGCAGGTTTTGCAATAATAATGATGTCAGCTATAGCGGGTCCGGGAGGATTTGGTTTATATCACGCTGAGGGAAGAGTAGATAATCTTGTACCCAATGTTCGAAGTTCAGTTCGCAGAATTCTGGTTATTTATTTCAGCTATGCTATTGCGGGCTTTGTTGCCTATTTAGTTGCGGGAATGAACAGCTTTGATGCGTTTAATCATTCGCTTACTGCTCTTGCTACGGGAGGTTTTTCTACTCATGCAAGCTCAATAGGTGGGTTTAATAGTATACCTATAGAGATCGTTACGATCATTTTGATGTTTATTGGAACAACAGGTTTTGGTATCCACTACACGTTATGGAAGGGTAACTTTAAAGCATTCTGGAAGAATGGAGAACCAAAGCTTATGGGGATCACTGTAATAATTTTTACAGCATTGCTTTTGGTAACAACTTTCGCAATGATATTTTCCGGAATTGGTGAGGCTTTTAGGCATGCATTATTCCAGGGAGTTTCAGCTCTAACAGGTACGGGTTTCAATACGGTAGATGTTTCATGGTGGAGTTCAAAGGGATTACACACAGGGCTATATTTACTTACTCTTCTCATGATTTTTGGAGGAGATATGGACTCTACTTCCGGTGGTTTAAAGCAATTCAGATTGTTTGCTTTGATTAAGGTTATATTTTCAGAGATCAAAGGTTTCTTTTTACCCCGTAACGCGATCGTAAAAACCGAGATCTGGAAAGGTGAAAAAAAGCAATACATAAGTCCGTCGCTGATAAGAGAAATACTGGTAATTTTTACTTTTTATTTTGTAACCTTTGGTATAGGAACAGGAATACTTGCATCATACGGACATTCACTTGCTGACGCATCCTTTGAGTTTGCTTCTGCACTAAGTACTGTAGGTCTTTCAGTAGGAATCACAGGACCAAATGCTCCTCTGGGTATTATCTGGACGGAAACTGCTGGTATGTTTTTGGGTAGGTTAGAATTTTTGGTTATCATATTTGGAATAACGAAAATTGTCAAAGATGCACGTTTTGCCATAAAAAAATCAATCAAGGGGCGATAAAACATGATCAGAAGAATAAAAGGTACACAGGATATATACATGGAAGAAATAACTTACTGGCATTACGTTGAAGGAATTATTCTTGATCTGACAAAAAAATACGCATTTCAGGAAATTAGGACCCCAATTTTTGAAGCAACCCAGCTCTTCAAAAGAAGTGTTGGTGAATATACAGATGTTGTGCAAAAAGAAATGTACACCTTTGAAGACAAAGGTGGAAGGTCAGTTACACTAAGACCTGAAGGTACAGCAAGTATTGCGAGAGCGTATATTGAAAATGGATTCATTAATTTTGGTTCACCTTTGAAGCTCTTTTATGTTGGACCGATGTTCAGGTATGAAAAGCCACAAGCTGGGCGTTTAAGGCAATTTCATCAGTTCGGAATAGAAACACTGGGTTCGGAGGATCCCGAAGCTGATTTTGAAATAATTGATTTTTCTGTCAATTTTGTTAAAGCACTAGGTATAAATGATTTTCAGCTACTTATCAATTCTGTTGGTTGTGAAAAATGCAGACCTGAATACCGTAAGGCTTTAAAGAAGTATTATTCTGGAAAGCTTGACAGAATTTGTGACGACTGTAAAAAACGATACGAGACAAATATATTAAGATTGCTGGATTGTGACAAAGATAGAGAAATAGCTAAAAATGCTCCATCAATACATGATTACTTATGTGCTGAGTGTTCAGAACATTTCGATAAGCTCATTCATTTATTGGAAGAAAACGATATAGATTTTACAATAGACGAATCCCTTGTTAGAGGACTTGATTACTATACCAAGACTGCTTTTGAGATAAAATCAAACACACTTGGAGGACAGGATCAGATTCTTGGGGGAGGCCGATATGATGGTCTCATTGAACAAATAGGAGGCAAAAGAGTACCAGCTGTCGGTTTTGCTGCGGGTCTGGATAGAATAATTTTATTGCTCAAAAAGGAGAAAATTGTACCTGGAGATAAAGAAAAACCTGATATCGCGGTTCTTGCAATTGATGAAATAGCAAAAAAGGAGTCTTTTAAGATTGCTGAGTATTTGAGAGAAAAGGATTTTTCTGTTTTTATAGATGTAGTCAACAGAAATGTAGGTAACAAGTTGAAACACGCTTCCCGTATTGGTGCCCCTATTTCAATAATATTAGGAGAGAATGAAATAAAGTCTGGTGAGATTTCAATAAAAAACATGAACTCCGGTGAGCAAAAGAATATTCCCATGAAAGAAGCTTCTACGTATCTCATGGGTATGTTGAAAAAGAAAAAAGTCGGTAATTAAGGACATTATGGGTTATATAAGCGAGCAAATAACAGTAAACGAAAGAAATAATGACATCAATATAACTAATTCGGTCTCAACAGTTGTAAACTCTAATTTTTATATGTTATGATTAGGACACATATAAATGGGAGGGATATAAGGTGGAAAATAGGAAGATTCTTAAGTTTTTAGAATCTTCACCTACAATACAAGAACTTAGGAGTTTCGCCAAATCGCTGGGGCTAAAGCTTAGAAGAACCATGAAAAAGCGTGATCTTGTGAAGATTTTGAAGGAAAAGGCTAGAGAAATAGAGCACAAGAATAATATAACTTATCGGGAAGTACCATCAAGTGGAACTGCTCTGAAGAAGCATGAAGAAAAACACGAAATTCGTTCTAAACCAGAAGCATATGATTTGCCAGACGGCTATAAAAAAGACAAAATTGTACTTCTTCCCATAAATCCAAAATGGGTTTACGCCTACTGGGATTTTTCAGCTAAAACAAAAAAGAAAATTGAGAAGTTTGAGCTTAAACTAAGATTACATGATGTGACAAATGTAATTTTCGATGGCAATAACGCTAATTTAACAAAAGAGGCTTCAATAAGTTTGGATCCTGGAAACTGGTTTTTTGAAGTCGATTTTGCCGGTGCCAACTATGTTGTAGAAATCGGTTACTATGAAAAAGGTTTTCAAAGAATAATGATATCTAACGTTATATCTACTCCAAGAAATTTTCCTAAATATGGAAAACATGAAACCTGGGCTGATCTCAGTAGAAGTAAAAGAAAGGTGACTCCGGTACACGTGAGATCAAGTTTTGAGAATGCATTTATTGGTTCAAGCAGAGTTTCTTCAATACAGGGAAATCCCTCTTCTGAAGAATACCTAAAAATCCTTTCCAAGCATTTAAGTGGGAGGTTATTTCTATGAATAAGGGAAAGTTCATCCTGATGCTTCATGCTCATCTTCCATTTATCAATCATCCTGATTTCCCGCAATTTATGGAAGAAAGATGGTTATTTGAGGGGATAACGGAAACATACATACCTCTTCTAAAAGTCTTTGAACGCCTTGAAAAGGATGGCGTAAACTTCAAACTGGCAATGAGCATAACACCTCCGTTAATGGAAATGTTTGCAAACAAAGACTTAAAGCGAAAGTATGAGGGATACATGAACAAGCTCATTGAACTTGCAGATAAAGAAGTTGAACGCACTAAAAATGAAAATGCACTAAAACATAAGATGGCAAAGTACTATAGAGAAGATTATGGAAATATCCTGGAATATTTCAATGCTGTTGATGGCGATTTGACAAAAGCATTTGCTTATTTTCAAAGTAAAGGCAATCTGCAGATTATTACATGTAATGCAACTCATGGTTTTTTGCCCTTAATGATGCATATACCACAAAATGTTAATGCGCAAATAGAAGTTGGCGTTAATGCATACGAGAAACATGTTGGCCAAAAGCCAGACGGCATTTGGCTCGCTGAATGTGGTTATGAACCCGGTCTTGATAAGTATCTTAAAAGACATGGGCTCTCCTTTTTCTTTGTAGATTCTCATGGTTTATGGTTTGGCGATCCTGCCCCAGCTTATGGTGTTTACAGACCGGTAATGACCGAAGAAGGTGTTTTTGTGTTCGCAAGGGATCCCGAATCAAGTCAGCAGATATGGAGTGCTGATGTTGGTTATCCAGGAGACTCGCGATATAGAGAGTTTTATAGAGATATCGGATTTGATAGAGAAGAAGATTATATAAAACCTTATATAGATGGAAGCGGGGAACGTTGTAATACTGGAATAAAATATCATAAAATAACATCAAAAGAAAATGACCTTAATTCAAAAGACCTATATGATATTGACGAAGCACATGAAGCTGTCAAAGAACATGCCAGAGATTTTATCAACAAGAAGAGAGATCAGGTTACGAAGCTGCTGAAAGAATTCGATGGTGTGTCACCTGTAATCACAGCTCCTTTTGATGCTGAACTTTTTGGTCACTGGTGGTATGAGGGGCCACTGTTTATTGAACAGATGTTCAGAGAAATGAACGAGGCTGAAGAGTTGAACCCATATACACCTCGAGAAGTCATAGATACAATTGATAGCGTTCAGATAGTAACGCCTGCGAGCTCTACATGGGGTGCCAACGGTTATAACGAAGTCTGGTTAAATGGGAGTAATGAATGGATTTATAGGCATCTTGATAATGCAGCTGAAAACATGATAAATTTAGCTAGTAAACACTATCAAGCAAAGGGTCTACAGGAACGTGTACTAAATCAAATGGCCAGGGAATTGTTGCTTGCTCAATCCAGTGATTGGGCTTTTATAATGACCACAGGAACCACGGTAGAATATGCAGTTAACAAGACCAAAACGCACCTTAACAGATTTAGAGAACTAAAGAAAGAACTTGAAAATGACAACATTGATGAAAATAAACTCAAAACCCTGGAGTGGATCGATAGCATTTTTGATGATATTGATTTTAGGGTTTACGCTAAGGAAATATAAATGTATTAAAGAGAATGAATATTTAATTAGCAATATAGCTATGATATAATCGTTCATTGCAGGGGAGGAAGTGCTAAACAGCGGCCTCCCCTTATTGGTTGATATTGGTTTAATTAAGTTATATCATTATACGAGTTTAATAGAATCTGGAAGGAGTTGGAGCTATGAAAAAGAAAGATTTAATGAAGAGAATTCAGGTACCCGTCATCTGGACGATAGCGATTCTTTTTGCAGCCGGTGTAATCTGGTGGTCTGTTGCCAGCTATCTGGGAGGTCAGAGTCAGAATAACGAGGAACCTGAAACAAATCTCTCATATGAAAATTCTGTTGCATATCTAACAAAGGATGGAACACCTCTCGAAGAAGAAAGATATTTAGTTACCGTCAGAGAATTTGAACGAAGGGCAAGACAAAATATAGACAATATAAGGCAGCAAGGTCAGGAAGTAAATGCCTATTTTGGCACACAACAGGTTCCAAGTGAAATAGAAATCAGACATATGGTACTGAAAAACCTTATCGAAGAAAAAATACTTACATATTACACAGTGAACGAAGGAATTTATCCAACTCAGGAAGAACTTGATGCTCAAACTGATTCGATTGTTAACAACTATACTTCAGATGAAAATATTAGAAATCAAATTATAAGTATTTATGGTTCCATAGAGGCATTTCGGTCCCTTGTTGAAGATACAATTATCGGGCAGATACTTGTAAACAAGGTAAAAGATTATGTATTCAGCGATGTAGATGAACAACTTGCTGAGTATTTTGAAGAGAACAAAGATGATATAAAGAACAAGTACGAAGTGGTTAATGCAAGTCACATTCTTTTATCTTCAGAAGCTACTGCCAATGAAATAAAGGAAAGAATCACATCAGGCGAATTAGTGTTTAGTACAGCTGCCAGTGATTTTTCAATAGATACAAACAGTGCCATGACCGGTGGCAGTCTTGGGGAAATACACAGAGGAGATATGGTTGAGAAATTTGAGGAGGCTGCTTTTTCAGCGACTCCTAACGAGATTGTTGGCCCTGTTGAAACACAATATGGTTATCACTTAATAAAGGTAGCTTCAAAAACCACTTTTGATAATTTCGAGGAACTAAAATTAACCTCTGTATATTCTGATGTGAAAAATGATTATCTTAATCAGAAGTTTCAAGAATGGTTTATAGAATACAAAGAAGAAAGCAATTTCGATTATATAATTAATGATTCAGAGATGAGACTTTTTGATAGATACCAGAAGGTCCAGGAATCTGAGAAAGAATTAGACGATTTTTACAAAAGCCTTGAAGAGGAAATCTTCATGGAAGATGGTCAGATAGTAATTTCTGAAGGATATCTTCCAGTTGTTCTTTATACAAAGATCACAGATAAGAAAAAATCAGAGCTTGAAGATAAAAAGAGTAAATTAACAGACATTATTGAATACAGGGAAACATTACCCTCTACTGTTCTAACAATGACGCCAGAAGAAGTGGAAGAAAAAATCCAGGAATTAAACGAAAGCAATGATAGAAGTGAACTATCAACCTATCAAAATGCGCAAACATTATTTGAATATGAAAACGAACTTGACATATCTGAAGTATCACAAGCTCAAAAAATGCTTGAACAGGTTGATGAAGAACTGCAAAGTTTTGAAGAACGATTTGAAAAGGTTATCAGATTCCTTTATGAAGAAATGCCCTATTCTCCACAGGTAATAACTTATATGTACGGAATCGATCCTGATGATCCCAAGGTTGCTTATAGATACTATGAGAACTACTATGAACAAAACCTGAAACCAATAATCAACGATCCTTCTACTTACCAGAGCTATTTGAGTTATTACCAGCAGTATTTTGGCAATCAAGCAAGAAATTATTTAATTGAATACCCGTTGAATCAAATGGAGAGAGAATTGAACCAGAAGATTATTGAAAGCACTGAGGCATCAACGGACACAAAAATCTCAGCACTGTTTCTCATTGTGGATGTATATGAAAAATTATCGAATCTTGATCAATCAGAAGGTTTAGTTCAGTTATACATGATGGCTGAGAGACGTTATCTACGCGAATTAAAGGAATTAATGCCTGAAGATGATGCATTACAGGATCAGATTGACGAAATAACTTTAGTTCTGGAAGAATTAAACAAACCGTCAGAAGAATCTACAGAAACCACAGACACTGACCTGGAAACGGATATTGAACTGGACACTGAGCTGGATTCGGACTTGAATAACGAAATGAGTCCAGAACTCGATGTACCGGATACTATAGAGTGACAAAAAAGGTGGCTGTTGAGCCACCTCGTTTTATTCATTGGCTGGGGCGGGAGGACTCGAACCTCCGGATGTCAGATCCAAATTCTGATGCCTTACCAACTTGGCTACGCCCCAAAACATGATGATTTTAGCATTATAGATTGTTAGTGTCAAGCAGTCTTCAGGAGGTAACTAATATGAAAACTGTTGAGTTGTTTTTCGAAAAAACTGGTAAAAGGGAAGAGGTTCCTTATGGAACAAAAATTCATGAAATTACTGCAAGATATGAGGAATACTTTGATTCTCCCATTATGGGAGCAAAAATAGATAATACACTTCTTGAACTGAGAAAACCGATATTAAAAGGCGGTAAAATAGACTTTCTGGATCTAACAACTACCGATGGGTTAAGAATCTATACCAGAGGGATTCTCTTCATTATGCTGATGGCTTTTAGAAAAATATACAAAGATGCGAAACTATACGTACATCATTCACTTGGTTCTGGCCTGGTTTGTGAGTTGAAGGATTATTCAGTTGATGAAACCTTACTGGAAAAAGTAAAAGAAATTATGAACGATTTTGTTAAGAGAGATCTGAGGTTTATTAAGGATTCTATGGATAAATTTGAAGCCATTGATTTTTTTGAAAAAGATTATCAGAGAGAAAAATCTTTGCTCTTTAAATACAGAAAAAAGAGTACCGTTAATACATATTATTGT
>Ga0182238_1000322_pt1 | contig 14916 bp, 13 predicted proteins | sample hydfrates6_PW_90_FD_132439 | JGI IMG/M metagenome (GOLD analysis project Ga0182238, IMG submission 132439) | Subsurface microbial communities from deep shales in Texas, USA - hydraulic fracturing test 6_PW_90 | ecosystem: Environmental > Aquatic > Deep subsurface > Shale gas/oil reservoir >... | reverse complement strand
CTATTGGGAGACAAAAGACATTAAAAAGTAAATAGATTTTGTCTAAAAACTAAACTGGATTGCCAGGCCGCGCCCCCGGCCGTTCCCGAAACAGATCACGGTTTACGGGATCTGTTTCGGAAACAGTATGCGGGCGAGCAGACTATTTTACGCTGATATTCTCTTTTCGGGCCAGATCCAGGGCTTTTAGCAGGTAAGCTATCCGGCTGCCCAGGTTTTGCATATTTAGCATACCCTCCTTGTCCTGGGTAACATCACCCGGAGCAAGCCCATAGCCCATATTCCAGTATTTGGAGCCGGGCATATACATTTCCGACATCTGAAAAGGCTTGAGGATGGAATCCATTACATGGATGGCACCGCCGCGGCGTGCGGCCACGACCCCGGCACCGACCTTGCCCCGGAAAAGCCCGCCATTCTGCAGGGCGACAAAGCAGCCTCGATCAAGCAGGGCCTTGGTTTCGGCTGAAACGTCCGCGAAATAGGTGGGCGAACCCACAACAATCCCATCCGCCTCGATCATCTTTTCCAGATATTCATTGAGTTTGTCCTTGGTTATCGCGCAGCGCCTGTCCTGATTTTCCTTGCATTCCATGCAGGCGGTACATCCTTGCAAAGGTCTGCCGCCGACCTGCACGAATTCGGTTTCAATATCATTGGCCTGCACCGATTCCAGGACGGCCTGCAGAAGATGAGCGGTATTGCCCTCTTTTCTGGGGCTGCCGTTAAAAGCCACGACTTTCATAATAAACCTCCGTTTTTGAGCTTTATCCAACAAATTGAAATTATCACACTTTGCAAAAAATCCGCGTCAGGCTGCATCAACTTCTCCGCAACCACCGATCCAACTAATAAATAGAACACCAATGAACGCAGCCTTTGTCAAACAAATCTCCAATTCAGGGCAGCAAAGGCTTTTATCCCCAGCCATGAAACTATGCTATTATGGATACTGGCAGCAAAAAAGGTGCGCCATGCAACTCGTCCCAAATTTCGAGGGCCCAAAAATGATCACCCTTTATATTTTCCCCTATCTACCATACTCCATGACAATCTCTGTATGCCCGGTGTATGTATCCACTCTTTCCCCGACGTGAATGAATCCGTTTTTTTCGTAAAAGCGGACACTCTTCCTATTTTCTTTGTACACGGTCAAATTCAGTTTTTCTCGAAGCGACTTTGCCTTGTCCATAAGTTGCCTGCCGATTCCCCGGCCCTGGGACTCGGGGGAGACGAAGATAGCGGCCAGGCTGTTCCCGTCAAGAGATACAAACCCCTTGACTGTTTCTTCTTCCTCAAAGACATAAGTTTCGGAATCCGGAATATAAATATTGCGAATATCCTCCACTCTCGCCTCCCAGAAGTGCCTATCCACAAAGGCATGGGCTTTTACGGAGGCCTCAAGCCAAATACTCAGTACACTATCCATATCTTGAGGCTTAAAATCGCGTATCATGCTGTGATGTCCTCCCAACAAACCGTGCTCATCACTACAAGTACCCGCAAAATCTGAATTTGCCAAATGTGCAGGAGCCGTTCAAATATTTTTGGCGATATATTTCCGGGAAGGATAGAAATACAAAAAAATAGCCGGGATCCCCCGGCTATTTTTTGTTATTATTGTGTTTGAAAAGTTTTAAGGATGATTCTCCGGATCTATCAGGGAACACTGCCCCTTTAATATGGCAATCTGTACAATCCATTTTGCCCCGGGTGAATCCGCCCAACCCGTAAGATTTGTCCATACAATGACAGGACTGGCAGGACTGCGACATGGCATAGGGTTCATGCTCCGGCTTAAAGGCGCCTTTGTGATAGGCGTTCAATATTTTCACGGCCTTGGCACACACGTCCCCGACCATCCTTACACAGCGTTCACTTCTTTCCCCCGCTCCGGCTGTACATCCGGTTTCCTTGCACCACTTGGTCACGCTCACATGGCAAAGAGGGGACCCGGAAACCGTCTGCCTGAAAACCTTGTCCGACTTGAGCTCGTCAACCAGAAATTCATGGTTCTTGCCTAATTCATTGCTCTTGTCGCTGGGGAACGGAGTCTGGCAGTACCAGGCAACCAATTCATTGGACAACTTGTAAAAATCCTTGCTGGTCAGGGACATCACTGCACAGGCTCCATTCAGAGCGCCGCACAGGGTACACCATCCGGCAACACCGCCGCCACCGAAACCCATAATCTCCATGGGCACATTGGTATACGGAGCGCCCACTTTTTCCCTGAGTCCGGAAATAATGCCGTAAAAAGCTCCTGCGGAGCAGTCGCCCTTGTAGTATCCCAGATGGCCCCTTTTGCGCGCTTCTTCAGTATCCAGGGATTTATATGGCCAGGGCCATTTCTCTGACTGCTTGGCCATGGCCGGGTCCGGACTGGACAAAAGTCCATGCCCCAGAAAACCTACTGCTGTTCCGGCGAGAGCACCACCAGCACCTGTTAGAAACTTACGACGGGAGACATTCTTTTCAGACTGTGACATTCCAACCTCCCCATTGCATATGTTGCCTGAATTATTGCAACCAAACATTTATTTCTTTTTTGGCAAGATCCATACCGAGAATATCTCCAGTCAAGATACTGAAATGTATGAATGATCTTTTGAAGAAATAAAAAACCATTGCAAATTGCAATGGTTTACTTTGACTTGGGTCGTGCATCTTGCAATTAAATTCATCCACACACAGATTGTCCGCCCACCCTTCATCCGGCATAGTCCGGCCGAATCACGCATTTCTTCCTCACCCGGGTTGTGTATCATGGACTTCAGTTTTTTTCCCGTATTGATCTGCAGGCAATAAATACCCGGCAATTTCGGCTGTCGTTTTCTTTCCTCAGCCCGTAACGGACTTGATTGTAACCTAGCACAGGATTAATTTATTAAGCCTGCGGCGTCCGGTTTCCCGGTGCAGGCGGAGTTGTCTGCCGCCGTGCACAGGATGTGTTAAAGGCGGCAGACAACTCGGAGGCGGCCAGGACTGCCACCGAAAATGAGCGGCACCGCCTGCCGGACGCTCCCATCCCGTGAGTGCTTACACTTGATTTATTGCCCGGCATTGATTTCCCTCCTGCAAACAGATACAGTCCAAGCCATAGAAAAATACCCTAACCCCACAGGAGCTTGTCATGTCCGAGTTAACCAGAAGGGAATTTTTGAGGTACGCGGCTTACGGCTCGGCTCTGGCCGGAGGAGGTCTGCTCGCGTCCTGCACAGCCATGGGAGAAAAGCTTCCGGCCGGATTTGCCGGAGGGAGCGCGGAAAAGCCCCTGGCCGTGTGCATCAGCGATTTTCATATCGGGGAGAAGTACGGGGGAATAAGCCGAAACCCCGGACATCCGGACAAATATATCCGCCTGAATCCTTCCGATCCCGAAAGTCCTCACGTACGCAGCGAATTCATCGACTTCCTTAAATACTGCAAAACCCTGAAACAGAAACACGGCAAGACCAGGTATTTGATTATCCTCGGGGATATGTGGGATATGGCCATGAACAACCAGGAAAGCACCTTCACCCTGTCCGCGAAGGTCTTCGGACAGCTGAAAGACCTAAAGCAGGGCCTGGGGATAGGGGATCTGTTCGAGGAAGTCATTTATGTCCCCGGCAATCACGACCACCATTTCTGGGAGATGATCCAGGAGAGGTACTGGGTCACCGAACGTTTGGAAAAAGGCCTTGCTCCCCTGGAGATGCCCCGGGTTGTCTCCTTTACCCTGGACGCCTCAACCGGAGAAATCCGTCATGATCCGTCCGCGGAAGAATCCAGGATCCCTGTTCAAAATCTGGCCTCTCCCCTGCTCGGACTGGATTCGTCCACTCCGGTGCACATAGCCTATCCGCATATTTTCCTGAAAAAAGGACCGGACGATTACGCCCTCATGACCCACGGGCATCTTTTCGAGCCGGACTGGAACATGGTCACCATCATGTTCGGGGATCTGATGCAAAAAAACGGCATCCCGCTCACCATCCGCAATATCGAGATGTTCAACGCCATCACCACCGACCTGCACAGCTACGCCCTGGGACAGACCCCGCCCTATGAATTCTGGGAAAAAATATACGACCTGCATTTCAACAACAAGGCCCCGGCGGAGTGGCAGAAGGGAATAAAGGAAATACTTAAAGCTCATCTGTACGTGCGCAAGGATATAACCGGGGAGCCGCAGACCGGTTCGCGCAAATATCATGACCTCGAAGCCCTGCAGGAACAGCGCGGGCTGGTCGAGCATTACCTCGAGCAGGCTCAAAAGGAATTTTTGAATTCCGGGGAAAGGATAACCTCGCTCATTTACGGCCACACCCACGTTCCGTCTTTCGGAGGCACGTTTGAATGGTATCACGGCGAGCAAAAAAGTCCGGTAAGAATACACAATACCGGAGGGTGGGTGAATATAAATCCGGATACTTTCCGCATGCCCCAGCCCACCCTTGTTTACCGGACCGGCGCGGTCGGGCCGCTGTGTTTCAGGGGAGACAGGTTCGGGATAAAGGCCGGACAATAGGGCCTATGGTTTTGCCGGGGGATTTTGCTTCCGGTACCTTCCCGGAGAAACTCCAACCGCTTTCTTGAAGATCCGGGTAAAATGGCTCTGGTCGAAAAAGCCGAGGATCGCGGCTATATCCACGATATCGCCCGGTCTAGACAACATTTCCTTGGCTTTGGCCACCCGGAAGTCCATCAGGTATTCATGCGGGGTTATGCCCAGATACCGCTTGAATTCCCGCTGAAAGTGGTACGGACTCAGGCACGCTACCTCGGCCAGTTCATCCAGGGATACATTGCTTCCAAACCGGCCGCGCATATATTCGCAGGCCTTTTCAATCGACCATTTGCCCTGCCCTGCGTGCGAATCACGCGGCGGAGCCTTTGACAACCGAACACACACCCCGGAAAGAAAGGAACAGATCCGGGTTTGCACTTGAATATCCGAATCCGGCCTGCGGATGGTTTCAAACAGGCGATGAAATTTTTCCGCAAGCTCCCTGTCCCGGCACCGGCAACGGGGGAAAAAGGGCATCTCCTCGCTCCGGCCGGAAATTTGAGAGGCGGAAATCCGCATATATCCGGAGGGCAGGCTCAATATTCGATATGAATGCCCGGCCGGTCCGCCTGAAGCACAGGAATGAACCCGACCGGGGTTTATAATGAACATTTCTCCGGAGAGTACCCGGATCAGATCTTCCCCGACCTTGAGCAACCTCTCCCCGCTGTCCACCAGGCCGATGATAAAGGTCTTGTGAATATGGCGGCGGAAGTCGTTTCTGATTCCCCGACCGGTTATCGCTTCCGCACCGGGCAAAAGCGGCACCGGAATGATTCTAATGTCTTCCCTGTCTATTTTCATTTTTGAAATCCCAAAACAAAAAGCCGCCATGGTGATCCGGATCAGCACCTCCTCTCAGCACAGGGCGGGAAAGAATTTGGCCATTATGACCAGGCCCTCTTCCCCGGCCTCGACCCGGTGCTTCTCCCCTTTTCGGATCACGGCCATTTTTCCCGGCTCATAGGCGAGTTCCATGTCCACAAGACGGCATAGGCCATGACCGGTGATGACTTCATGCAATTCCAGCTGATCTGCATGAACGTGAGTGTCCAGAGAACAGCCCGGAGCCACTTTTACCAAATGCGAACTGAAAAGGCCATCGGTTTGCTCTGCGCTTATCACATGCTTAAGATAGACTCCGCTGAATTTGGGATGGGAGTTCCACTCACATCTGGAGACATCCCTGCTCCCATCCGAGCCGTAAACCATGCCCCCGGCCAGTTTTTCCGCAATGCTGCTTCCCGTCATTTCCATTCCTCCTGAATTATGGTTGGTTCAACATGTAAAAAAAGAGTAGCAAAAAACAGCTCCATTTCTTGGATGATCTTGCTCTTTTAAGCTTTGCTCCCTTTTTATCCGGGAAACACTTGAACAAAAGCGGAGTCTCAAGTACGGATATAGTCGGGATTCGATCTTTTTATTCGCAATTGAGCCCCTCAACCGCCCTGGAGAAACACAAATGAATACAAGAAAAATCTCTTCCCTGGTTTTCTGTCTGCTGACCGCGGCCATGCTTACCATTAGCGCGGGATGCGCCGGAAAAAATGCTCCCAATGCCTCATTCAGGGACATACACGGCGCGGATCCGGTAAGGCTGCGCGTCTTTCTCGCGGACATGCCCAAGGGCGCCGACCTGCACCATCATCTGTCCGGGACAGTCTATGCCGAGGACTATATCCGCTGGGCAGCTGAGGCGGGGCTGTGCCTGGACAAACAAGACGGCTACACGATCACGGATCCGCCGTGCCAAAACAAAACCATTCCCGCCCAAAAGGCCCTCACCGACTCCGGGCTGTGGAACGCCGCGATCAACTCCTATTCCACCCGCCAGAAACGCAGCGAACCTTTCATGTGGGGGCATGAGCAGTTCTTTTCCGCATTCGACAAACTGGACAAGGCCGAATTCAGGGGCCGCATGCTGGCCAAGGCCGCGCGTCTGGCCGCCCGGGACAAAGTCAGTTACGTAGAGACCCAGCTTACCCTGTATCCAGAGGATCTCCGGGACATCGCCGAAAAGGCTGAAAAGCCCCTCGCCCGAGGCGACTTTGCCCGGGCCTACTCCGCATTGGCCGAGGCCGGGCTGTTCGATTCGAAACGCATATCCGAGGTAAAAGGAAAAATAAACGCCTGGGAGGAAACCCGGGACAAAATCCTGGGAAAAGGCCCGGGCAGCGAGGTGAAGATTCGGTATATAAACGAAATCATCCGCGTTTTGCCCCGGGAAGAGGTCTTTGCCCAGCTGGCCTTTTCCTTCGCCCTTGCCTGCGAAGACCCGCGCGTATTGGGTCTGAACATGGTCGGAGCGGAAGACCACCCCGTGTCCATGTCCGATTATGAGCTGCACATGGGCATGGTCGACTTCCTGTACAATCTGTACCGCAGTGATCCGTACAAAAAGGAAAAAGCGGACCGCATCCACATTGCCCTGCACGCCGGGGAACTGACCCTGGGACTGGTAGATCCGGAAGAGCTGGACAACCACATCCGTCTGGCCGTGGAAAAAGGCCATGCCCGGCGTATCGGACACGGAGTATCCATTGCCTATGAAAACCGGCCGCACCAGCTCATGGACCAAATGCGGTACAAAGACGTGGCTGTGGCTACTCTTTTGTCCAGCAACAAAATAACCCTTGGGCTGTCCGGGGAGCGCCACCCCCTGAACTTTTATCGGGAGCACGGAGTGCCCGTTGTCCTGGCCACGGACGACATGGGCGTGACCCGCTCGGATATGACCAACCAATACATGCGCGCCTTTCTGGAGCATGGCCTTAGCTACAAGGATTTGAAGGAAGTGTCGCGCAATTCCCTGCAGTATTCATTTCTGCCCGGAAAATCTCTGTGGGCGGACTACCCGAGCAAAATCATGATTCCCGCCTGCAGGGGAGAAAAAATCTTTCGGCCCGGCGAGAACTGTACGGCTTTCTTGGAGGCAAACGAAAAAGCGGCCGCGCAATGGGAACATGAGCGCCGCTTAAACAAGTTTGAAAAAAGGTGGTTCTATCAGGGAAAATAAATCCGGATCACTTCAAATCGGAAGCCGCCTTTAATCCGTACATGGTCCGGGCGGTCTTGACCGCCTCCACGACCGCTCTTTCCATAACCCTTGCGCCCAGGAGGCCGACCACGTTCAGATCCGCCTCCACCTCGCCTGTGGACAGGGCGAAAATGGTGTCCCCGTCCACCATGGTGTGCGCGGGACGCATGGTCCGGGCATAGCCGTCATGGCTCATGGAGGCCAGCTTTTCCGCCTGGGCCTTGCTCAGGACCGCGTTGGTGACCACCGCCCCGATGCTGGTATTGCCCCGGAATATATCCCGGGAGCCGGGATGCATGTCTATAAGGATCTCTTCGGTGTCCCGCAGGCTGTACCCGCTCTCATCCAGGGGTCCGGCCAGCTTGTTGCAGGTAAAGGGGTCGATCACATCCCCCAGGCAATTCACCGCCACCAGGGCGCCTACCTGCAGATCGCCCTTTTGCAGGGCAAAAGCGCCGATCCCGCTCTTCATGGCTCTTTCCATCCCCAGTATCTTGCCCACACTGGCCCCGGTTCCCGCGCCGACACAGCCTTCAAGCTGTGCTCCCCGTTCCCCGGCATTTACACAGGCGGAGTAGCCCATTTCCTTGTCCGGCCGGATCATGGGGTCCCCCACAACCAGATCAAAAAGTACCGCCCCGCAGACAATGGGGACTCTGGTCACCCGGACATCAAACCCGACTTGCCTTTCCTCCAGAAACTGCATCACCCCGCCGGACGCATCCAGACCGAATGCGCTCCCCCCGGCCAGAACCAGGGCATGGATCTTTTCCACCATGTTCCCGGGCCGGAGCAGATCCGTCTCCCTGGTCCCGGGGGCTCCTCCCCGGACGTCCACTCCTGCGGCCGCTCCGCCTTCGCAAAGGACAACGCTGCACCCGGTGCCCGCCTCCCGGTTTTGGGCATGACCGACCTTTATTCCCTTGATTCCGGAAAAATCTATTCTCTGCACAGTCCCGCCCCCCTGAAATTAAACTGATTACAGGTTTAAAATTTCGGCTCCCAGATACTCCGTCTCCAGCCTCTTTCCCGGCCGGCATACTTGCAAATAATCAAGAACATATAGCCGGGGAAAGGATTTTGCAAAGCAAAAAAAGAATCCGCTCCCGAAGGACCGGATTCTTTTTCACGCTGCGGCATGCAGACGGCATCAATCCAGACGGAGTATCTTGGCGTTCACGGCCACTATTACCGTGGACAGGGACATGAGAACCGCTCCCACCGCCGGACTCAAAATGATGCCCACCGGAGCCAGAACCCCTGCGGCCAAGGGGATGGCCGCAGCATTGTACCCGGTGGCCCAGAAAAGATTCTGCACCGTCTTTCTGAAGGTAAGCCGGGAAAGCCGGATCAGATTCAACACATCCAGAGGATTGGAGCGGACCAGGACTATGTCCGCTGTTTCCGCGGCCACGTCCGTACCCGCGCCTATGGCGATGCCCAGGTCCGCGGTAGCCAGGGCCGGAGCGTCATTCACCCCGTCTCCGGTCATGGCCACCCGCAGTCCGCTTTCCTGCAGTTCTTTGACTTTATCCGCCTTGCGCTCGGGAGGGACCTCGGCAAAAAATTCATCCAGACCGAGCTCCTCGGCCACGGAAGCGGCCACCCGCTTGTTGTCCCCGGTAAGCATCATTACCTTGATTCCCAGCTTTTTAAGGCGGGAAATGGTTTCTTTGGACTCCTCGCGGATAACATCGGAAAGGGCTACCGCTCCCAGAGGAAGGTCCTCGGCAATGACCAAAACCACGGTCCTGCCCGCTTCAGAAAGCCGATCCACTCGCTCCCGGTCAAACTGCAAACCGTTTTCCTCCGCGTATCCAGGGCTGACCACCATAATTCTGCGGCCTTGAACAACGGCCTGCGCCCCGCGTCCGGGTATGGACTGAAAATCGGAAGCCGGGGGGATATTATCCGCAGCCTCGGCTATTGCCCGGGCTATGGGGTGCTCGGAACGCGTTTCCACCGCTCCGGCCAGCTGCAGGATCTCTTCCCGGCCGGTATCCGGGGAAAAAACCTCCACCTCGCTCACTCCGAACTCTCCGGTGGTCAGGGTCCCGGTTTTGTCAAAGAGCACCGCCCGGATTTTGCGCGCACCCTCGAACGGAGTCCTTCTGCGTATCAAAAACCCGTTTTTCGCGGCCAGAGTGGTGGAAACGGCGACAACCAGGGGAACCGCGAGACCGAGGGCGTGCGGACAGGTGATAACCATAACCGTTACCGTGCGCTCCATGGAGAAAAGAAAATCCCGCCCGGAAAAGGCGAGCCAGGCAAACATGGTTATCGCCCCGGAACCGATGGCGATAAAGGTGAGCCACATGGCCGCCGTATTGGCCAGATCCTGGGATTTGGACTTGCTTTCCTGGGCTTCGCGAACCAGATTTATCACCTGGTTTAAAAAAGAATCCCCGCCCGTCCTGGTGACGCGCAAAGTAAGGGATCCCTCGCCGTTTACGGCCCCGCCTATGACTTCATCTCCAGGTCTCTTCCTCACCGGCCTGGATTCCCCGGTAAGCAGGGCCTCGTTCACCGAAGAATCTCCCTCGGTAACCTCGCCGTCCGCGGGAATTTTTTCCCCCGGGCGAACCAGGACCCTATCCCCGTTTGCCAGCTCGCTTACGGAAACGTCGGAGACATCGCCCCGATCATCCAGTCTGTGCGCCTGTCCGGGCATAAGGCGGGCCAGTTTTTCCAGGGCCCCGGAAGCACTCATTACCGAGCGCATCTCGATCCAATGCCCCAGAAGCATGATCGCGATCAGCGTGGCCAGCTCCCAGAAAAAAACCTTTCCCGGAAGGCCCAGGGCGACCAGGCTTGAATATCCATAAGCCACGGCAATGGCCAGGCCGATAAGGGTCATCATTCCCGGCTGTTTTTTGCCGACTTCGTCCACCAGGCCGGTCAGAAACGGCCAGCCTCCATAAAAGAAAATGCCCGTACCCAAGAGGAAAAGCACTACATATCTCCCGGGAAAGGACACGGCCCCGGGCATCCCCAACAGGGACTGCAGGGTCGGGGAAAGAATAAGAACCGGTATGGTCAGAACCAGGGTTACCCAAAACCTCTTTTTGAAATCCCGGACCATGTGCTGATGATGGCTCTTATGATCATGTCCGTGCCGTTCGTGTCCGGAATGCTCATGGGAGCCGTGAGAATGGTCTTGCATTTTCCCTTCCTTTTTTTGCAGGACAAGCAGGCTCTCTAGCATTTTGTTGAAGAACCTGGATTTTACAATTAGAGTGTTTGACTGATTTGCATGGAAAACTTAAAGATCAGATTAATGATAATGTTTTTTAATGTCAAAAGCACCTCTAAATTTCTTCATATATTACTCCCTTGGCAAACTAAAAGGTAAGGCAACATGTCCACGCCGGAGATAAAACAGGGCTATGTTCCCGGGGTAATCGGGAGAATCGCGGAGCTGCACATAAGCTACTACTACCCCAACTGGAATTTTGGAAGCTATTTCGAGTCCAAGGTAGCCCGGGACGTGGCCGACTTCATGGATCGCTATGATAAGGCAAGGGACGGTTTGTGGACGGTCATTGAAAATGGACGAATCCAGGGGGCGATCGCCATAGACGGCCTGGACGCTGACAACCTGGGAGCCCACTTGAGGTGGTTTATAGTTGGCGAAGACTTGCAGGGGCAGGGTCTCGGGAACCGGCTTATGGATTTGGCCATGCGATTTTGCCGGGACAAAGACTACAATGGGGTTTATTTGTGGACCTTCGCCGGGCTGAATGCCGCCCGGCACCTGTATGAAAAAGCGGGGTTCAAGCTGGTAAAGGAAAGAACGGGCAGACAGTGGGGAACCGAGGTAAACGAACAGCGCTTCGAGTTGAATCTTTAATTTTGCAGCCAGGATTTATGCTCCCGCATTTTTCGCCAAGTTGAATTTAAGACTGGCATGCTTTTCCCCGGCACTCCAGATGAGTATTTGAATGCCGGACCTTTGGCGGGTGGTAGAAATCTCCGGGCCGGAAGTTGGGCAGGAAAAAAGTTCAGACGGAGAAAATCCACATCAAGCGTCAAGGACCCAAAAAAGATCGGGCAAAGAAAAAACGCATTAAACGCTAAGAAGTCTGGTTATTAGCCTGCTTGTTCGGACCACACCCGGTCCACCATCTCCCGGTTATCCCGCAGAAAATCCAGAACCGGGTCGGGCAGCAGAAAATCCAGCTTGTCCCCGCTTAGCCACATGCCGCGCAAAAGAGAGGAACTCAAATCCATGCGGGGCATGGACACCAGCCTAACCGTGGATTCGGCCGCAAGCCAGGTACCGCTTTTTTTTCGCCGCAAGGACCGGGGAAAATTTTCTTGCAAAAAATCCTCTATCCCGGGGCCGGCCAGCCCTTTTCTTTCCACAACCGCGATGTCGGCCAGGGAAAATATCTCCTTCCACCTATGCCACTCGCAAAGGGCCAGCAAATCATTGGCTCCCAGGATAAAAACAATCCTGCTCCCTGGCTCCTTCTCTCGATAGCCGCGCAAAGTGTCCACAGTGTACGAAGGGCCTTCCCTTTTGCCCTCCACATCGGAAACCCGCATGAATTCCCGGCCTTGGATGCATTTTTGGAGCATCTGCAGGCGAAAATCAAAGGGGAGCAGGCCGCTTATGTTTTTATGCGGCGGGGATTTGGCCGGGACAAGATCCACCCGGTCCAGGGAAAGATCCTGAAATACCTGGACCGCCATGCGCAGATGCCCGTTGTGCACCGGATTGAAGCTGCCTCCGAGCAGACCGATTCTTTTTTGCCTCAAACCAGAAGCATCTCCTTTAGTTCCAGCATCCTGTCCCTGACCCGGGCCGCCTTTTCAAACTCCAAATCCTTGGCCAGAGCGCGCATCTCCTTTTCCAGGCGCTTTATCTCCTTGCGCACGGCCTCCGGGTCTCCGCCGTATTCCGCCGCTTCCTCGGCCGCCACGGGCATCTTGCCCCGCTCTATCTCCTGCTTGTAATCGAAAAGGACATTGGCCCCGCTCTTTACAATGCTCTTGGGCTCTATTCCGTGCCTTTCATTGTGGGCCACCTGCTTTTCCCGCCTGCGCTCGGTTTCCTCCATGGCCCGGCGCATGGCCGCGGTCCGTTTGTCCGCATACATGATAACCCGGCCGTTTACATTGCGCGAGGCCCGGCCGAACGTCTGGATAAGGGAGCGGGCGGAGCGCAAAAAACCCTCCTTGTCCGCATCCAGAATGGCCACCAGGGAGACCTCGGGGATATCCAGCCCCTCCCGCAGGAGGTTTATGCCCACCAGGACGTGAAACTCGGCATTACGCAAGGACTGGATAACCGCCACCCGCTCCAGGGTATCTATGTCCGAATGCAGATACTTGGCCGCCACCCCGCGGTCATTCAAGAATTCAGTCAAATCCTCGGCCATGCGTTTGGTCAGAGTGGTCACCAGCACCCGCTCATCCCTTTTGCGGCGCAGATCGCATTCGTGCATGAGATCGTCCATCTGCCCCTCGACCTTGCGCACCTCGATTTGGGGATCGACAAGACCGGTGGGGCGGATTATCTGCTCTATCTCCGTATGCCCGGACCGCTCCAGCTCCCAGTCCCCGGGGGTGGCCGAAACGTACACGGTCTGGTTCATGCGCGCGGTGAACTCCTGAAAACAAAGCGGACGGTTATCCAGGGCTGACGGAAGTCTGAAACCGAAATCCACCAAAGTCTTTTTCCTGGAGCGATCCCCGTTGTACATCCCCCCGATCTGGGACACGGTGATATGCGATTCGTCCAGAAAAAGAATGTAGTCGTCCGGGAAATAATCCAGAAGACAGGCCGGGGGAGCTCCGGGACTGCGGCCGTCCAGGTGCCGGGAATAATTCTCGATCCCGTTGCAGTATCCCATTTCCTCGATCATCTCCAGATCCAGCTGGGTCTTTTGCTCCAGCCTTTGGGCCTCGACCAGTTTGTTCTGCTCCTTAAGCCAGGCAAGGCGTTCGCGCAGCTCGACGCGGATATCCTCCACCGCACGTTTCAGATTTTCCCGGTCCGAGACATAGTGGCTGGCCGGAAAGATAATGGTCTTGTCCAGGCTCCTTTTTATTTCCCCGGTCAGGGGGTCGGTATCGTAAACCGCGTCGATCTCGTCCCCGAAAAACTCCATGCGCAGGGCTGTTTCATACCTGTAAGCCGGGATTATCTCCAAAACATCCCCGCGCACCCGGAAGGTGCCGCGATGGAAATCATAGTCGTTCCGCTGGTAATGGACCTCCACCAGTTGCTCCATGAGTTCGCCCATTCCTATCTCCTGCCCGACATGCACCGGGATGACCATCTTGGAGTAGTATTCCGGGGAACCCAGGCCGTAAATACAGGAAACCGAGGAGACAATGACCACGTCCCGCCTGGTGAGCAGGGCATGGGTCGCGGAATGGCGCAGCTTGTCTATGTCCTCGTTTATGGAGGCGTCTTTTTCAATGTATGTATCCGAATGCGGCAGATAGGCCTCGGGCTGGTAATAATCGTAATAGCTTACAAAATACTCCACCGCATTATGCGGGAAAAGCTCCTTGAACTCATTGTACAGCTGGGCGGCCAGGGTCTTGTTCGGGGCCATGATCAGCGCCGGCCGGCTGCTGCGGGCTATGACATTGGCCATGGTAAAGGTCTTGCCCGAACCGGTCACTCCCAAAAGGACCTGATCGGACACGCCGCCCCCCAGATTGGCGCAGATGGAATCTATGGCCCGGGGCTGGTCCCCCTGCGGGGTATATCTGGATTCTAGCTCAAATATGCTCATTTGTATTCCGATTCAAGCAAGCGGGTATACCTTAAAATTGGATCTTCGACGTTTGGTGTGGATCAATAAATAAAGAATACCCGGCAATTGTAAGCCGTGTCAATCAAGCGCGGGCAGGGTACATCCGGGATTTAAACGCAGAAATAACAGCATTATCCGGGCTTTTCAGCTCCCCGAATTCTTTTTTACCCGATCCGGCTAAAGTGTTTTAAAAAACGGCCGATAAAGGAGAAGGTGGAGTGTTCCCGGTCCCCTAAACGGGGAGGAGAAAAATGGAAATACAAGCAAGCGCGAATGCGTCCCTGATGGCGCAGACACACAAAAACGAGTCCTTCGGAGAACAGGTTGTCAGCAAAACACTTGACTACATGCATTCCGAGGCCAATCGCTTCGGGTCCGGTAAAACGGACTCCGATTACGATTTCCAGAAAAGCGTTCTCTCGGCCGGATTTGCCGGAAAGGGAAACGCGATCAACAAACTGGTCTGAGTTCGGGAGGGCCGGGAGCTTCACCCCAAAAAATTTCGTATTTTTTTATTGACATCCCAAAATCTTAAAGGCTAAATTGAATATATG
>Ga0182238_1000321_pt1 | contig 14930 bp, 12 predicted proteins | sample hydfrates6_PW_90_FD_132439 | JGI IMG/M metagenome (GOLD analysis project Ga0182238, IMG submission 132439) | Subsurface microbial communities from deep shales in Texas, USA - hydraulic fracturing test 6_PW_90 | ecosystem: Environmental > Aquatic > Deep subsurface > Shale gas/oil reservoir >... | reverse complement strand
TCGCAGAGAATAAATAGCTTTAGCCGGACAGATAAGGGTTGAAGTACCCGAATTCTAGCCAGGGGCAATTTTTTCGCACCCTTTTCATGAAATTTTTAAGCCCCATTCTGCCTTCATTTTCAGTTTCTCCAACCACAAGCTGCAGATAGATTTCCGGATCCAGGTTCAGATTGCGCATCTGAATGAAATCCACGCGAAAGGTGTTCAACAGTTCGACAAGGGCCTCAAGCTCTGGTTCCGTGTCGTTTATTCCCGGAAAATACAGATAATTCAGGGACACAAAGAGTCTGTTTTCCTTGGCTTTTTTTATGCACTCCCGGACATCGGAGAATGAGTAGGTCCGCGGCCGGTAGTAGGAGTGATAGATATCCGGCCGTGCGCTGTTCAGACTGACCCGGATGGAGTCAAATCCGGCCCGGCTGAGTACTTCCATGCTTTCAGGCAGGCTGGCGTTGGTGTTCACGTTTACCGTCCCCGGACCTCCGGCCCGGCGGTACTGTCTTACTGCCCGGGCCAAAAGATCGGTTTCCAGCAGGGGCTCTCCCTCGCAGCCCTGTCCAAAGGAAAAGATGGGCCTTTTTTCTTTCTTGGCGTGCGCGAACATGATCTGGGTTATCTCTTCCGGGGTGGGCCTGAAGTCGATTCTGTTCTGTGGGGAGATGAATTGCGAATCTTTTCCCTGCAGGGAGATGCAACCCACGCATCCGGCGTTGCAGGATTGGGCCGTGGGCAGCGGACATTCAAAGCGGCCCAGGGCCAGGTTTTTGGCCGCTGGACAGCAATAGGTGAGCGCACAGTGAGTAAGGTGGCTTACCAGACGGTTGTCCGGAAATCTTTGCAAAAGATCCCGGGCACCTTTCTCGATTCCTTTATTGTCAATCCCCGTGAAGACCTGTCTTTTATCCTCCTCCACCTTGCGCGCCGTGACCCAGAAACGGCCCCGGGCATATCCGAGGGCTGCATAGGAAAAAAGCGGGAGCTTTTCCGCGCCGGGTTCGGTAGCGTACGCGGCAATCCCGGAAAGGGTGTGCCCGGGACTGACGAATGCGGCTACCGCGGACATGGGCACCTTTTCCATGCCGCCGGTATTCGGATCCAGACCCAGGGCGCTGCGCCCGGGAAGGAGATACAACTCGCTTTCCTCGGGCAAGGGAATCAGATCGTCCGGCCGGGGCGGAGCGATTTCCCGTCCCTGGCGGCAGAGCATCAAAAGTTCGGGCTCGTCGTATATGTTCCCTTTTTCGTCCGCGTAAACTAGACAGGGCTTTATGTTTTTGCTCATTTGCTTTCAGTCCGGGTGGGGAAAATGAAAAAGGCAGGGTAAAGCACCCTGCCTTTTTGAATATCCAAAGTTCCGCGAAGGAGGTCGGTTTAACGCTTGGAGTACTGGTACTTGGCCCGGGCGCCGCGTTGGCCGTATTTCTTCCTTTCCACGGCCCTGGCATCCCGCGTCAGATAGCCGGCTTTTTTAAGCGGGGCGCGCAAGTCTTCGTCGTACTGTAAAAGGGCCCGGCTGATGCCGTGTCGAACCGCCTCGGCCTGTCCGGTGAGACCGCCGCCCTGAACATTTATCTTAATATCAAGCTTGCTGTCCGTCTTGGTCAGCTTAAGCGGCTGCTGGACCACCATCTGCAAAGTAGCCCGGGGGAAATAATCGTCAAAAGGCCGGTTGTTGACCAAAATGCGGCCTTCGCCTTCGTATACCCTGGTTCTGGCGACGGCGTTCTTTCTGCGTCCTGTTCCGTAGTAAAAGTCCTGGCTCATTTTTTCCTTTCCCTCATCTTAGATTTGCAGTGGCTGCGGTTGCTGGGCCTCATGCGGGTGCTCTTCTTCGGCATACACTTTCAGTTTCTTGAGCTGTTTAGTTCCCAGCCGGTTTTTGGGGAGCATTCCCTTGACCGCGTGCTTGATGACGTATTCCGGTTTCTTGTCGAGCATGTCCGTAAACGGAGTTTCCTTGATCCCTCCAGGATATCCGCTGTGTCTGTAATATCTTTTCTGCTCTGCCTTGTTTCCGGTCAGTCTGATTTTATTGGCATTGATTACTATAACGAAGTCTCCGGTATCCACATGCCGGGCGTATTCAGGCTTGTCCTTACCGCTTAGCTTGCGCGCGATCGCGGTGGCCATGCGGCCCAGGGTCATGTCTGTCCCGTCCACGACGTACCATTTTTGTTCTACTTCGTTGGGCTTGGGGCTATATGTCTTCATGCTGCCTTCTCCTTGGTGATCGAAAACAGAATTTATTAATTTACGGGCTGGTAAAAGTCAATAGCAAAAACTAGAACTTTCCCTGAGGTTGATCTTGCACCTCTGGTCCTTTTGACTTAAATACGGACCAAGTTGATTTTGTTCGCGAATGTAGCGGGTAGGGATGAACTTAAATCAACTCGGAAACGCTGGAGGGTCAGTGCCTAGTATAAGAAAAGGGATTTTGCAACTCATTTTTTCCGGCTCGTTCATGAAGCGCTGGAACGACAAGATGCGGCCCATGGAACTGGTCGAGGTGGACAAGCAGGCGCATAAAATGATCGCCGCCCTGGTTTTGTTCAATCTGAACAGCTCCGATCTGAGCCGGGGAGAGGCCACGGAGCTGGGCACAAATATCGTTCGCGGGGGGATTTTTGAATACCTGTACCGCCTGGTCATAACCGATATCAAGCCCCCGGTTTTCTATAAGATCAAGGCCAATCCCGCCCATTACGAGCAGCTTACCCGTTGGGTCCTGGAACAGCTTCAGCCCCGGGTGCAGCCCCTGGGCGAGGATTTCTGCCGGGATATGGAGAATTATTTCCTGCAGGCTGAGGAAGATTGTCCGGGAAAGCGGATTTTGCAAGCGGCGCACGTCTACGCCAGCTCCAGGGAGTTTGACCTGATCAAGAACGTGAATCCGGCGGACGGAGAACTCGCGGAGATCGAGGAGACTTTCCGCAGCCAGCTGGACGAATACTCCGATCTCGCGGGTATGCGGGACCTGATTGCCGGCCCGAGCTCAGAGCTGGGCAGGTTTGTCCATGTCTGCGGTCAGCTGCGTTTCCAGAAAAGATGGTCACAGACCCCGCGCATTCCGGAGACTTCAGTTCTGGGGCACATGTTTATTGTTGCCTGCTATGCCTATTTTTTCAGTCTCTGCCTCGGGGCCTGCCCCCGCCGGGCTCAGAACAATTTTTTCGCCGGACTCCTGCACGATGTGCCCGAACTTTTGACCAGGGACATCATTTCCCCGGTAAAGCAATCAGTCATGCGTATAGGGGATCTTATTAAGGAATACGAGAACGCGGAGCTGGAGCGGCGCATATTCCGCCCCCTGCGCGACGGGGGGTATATGCGGCTGGAGCGGCGCATAAAATATCTTCTGGGCATGGAAGTGGGGTCGGAATTCAATTCATCGATTATTCAGGACGGCGAGGCCAGCTGCGTGACACTGGAGCTTCTGCAAAGGGATTTCAATCTTGATCAGTTTGATCCCAAGGATGGAGAAATGCTCAAGGTCTGCGACAACCTGGCCGCGTTCATCGAGGCCTACACCGCGACCAGAAACGGGATAACCAATGAGCAGCTGCAGCAGGCGCAATGGCGGATTCGCAGCAAGTATCAGCAGACTTCTCTTCTGGATGGCCTGCACATCGGGGCGCTTCTGGCCGATTTTGACTGATTTTTATTTGCACGGGAAGGTTTTGTTTAAAGGCAAACAGCGGTTGGCAATTTAACATAAGGGAGGGATGATGCTTTTACGCATGCGAGCCTGGGATATAATGCGCGAGGATTTCCCCCGGGTAGAGGAAGACGCCAGTCTGAGCCAGGTGATAAGGGAAATGAACAAAAACCGGCAGCAGCAGCCTGATAATAATTGCGTGTTGGTTTTTACCCAAAAGGAGGAGTTCCTGGGGGTAATATCCATGTGGAACATCCTGCAGGCCATGGGTCCCTGTTTGCTTAAAAGCTCGGGCATTGCCGAACGCGACGTGGACTGGGACCGGGCCTTTAACCGGGCCTGCCGCATGTGCGCCCAGGTCAGATTGAGGGATTTTGTGCAAAAGGACGTCCCCCTGGTAAGACCCAATGATCCCCTGGCCCGGATAATGGAGATATTCCTGGACTATCGCCGGGGGCGGGCGGTTGTTGCCGAGGGCGGGAAGATAATGGGACTGATTCTGCTGCCTGATGTGTACAAGGAGATAGGCCGGGACGTGGAGGAGTGGTAGCAGGCCGCTTCAAAATTTTTCAATCAAAAAAGCCCCCTGCCGCAAAATAGGCGGGGGGCTTTTTTGATTACTCGCTAATGGCGGAGCGGATTTTTTTATTCGGCCGCGGAAGTTGATTCTTTTTTGTTCTCCTCGAGCACCAGCGGCCAGACTTCATCGATGTTTTGCACTGTTTTTATCTTTACCTTGCGTCTGAGTTCGGCCGGGATCTCCTCGAAGTCCTTTTTGTTTTTCTCCGGGATGATTACCAGTTCAATACCGGCTCCGGCCGCGGCCAGTATCTTTTCCTTGATCCCGCCGACCGGCAGCACCCGGCCGCGCAGGGTGATCTCCCCGGTCATGGCCAGGTCGTCCCGCAGGGATTTACCGGTGAGCGCGGAGATCAGGGCGGCGACCAGGGTCACGCCCGCGGAAGGCCCGTCTTTGGGTGTGGCTCCGGCCGGGACATGGATGTGCACGTCCTTTTTTTCGGAAAAATCCGCATCCAGGCCAAGCTCCTGGGTCCGGGCCCGGGCATAGCTCAGGGCCGCCTGCGCGGATTCCTTCATTACGTCTCCCAGCTGGCCGGTCAGGGTCAGCTTGCCCTTGCCGGGCATGGTGCTGGCCTCCACATGCAGGATTTCCCCGCCGTGCGGCGTCCAGGCCAAGCCCAGGGCCACGCCCGGAGGAAGTTCCTTTTCCCTGTCTTCTTCCATGTACGAGGGTACGCCGATAAGCTTATCCAGCTGATTCGGGGTTACCCGGAAGGGACCTTTTTTCCCTTCGGCCACCCGGCGGGCCAGTTTGCGGCAGATTCCGCCCAGTTCCCGTTCCAGGTTGCGCAGTCCGGCTTCCCGGGTATAACCGTGGATTACCCGGGATATAGTATTGTTACTTATCTTTATTTCATAATCCTTAAGTCCGTTTTCCTCGACCTGTCTGGGCAGGAGGAACCTGCGGGCGATCTTGATTTTTTCCTGCTCGGTGTAGCCGGGGATGCGGATGATTTCCATGCGGTCCTGCAGGGCGGAAGGAATGGTATCCAGAATATTCGCCGTGCAGATGAACATCACCTTGGACAGGTCAAAGGGAACGTTCAGATAATGGTCGGTAAAAGTGTAGTTCTGTTCCGGATCCAGTACCTCGAGCAGGGCGGAAGAAGGATCGCCCCGGAAGTCCGTGCCCACCTTGTCGATTTCGTCCAGCATGAAAACCGGATTGCGCTTTCCGGCCTCCTTTATTCCCTGGATTACCCGGCCGGGCATGGCCCCGATGTAGGTGCGCCTGTGCCCGCGTATCTCGGCTTCATCCCGCATTCCGCCCAGGGACATGCGCACGAATTTTCTGTTCAAGGCCCGGGCAATGGATTTACCCAGCGAGGTCTTGCCCACTCCCGGAGGGCCGACAAAGCACAGGATGGGCCCCTTCATCTTCGGGTTTAATTTGCGCACGCTCAAGTATTCCAGGATCCTTTCCTTGACCTTGTTCAGGTCATAGTGGTCCTCGTTCAGGATTTTTTCCGCCTTTTTTATATCCAGGCGGTCCTTGGACAGTTTCTGCCACGGGAGTTCGGCCAGCCATTCCAGGTAGGTGCGGACCACGGTGGCCTCGGATGAATCCGGGTGCATGCCGTCCAGCCGCTTGAGCTGTTTTTCCGCTTCCTTGTGCACCTTGGACGGGAGCTTGGCCTTTTCCAGGTCTTCCCGGAGTTCCTCGATTTCCTCGCCGTTGTCCCCGGTATCCCCGAGTTCCTTGCGGATGGCCTTGAGCTGCTCGCGCAGGAAATATTCCCGCTGCGCCTTGTCCATGCCCTCCTTGGCAGTGTTCTGTATCTTGGCCTGCATGGAGGCCACCTCAACCTCTTTGGAGAGCTGCTCGTTGACCAGTTTCAGTCTCTCCACCGGGTCTACGCATTCCAGAATATTCTGCGCGGTTTCTGTTTTCATGCGCAGATTGGAGGCAATGAGGTCGGCCAGCCGGCCGTGGTCATCCACATTGTTTAAAACGGCCATTATCTCCGATGCGTCGATGCCGCGCAGGTTGAGGACCTTTTCGGTCTGTTCCCGGCCCACGCGGAGCAAGGCCTCGCCTTCCGGACCGAATTCCTTGATTTCCTTTTCCTTGATCAGTTCGATCTGGGCTTCATTGTATTCCTCGCCCGAATTGTATTTTTGGATCCTGGCCCGGCTGAGCCCCTGGACCAGGACTTTCAGCCTGCCGTCCGGCATCTTGAGCATGCGCATGATCATGCCCACGGTACCGACTTTGTAGATGTCCTCCTCGCCCGGGTCATCGACCTTGTCGTCCTTCTGGGTGCAGATAAGGACATAACGGTTGTTGTTCAGGGCCGCATCCACGGCCCGGACACTCTTCTCCCTGCCCACGAAAAGCGGGAGGATCATGTAATTGAAAACCACGATATCCCTTACCGGCAGCAGGGGCAGAGACTCGGGAATATTCATCTCCTCGTCCCTGGATTCTTCGTCTGCAACCGAGGGATCTTCGATCATTATCTCAGTATTTTTTGTGCTCTCTTCGCTCATTATGCTCTCCCGTTCATTTTGATTTCGGCTATTTCCGTATGTGAAATTTAAGTCCGGATACGTGTTTGTCAATACGGCAGAGCTTCAGGAAATTTCTCTTTGTCTACCTTGGGGTGTATAAAGCTATTCAATCCATTGTTCTTTCTTTTTAAAGGCGGTGCCCTGAAACAGGGCCAGGGTTTCGTTGTTGTCGTTTAAAACCGTGACCTGATAGGTGGATGTCCTGGAATTCTCCCCTATTTCCCGGGCCTGGGCATGCAGGTCTCCGGTTTTGCCCGGCCGGATATAGGAAATGTGCGCCTCTATTCCTATGGCCAGCTCTCCCCGGGAGTTGGCGGCCGCGCCAAAAGCGATGTCCGCCAGGGCAAAAATTGTCGCTCCGTGGGCTATACCCGCCCCGTTCAAAAGCTCCGGTTTCAAAGTGAGGCTGGTTCGGGAAAATCCTTCGCCAACCTCGTCAATTCTGATCCCCAGGTAACGACCGAGCTGATCTTTTTCCCGGAAAAAGTCCTGGACTTTCTTGTGCATGTTTACCTCGTATAAGTTTTTGTAATAACAGAGTTTTTTCTTATCAACTTCATATCTAAGTCAATTTTTCGATCTTATTGGAATTAATGTGTTTTTTTCTTGACATGCTTCGGCAATAAGTTAAAAGATATTAAAAACTATCCTGAAATTGTTGTAAAGACAGGGTGAATCACGGGAATTTATATAGGATAACATAGTTAACACTTTGATCTTGTTAACTTTTTAATTCGAGATAAATAATGAAATACTATAAAGTACGCAAGCTGAAACGAGTGCGGCTGAAGCGGAAAAGAAGCAAGAAGCCTTTATGGGTGGTCCTGGTTACCTGTTCTTTTTTTGCCTGCACCTTTTTTTATTTTTGGGGTGAGGATTTCAGCGGGCCCATAATGGCCAGTGTTTCTCCCCGGAGCCCGATTTCCGCGAAAAAGGATCTGTCCGCCCCGGAAAACAGCCATTCGGCAAGTGGTGCCACCCAGGCCCTGGAATCAGCCGGACCGAATCCGGAAGAGGATCCAGGGGGAGGTAAAAAACCGGCCCGGGAAGAAGAAGTGGAGGTGCAGGAGGGTGCCATCCGCTCCGGGCAGACCATTACCTCGCTTTTAGGGGAATATCTGGACCCGGCCCGCATTTATAAGCTGGCCCGAGTCTGCTCGGATGTGTTTCCCGTACAGCGGATCAAGTCCGGGCAGGTTTACCGCATTAAGACCGTTAATGGGGAATTCAAGGGATTTGAATACGAAATAAACGACAATAGCAAATTGTGCGTGCAAGCCGGCAAAGACGGGTTTACCGCTTCAAAAAAAGATATTGTCTATGAGGTGGACAAGGTTCTGGTGCAGGCGGAAATAGAGGACAGTCTGTTTCTCGCGGCCAAAAAGATCGGGGAAAGCGCCGCCCTTCCAGTGCGTCTGGCCCAGATATTCGCCTGGGATGTGGATTTTGTGAAGGATATCCGCAAGGGGGATTCCTTCCGGGCTTTGATTGAAAAGAGATACAGGAAAGGGGAATTCTCCGGCTACGGCCGGATACTGGCGGCCAGGTTCGAGAACAAGGGCAAGATCTTTAATGCCTTTTTGTTTCAGGAGTCCGGGGGCGGGTGCGATTATTACGATGAAAACGGGGATTCGGTGCGCAAGGCGTTTTTAAAGGCCCCTCTGGAGTTTTCCCGCATCTCCTCGGGTTATTCGCGCAGCCGTCTGCACCCCATTCTAAAGGTGAGGCGTCCGCATCGGGCAATCGACTATGCCGCTCCCCGGGGCACTCCGATCAAGTCCATAGGGGACGGCAAGGTGGTGGCCAAATCCTACGCCAAGGGCGCAGGAAGGTATGTCAAAGTCAGGCACAACAGCATCTACACCACTGTGTACAACCATATGTCCCGCTTCGCCCGTGGACTGCACGTGGGGAAGACGGTCAGCCAGGGGGAAACCATCGGCTATGTTGGTGCCACAGGCTATGCGACAGGTCCGCACCTGGATTTCCGGATGAAAAAAAACGGGCAGTATGTAAATCCCCTGCATGTTAAATCCCCGCCGGTAGAGCCGGTCCCCAAGAAGGATATGCCCAGGTTCAAAACGACCATGGAGCCTTTGATGGCCGCGCTTGAAGGGGAGACCAGGGTGGCCGGGAATTCGAATTCACGAAAGGCCCGAGTGAACTGACGCCCTGATGTCCGGTCTGGAAGACAAACTGAAACTCACCCGGGAAAATCTGCAGCGGGTTGCGGTCCGTTTCGATCCAGAGCATGTGCATGTGGCCTGGACCGGGGGCAAGGACTCCACGCTGGTGCTTTACCTGTGGACCGAGGTTCTCCGCCTGCAGGGCTTCCCTGAAAAGGTCCGGGCGCTTAATGTGGATACCGGGCTCAAATTCCCGGAGGTTATTAAATTCCGGGATAAGATGACCGAAAAAATGAATATTGATCTGAATGTGGCCCGCCCCGGGCAGGATATTGCTTCTTATCCGGTGGCAGAGGACAAGATCAAATGCTGCACGGATCTAAAGATTTCCCCCCTGAACCGGGCCATACAAGATCTTGATATCAAGTGTCTTATAACCGGGATCAGGATGGACGAACACCCCACACGGGGCGGACGCTCCTCCTTCGAGGATGAAGGCTTTTCCTGTACAAGGGCCAACCCGGTTCTTAGCTGGACGGAGATGGATGTCTGGACCTTTATCTGGCAAGGGGGCCTGGATTATTGTCCCCTGTATGATCGGGGATACCGCTCCCTGGGGTGCATGCCGTGCACGGACCGAGGGGGAGAGGCCCCGGAAGAGCGCGCCGGCCGGGACCCGTCCAAGGACGGTGTGTTGGACACCCTCCGTTCCCTGGGGTATTTTTGAGTTGCCCGTAAGGCGCGTATGCCCCGGTTTAAGACGGGATCCGGGCAGATTTAAGGAGCCCGCGGCAACTTGGAAATACCTCATCCGGCACTCATATCTGAAATTTGAGTGCCGGATGACGGGGTGGAAATTCCGCACAACTTGGTTCTGACCTCGAAATACGGGCTATCTACTATTCGTCATTACCCGTTCCTGCTCGGGGGCAGGAACGGGTAATCCAAAATCTTGATTCAGCAAAAATATAAAATGCTTTGCACGGATTCTTGAGACGAGCCGAGTTTCTATCCGGCTATTTCCTTTTTGCTCAGGGCCTCTTTTTTTATCCTGTTTACGGTATCTTCCAGCACCGGAAAGACGTTTTCCCGGATATCCCCGGCCACAACAACGTACATCAGGTCTTCTCCGGGGGAGAATGTGCCTTCCCGGGCCTCGGCGGCCACCCGGAATATCCCCGGGCGGTTTTCAGCCGCCTTTACGATCCCGTTGATTTTTTCCCCGTCCACCTTGACCTCGAGCCGAGCGACCTCTGATTTGCCCTTTCTTGACCATTGCCGAACCACACCATTATGCACTAGTATCATGCCCACGTTTTGAGCAAAGGCCGGATCCTTTTTCAAATCATTGATAACGGCTTGGGAATCCATTTTTTCCCTCCTGGGTGTTTATGTTAAGTATCTCCGCATTGCTGCAGAAAATCCCGAAGATCGAGCGCACCGACATCCTGCATGCCGGATACGGGTGCTGGATAGTGTGGGGCAAAAATCTTCCCGGATCAATACCCCAAACCCTGTCCAGTTTCGGAGGCTGGGAAGTGTCCTCCGAGGACGGACAGGCCCTGTGGTTTTTTCCCAACCGGGATGTCCTGCCGGCTTGGGCCCAGATCTCCAAGTGGATGCGCATCAATCCGGTTGTCCTGAAAGTGGCCATTTTCCCCTGCAAGCTCTTGATCGGGTCCGGACTGGACTATTCCCTGTCCATGGGGGACGAGTTTTCCGGGATGCGCGTCGAATCCGGGGACTCGTTTCAGATATGGGCCCATCCCAAACTAAAGGATGTTTCCGCCGGCATGCCGGGTATCGGGTTTGAAAAACCCTATTCCTCGGCCGAGGCACCGGGAAGCAACTGGCTGGTTTTCAATCCGGAGGAGCAGGTCAACTACACCCCTACCCTCAGCTGGCTTTTTATCATCGATCCGGTGGGCAAGAAAAAGGAAAAGGAATTCTTGTCCAAGTGGCGAAAATACCGGGAGATATTTGCCGAGCTGGCTCAGAAAATGAGCATTAAATATACTTCCAACCAGAAGTACGAGTATATCTTCCAGCTGGATAATATCAAGCAGCTTTCCAATTGGGTCCACAATCTGATGGATGCGGTGAGCAGTGAAAGGGATTCGGAAAACAAGGTTCCCTGCCTTTTTGTGGGCGTGGAAAAACAGGATTTTGTCTTAAGTCCCTCTGTTCTGGAGCGGGTTTCGGTGGATTGGGGGCAGATTGAGCCGGATTTTATCTATCTCCCCCTGCAGACAATATATCAATTGGGAAGCGAGGTCCGCCCCTTGAGTTCCCGGACCGGAGTGGAAGGGAAAAAGATAAGCGATCTCTTTCAGGTGGAATCCACATCCGGCGAGGACCGCGGAGGCAGGAGAGCACTGCAGGTGTATCTCCCGGCCCCGCTGTTGTCCGGAAAGTACAAGCCCTGTTTCTACTGCGGACTCAAGGAACATCCTCCAAGCAGGTGTCCGACCCGGAATCTTATGTCCCCCCAGCCGGACATATGGAAGAATCTGGAACAGAAGAACCTGGAACAGATAGCTGCCGGGCTGGAGGAGATCGGGCGCGAGCTTTCCACGGGTAAGCATATTGGTGAGCTGCAGGGGGCCAAATCGGAAAGCGGGCAGTTGGCCCAGGGGATTTTGGAGATAAACTGCCTCTCCCAGCTGCGCATGCTGCGCCAGGTCCTGCGCAGCCGGGGCCAGAGATGGCCGGAAGGGCTGCGGACCGTTTCCGATGCCGAGGATGCCGGCTTGCGCACCGCCCTGGAAAATCTGCGCATGGGGGAGCACGCTTTTGCGGCCAAGAGGCTCAAGGAGGCCTCGGATCGTTCCGGGAAAAATTATCAGCCCCGCACCCTGCAGGGTTTTCTGGCCATGGAGCAGGATAGGCGCAAAGAGGCCCTAAATTATTGGGTGGAGGCGGAAAGCCTTTCCTATACTCCCTTGCAGCGGGGCTATCACGTCTTTTTGCGGGCCAGGCTGTACGAGGTGGGCGAGGAGATTGAGACCGCTCTTCAAACCTATGCGGAGGCCCTGAAGATTTCTCCGGACATGTATGAAGCCAGGTACAGGCAGGGCGTGTGTTTGGTTAAACTCGGCTTCCCGGATCAGGCCCTGGGGGTTTTAACGGCCATAATGGAGAATAATCCGGAAATCTTTTTAAAGGCCCTGATTGATCCGGAACTGGGAAGGGGGCACCTGCATCTTTTGTCCGGGTTTTACGACATATGGGATCAGGCCAACAAAAAGGCCACCCAGGCCTCCCGTACCCTGGATGAACTCCAAAGCAAGGTGGACAAGTGGTTTGATGCCAACCATCCGGCCCGGGATGAGTTTAGCAGGCGTCTGAAACGGACCGCGGAGCTTAAAAAATGGAATAATTATACCGCGGTCAGGAAGCTGTCCCTGGAAACGTTGCAGCTGCAAAAGGATATAAACAAGAGAATTGATCAGGGCATATTTGAGCTGAACAAAAAACGGGACTGGATGCTAAAGGAGCTTAAGCGGGTGGAACGGGAATATTCCTGGTTCCCTTTTCAGCACTTCTTTCTCCGTCGCACCAACCGTCTGTTTAATGACTGCGCTCTTCGTCTGAACAATTTCGGCGACTTGAGTCTTGAGTCTCCGGAAGGGTTCCGAAAAGGGTATATTTACATTCAGGAGGCGGAGGAGATCGTGGACGAGCTGAGCCGCAATCTGGTGGTGGTCAGCAAATTCCGGGACATCCTGCTTTTTTCCTTTTTCCTCTTCAAACGCTTTCTTTTAGTTGAAACCCTGACCCTGGTCCTGAGCGTGGTCATATTTCCCCTGGCAGTATTTGCGGGGATGAAACTGGGCCAGGAGTGGGCGTATTCGCTTTTCTCCCAGAAATGGGCGGCCCAGAAGCTGGGGCTTTTGGTCATAAGTATAGTTTCCCTGGGAATTGCCGCGGTTCTGACCACGCTTCGGTTTGAACGGGAAAGGGACAAATATTTAAAAAGGGATTGAAGCCGAAATCCATACGCTGTGTCGGAGAGCCGTAATTGAGAGGGGTTGATAAAAAAGGCGGGCCTGCTTTCGAGCAGACCCGCCTTTATTGTCCATATTGGTGCAGTTGGTCTTAAACGCAGCCTGTAGGCTTGGGCAGACCGGCCATTTTACAGGCTCCCTTGCCCGGTCCGGACGGGAACAGCTCATAGATGTGCTTCAGCTTGAAGCCGGTTACCTTGGACAGGATGCGCACCATCGGGGCGATCCCGTTTTTCTGGTAATAGTCCTGCAGAAAGTCGATGACCTTCTGATGTTCCTCGGTGATTTCGGAAATGCCTTCCTCGGCCTTTACGTATTCAACCCATTCCGGGCTCCACTGCTCAAACTTCTGAAGGAAACCGTCTTCATCTACTTCAAACTGTTTCCCCTTGAATTCCACTGTGGCCATATTAACTACCTCCTTAAAAATAGTTTGTAAGGAATTGAACTGAACCTAAATTGTCGAATTTAAGCCGCCTCCGTGCTTGAGCTATTTTTGGTTTGATTACCTTCAAACTAAAATTATTTCCCTCTCAAGCAAATATTGTTCTCTGTCTAAATGCCGAAATGGAATTTTGTCAATCCCTTTTGGGCAAAAACTGCGGACTTGGTCTAAAGTAATCCCAAAAGCTCCTTGTGCGCGAACTCCAGGCTGGGGTCGATCTCCAGCCCCGCTACGAGATATGAAACCGCTTCCTCCTTGTTCCCCATTTTTTTGTGGCAAAGTCCAAGGTTGGCCATGTCCACGGCAGAGGCGCTGTCCAGTTTCAGCGCCTCCCGGAAATGCGTGGCCGCATCCCGGAAATTTTCTTGCTTGAACAGGGAGACCCCCAGGAGATTGTGATATTCCTTGACCTCTGCATCCAGTTCAATGGCCTGGCGCATGTAATTTTTGGTTTCCTCCCAGTGGCCGCAAAGGCTTTGGACATACCCGGCATAGAACAGGGCCATGGCTTTTTCCTGGCTATCTTTTTGCTGATGGGCCGCGTCCCGGAAGCAGTCGTGCGCCCCCTCCGGGTTGCCCTCTTCAAGGGCGATTATTCCGTATTGAAAAGGCAGATAAGGGGCGCCGGGGCAGAGCCGGGAAAGTTTGTCCAGGCTTTTCCCGGCTTTTTCCGGGGGGAGTTCCTGGGCGATCCTTTTGGCCGTGAACATGCCGATGCTTGCGGAAGGGCTGCGCTCGCGGAAATCAAATCCGGGAACAAAATTATAATGGGCGGGCATCCCTATCTCCGGGCAGGTCAGATCCAGGACGTGCAGGTAGAAACCTTCCTTGCCCAGGCTTTGGGTCAGATGCTCCAGTTCCCGGCCAAAATCAGGGGCGGATATGTCCGGCAGGCGGTTTAAGGATATTTTTTCCCCCTGTTGCAGCCAGTGGAGATCCTCTAACGAGGTCGGCTTGGGCAGCCCGGAGGGTTCATACGGTTTGCCGGATTCAAAGTCTCCGGCCAGTTGGGCTGTTTCCGTAAGCGCTCGTATGGCGGCTTTCTCCGGTGAGGTGGCCGTCCCGGCGGTGAACACTATATCGCTTTTGTCCGGGAATGTCTTCGGGTCGTAGGCGGCCACCCCTACCGTGGGTACGGGCATGCCCAGGGTAAAGTCCTTTAAAAGGATCTGGATGCCGTTTCGGGTGAATTTTGAGAGCAGCTGCTCTAAGGGCCCGGAATCAAGGGTACAGGGATCAATGGTGGGCACGGTGGTGTTTGCGGCCGAGATCCGGGCGCACACGTGTCTTTCCACCAGCTCGCACGTTCCCTGGAGAATGGATTCCATGGTCGTGTTTCCCGCGGAGCTGCCGTTGAATTCATTCAGCATCCGGAACCAGTCCACAGGGGCGTAGTACTCCCGGCCAGAATAGAGGTTGGTGCAGGCTTCGAAACGCCAGGGAATCAAGTCCATTATCTGTCTGATTTTTTCCGGGGCGATATTTTCTCCGGTGCAGGCGGCTATAAGCTCCAGGGGCATGATCCGGCCGGGAAATTTTTCTTCCGCCTCGGACCAGGTCATTTTATGACCTTTGTTTTCCCAGAAGGAAAAAAAGCTGTAGCG
>Ga0182238_1000320_pt1 | contig 14973 bp, 21 predicted proteins | sample hydfrates6_PW_90_FD_132439 | JGI IMG/M metagenome (GOLD analysis project Ga0182238, IMG submission 132439) | Subsurface microbial communities from deep shales in Texas, USA - hydraulic fracturing test 6_PW_90 | ecosystem: Environmental > Aquatic > Deep subsurface > Shale gas/oil reservoir >... | reverse complement strand
AGCTATCGCTTTAGAAGCCGTAAGGCTCATATATCAAAGAGCTAGCAACTTCCTTATATTTTTACTCATGGTGGTACACATTCTAATTAGTAGAGTGGTACATTTTCTTATTGACAAAAGCAGGAATTAAATAGTATATGTAATTCTGATAAAGATTTGCTAACAAAACATATAATATCAATACAATGAACAAATATTTGATTTTTTTCATATTTATTATTCATTCCTTTCTATCTATAACAAATTCTATAAATTAATACAACACTAGAGCATTTATTTTTTTATATGTTTAAATAGTTTATATAAAGAAAATAAATTGGTATTCTAGTTGAAGATGCTATTAGAAAGGCAATCAAGGGTGTTGATTTTTTAAATGTATTTGTATAATCTGCATATATTGATATACCAAGCATTACTATAATAAATGTAATTACTTGTATTGATTTATAAATCATTCTTTCCTTTTCCAAATAGAACACTCCTTAATTTTATATTTGTTATTTATTAATCAAGGCAAAAATATATTTCAATTATATCTATTATATAATTGATAACCAGATTTTGTAAATCCCACAAACAAAATAATTGAGGAGTAATACTAAACAAAACAAATATATTGTATAACATACACCATTATGATAAAATTAATATATAATAAAATTCATAGGAGGTATAGAATTTATGAATGCAGCAGCTTTTTCTGGTAGAGTTGTTAGAACTCCGAAATTAAAGATATTTGGCAATAGCGATGGCAGAGGAGTTGTTGAAATTACTATTGCTGTAGATAAAGAATACTTGTCAAAAGAGAAAAGAGAAGAATACAAAAGCCAAAACAAACCTACTGCTGATTTTATAACGATTAAAGCATATGGAAAGCATGTAACTAATTATGCAGAAAACTGTTGGGTAGGAAGAATGATAGAGGCTAAAGGTAGAATGGAAAATGATAATTACGAATATGAGGAAGAAGATGGAACTAAGGTTAAAGTATATAGAGAAGTGTTAAGACCAGATAATGAAAGAATTAGATATTTAAGTTGGGATAAGCTAGAAAATGATATAGAGAGGAATGAATATAATGGATTTACTCCTGTAGAAAATGATGAAGTCCCATTTTAAACGAAAGGGGATAAAATATGAAATTAGAACAATATAATGAATTGGTATCACAATGCAAAAAAGAAAGTAAAGAAAAAATTGTATTCGCTGATGGGCCATTAAAAGCTGATATAGTATTAATTGGTGAAGCTCCTGGAAAAAATGAAATAGAAAATGGCAAACCCTTTTGTGGAGCAGCAGGAAAAGAATTAGATAGCTTTATAGAAATATTAGAAATTAACAGAGAAGATATTTATATCACAAATGTAGTAAAGATTAGACCGATAAAAACTAGTAAAGCAGGAAATAAAATAAATAGACCACCAAATAGTAAAGAAATAAATTTATATAAAAAATACTTATTTAGAGAAATAGATTTAATCAATCCCAAAATTATTGTTACTTTAGGTAATGTACCCTTAAAAACAATGATAAAAAACAAAAAAGCTACAATAGGCGAATATCATGGAAAACTTATGAAAATTAAAGAAGGCTATTTATTTCCTTTATATCACCCTGCTAGTGTTATCTATAATAAAAGTTTAAAGGATACATATATTTCTGATTTAAAAACACTAAAAAAAGTTATAGAAAAATTATAAAAAGAAATCATTAGTCAAATGAGGTTTATTGATTGATTTAATAAGCCTCATTTTTATTTTGTTTTAAAATTTTTTTATTTTCTTTTACAACATAGTCTTAAAATAAAATAACATAAAATACTTTAAAAAAACCATAAAACATGGTACAATATAAATAAGTTAAAAATTGGAATTTTGAAACGGGGGTTATCAATAATGTCTAATAAACAAAAGCATTATACATTAGACAATTTTATTGCAGCTAAAAGTGGTGATGGCAACTCAAATATAATAGGTAAGTTACTTTACTACACTATCGGTAAGTGTTTAATCAAAGAAGATAGAATAAAAGAGATTCTTAAAGAGTGTGATATTGACGAAAGTTATTTATCCAATAAATTTACTAATACTCATGCTTTTAAATCAGCTACAAAACAACTAGAGAAGAAGTATAGATATGATACAGGAAAAGGTAATGTTGAGATTTACAAAATCAGAATATTAGATAATGCTAAAGAGAACAATGGAAACCTTATTGTTAGAGAGATAAAGAGAGAGATAATCTCAGAAAAGAAAAATCCTATGGTTTATCTAGGTAACATTACTTATGATAAATTAGAAGATAAAGTCGATTTTGCTCTTAATCCTGTAACTTGCAAAGATTTAGATATAGATTTAAAAGAAGAATGTAAAAAGATATTATCACTCTTTGAATATGCTAAAGATTGTTATAACGAAAATAGGATTGTAAATCTAGTTGAAAACTATGTTATAAACGAACTAGACGCTAGTCCTATTAGTATTCATGGTAAACTTTTCTTTGTTCCTATATTCAGAAATGAAGAATTAGCAAAACTAGAACAATTTTTAGCAACTATTGAAGAAGATAATGAAATTAAAAAAAGATATGGTATTAATAGTAATATTAATTTTGCAACTATACCAGTTATGGATGATGAAAAGTACATAAAGGAATATACTAAAGAGTTTTATGCTATGGCAGAGCAAGAAATTGAAACTTATATGAAAAGATTTAATCATTTTATAGAAAATGGACAAACCTCTGAAAAAATAATTAATGCCTGGATAGAAAAGGTAGATAAGTTCATTGATAAAAAGAAAAAATATGAGGCTTTATTTAAAAAGCAACTAGGAGAACTAGACGAAGATATAGAAATAATGGAAAGACAGATACAGGAGCTTACATATAGAGTTGAAAAAGCAAAAAATGAAAAAGAAGAATAGTATAAGCGTTTTAAATAAAACGCTTATGCTTATACTAGAAAGGAGTTGTAATAAATGATAAGATGTTGGTTTGATGGAGCTTGTGCTGATAATGGTAATATAAATGCTGAAACAGGCATAGGATTTGCGATAGATACAGGAGAAGATATAATTAAAATATCAAGATATGGTGGAAAAGGTACTAACAACACAGCAGAATATAAGGCTTTAATAGGATGTTTAGAAAAATTATTGGAATTAGGGCTTGATGAAAAAGAAATTGAAATTTATGGAGATAGTAACTTAATAATTAAACAGGTAAACGGAGAATGGAAATGTAATAAAGAGCATTTGATTCCTTTTAAAAATCATGCTCAACAACTCAAAGGTTTATTTGCAAATTTAACAATTAAATGGGTAAAAAGAGAAAAAAACCAAATAGCTGATAACCTATCCAAAAAAGGTTTAAATGGAAAGGAGGAAGAAAGCAAAGTAAAAAAAAGTAATGAGCAAGAAAGTAGTAAAATGGAGATTATAGGTGTAGGAGATGGAATTTATAAAGTGATATCTGATAGTGGGAATGTATATGTTGTTGACTTAAATAGGCAAGTTTGTTCATGTCCAGATAATCAATATAGGCATAATGAGTGCAAACATATAAGATATATAAAAAGTGTAGTATAAAGAAGGAATTTAAGGGATTTAGATGTTTAGAATAGAAACAGAAAAGATTATACAAGATTTTTATAAAGAAATAATGGAAATAATAGATAAACTGCTATTTAAATAAAGTACATCCTTCAGAAAGGAATCATAATATTTTTGCAAAAGCAATACTTTTAAAGGCTTTCTTTGAAATTAAATAGTAAGTTTTAGTTTATAAAATAATATATAAAAAAGTGATTGTGGGGTGTTATGTATGAAAGAGTTAAGCAGAGTAATTATTATAAAAGGAGAGTATAAAAATCAATTAGGGACTTTAATGGAAATTTTTGAAGAAGGTAAACCTTTTGGAGTTAAACTTGATAAAGGAAAATTTGAAAGATTTGAAAAAGAAGTTTTGCTTGTTATTGATGATATTACTAATTCTGGTAATATCCAATTTGAAAAAGGCATGACGATTTACGATACTCAATTTGAAATGAAAGGAAAAATTTTAGAAGTAAAAGACTTTGAAGAAGATATACAGGTTCATAAGGTTGGTTGGGAAGATGGAACTACCTCTGAGTTTACACTTAACGAGGAATATAATTTTATTGTCTTAGAAGAAGAATAGAAAGGATTAAGTAAGGGGATAAAAAATATAAAATGGAATATAAAGATATAACTAATTACAATTTTTTGATGAAGATTGGTATAGTAGGCAAGTAAATAATAAAGAAATGGTAGCCCCAAATTTAATAAATAGACAACTTAAAATTATATGGGCTGAATACAAAGTAAATGATATTATTGACTATAAAAAAGCCTTAAAACAATTTCAAAAAAATTATTCAAACATCAATAGAGCAAGGGAAAAATATTGAAAGTATTGGGACTTTCAGACTTAATAAACAAACAATATTCTTTTGGGGAAGGTATTATGAAGTAGAATTAAATGTTTAACTAATAAAGAAAGGATTATTTATAGTTAAACTTTGAAAATATTAGAAATATTAAAAGAAGGGTAGTGAAAATATGGATATACAAGCATCATTAGATTTTTTTGAAATTTTAGTTAGTACTAAATCTATGGATAAATTAACTAAAGAATTGTATGAGAATGCAATTAAAGTATTGCAAAAACAAATACCTAAAAAACCAATACAGAGAATAAGTTGGAAATCTTGTCCTTTATGTGGACAAGGAATAGGTGTAAATAACGAAACTGTAAATCCAAAAACAATAGAATATTGTTATCATTGTGGACAAAAATTAGATTGGGAATAGTATGTATCAAATTTACAAATAATTATAATGCCAAAATAAGATTAAATAAGAAAGGTTTAGAATGAATAGATAAAAGATAGTAGGAGTGAAAAATATGGGTTCAGAGGAAATTAGAAATATTATACAAGAAAAATTAAGAGAATATAGAAAAAGTAGAGGTTGGACACAGGCAGAGCTTGGGAAATTGTTAGGGAAAACACAAACAGCTATAAGTGAGATAGAAGTTGGCAGAAATTCAGTTAGCATTGAAGACATGACAAAGTTATTAGAACTTTTCAATATAACTTTTGATGAATTTTTAGACACAAGAAAGACATCAATTTATCTTTCTGAATATATAGATGAAAAATTAAATTTGTATGTAAAAGAGCTTGATGATATATTTCCTGCAAAGTTCACTGATTATGATAAAAAAGTAGTTATAGCGAACCAACTGTTGAAGTTAATTTTAGAAGGTAATATTAGAGTAGATATAAAAGAAATACTAAAAAATGAAATTAAGAAATTATCTGTAATCTAAGGAGTAGGTTAATCTTACTCCTTAATTATTTGTAAACTAATTAATTAATATATAAAAACTAAATATGTTTAATTATATATTGATAACTATATAAAATAGTATTATAATTATATTAAACGAATTGAATATAGAGAGAATTTTAAAAATTTTATTTTAGGGATTTCAAAAATCAGAGTACTATCAGATGATGATAGCTCTGATTTTTTGTGTTTTTGATTATGAAAATAAAGTTTTTATATAAATAAAACACTTAACTCCCCAATGTATTGTTATACAGGGGAAATACACAAAGCTATAGTTTTAGCTTTGTGGAATTTTAATTACTACTCTAATATTTAGAGTAGTGGAATTCTAAAAATTTTGAGGAGGTTGTTAAAAATGAAAAGATTTTTTTACAGGAATTTGGAAACTATTCTCGTAGTCTCAATGCTTGTTGTAGGAGTTACTATGTTATTCAAAGCTCCTATCGAGAGAAAGGTTGAGAAACTTATCAATGAAACTTTTTCTATTGACAGCATTGTTAATGAAATTACTGACTACAACAACTTTTAAGGAATTTAAAACGTTAGAGAAAGTTTACTAGATTAGGAGCTTTCTCTTGGAATTCTAAAAATTTATTTTACAGGAGGGGAATTTAAAAATGTTAGGAGTTGAAAAATTAATTAGGAAAGTAAAAAAATTAGCCAAAGAGGGCAGGAATGAAGAAAGTATTACTAATAATGTTATAGCAAATTATGATGTTTCTAAATTGCTAGATGAATTTTGTGTTGTCGAAACAGGAAATGTTTTCGATGATGTGAAACAAGTAGTTTTAGAAATTCTAGCAATACAATATTAAAAAGTATTGGAGGAATCGGAAAAATAAAAGGCATTCAAAAGATAATAGAGGGAGGAAATAAAATGCTAATGGAGGGGAATTACAAAAGTGAATTAAGAGGATTTGTAAAAATTTTAATATGTGCTGCAATATTTTTTCAAATCGCAGCAGGGTTAGTAGGAATGATACATAGCATAACTAACAAATCATCTAGAACATTTATTTTCTATCTGATGATTTTCTCAATAGGTCTATCTAGTAGCTTTATGCTAGGTGGTAAAAAATGATGTTTACATATCTCCTGCTAACAGGGGGTGATTTATCATAATCTCCTGTTAGGGGAGGTATGCATAATCACTCCTTTGTTTATGTGGGAGAAAAATTTAATTTAACAAAGGAGTGATGTATATGTTTGATATTATCAATTATTTAGGAAATATAGTCGACACTATACCTGGTTATGTTTATGGTATAGTATCAGCAGCCACCCCTATTTTAATCTGGGTGTGGAATAACCTCGACAAGATCGAGGAAAAAATTAAAAACATTAAAGGTATAGCCTCTGAAATAGGTGGTAACAAAGATACCAAAAAAGAGGAAAAAGAAGATAATAAATCTATTATTATTATTTCTAACAATACCTTTAATGGCCCAGTATCTATTAATATCACTATTGATGGTGATAAAGAAAAAGTAGATATTAGGGTTGAAAATAATAAGTTTAGGTCAAAAAGACCTAAACGAAAACAAAAATAAAAAGATAAGAGTTAGTGCCACCACACTAACTCTTATCTTTTTATTGGTATGATACACAACGTACTCCTAATTAACAAAGGAGTGATGTAATTTTATTATAACACTAAAAAATATACTAATCAATAATATAAATCTTAAAAAGCTATCTTAAACCTCATAAAACTAATTAAATATATTGCACACTAGAAAGGTAAATGTTATAATAATAATATATTAATATAAACCTAAATATCCTACTTGATTGTTATTTAGTAGGGGAAGTTAAAAATTAAAACTTTTTTTAAAAATCAATATATGGATTTTTAAAACTCTAATGGAATTTGGGAGATTTTTATACCTAAATCTATTAGAGTTTTTTTATTTCCAAAAATAAGTCAAATAACTAAATTGGGAGGTATGACAATGTTTAAAAAAATTAATATATCAAATCCAAGCCAGTTTAGTTATTTGGCTTGGATTTCTAAAGATTTAAAAGGTGGTGTTTTTGTATGGCTGTAGCTTATGCAATTTCAGAAAAATTAGTGTATACGAAAGAAAACGAATATACAGGCAATACTCAATATTACTACCGAATGAGATATTGCCCTGTGTGTGGCACTAAAAGACAAAGATGTCTAAGAATTGAAGAAGAAGGAGAAACAACTGCATACATTTGCAAGTATGCTCCTTCTGATAAGGAAATCGAAACTGCTATAGGTACTTGTTGGGTACACGAAGAAAGCACCAATAAGGAATTTAAAAAATTAAAGGAAATTAAAACTATAAAAGAACCTAAATCAAAACCTTTAAATGAAGAAACATTGTCTTTTCGTACGGAAGTTTACAATACTATGAAAAAACTTCTGATTAAGTACGAAAAGGAAAATCTTCCTAAATACAAAGGGAAGATAATTCCCCTTTATAAGCACCATTATGAGGATTTAAAAAAAAGAGGCTTAAATGATGAACAAATACTCAGAAATGGTTATTTTTCTGTTCCTATCAGCAATAGGAAGGTATTTGCTAAAGATGGCAATTATAAGCATAAAATTACAACTGCCATTAGCAAAGACCTTTACGATAAGTTTGGTAATGAACTATTAAATGTACCAGGATTTATAAAACTAAAAGACCAGTTTGGCAATGAGTATATTACTTATAAGACAAAAGTAAGTAATTATTTAGTTGAAACTGATAAAAATGGAGAAAATGTTGTAAAAACTGATAAGAACGGAAAGGAAATGAAAGAGTATGTAGAAATTGATGGATACTTTATACCTTATGAGAGGTTAGGCAATATATATGCTTTACAGTATAGACTAACTAAAGAGGTATATGATAATAAAGGTAAAAAAAGAAGATACCTTTGGTATTCATCAAAACAAGCCTCTAGTGGCAGTCCAATAGCTCATCATATCCCAATGAACCTAAAGAGAATTGATGTTCTTCTTGTAACAGAGGGAGCATTAAAAGGAGTTATAGCTTCTGAATTTTTAGGTTTTGAAGGGTTATATGAGGCAGGAGTAGGTAATTACAATAATCTACTTTTTACTCTGCAAAAACTAGAGAAAATAGTAGAAAAAAAGTTTAAGATAATACTTGCTCTTGATATGGATAAATATGAAAATCCTGATGTTTTAAGGGCTGAAAAAGAAACTATACGCTTGCTTAAATCTACTGGTCATCAAGTAGCAATAGCACATTGGCCAATAGAAATAGGCAAGGGTATAGACGATGCTCTCCTTTATTTGCACAAGCTAGAACAAAAAATAAAAGAAGGGGAGCAGCTTATCAATGAATTAAACACACCAGAATTAAAAGAAAAGGCTAAAGAAAAACTTTTACAAATGAAGCAAATTTACAATGAAAGCAAAATTAAATATAAGGTTGTTTAAAGGATTTCTAAAGATATTAAGGAGAATAGTCGGGTTATATTCTCTGGAATTTTAAAAATTTTGTTTAAAGGAGGATCTTAAAAAATGAAAATAGGAAGAAGTGCTTTTCATGCCACTTTACACTTCCTTTATCATTGCGGATTAAAAGTTATACCAAGAGAAGGGAAATATAATTTAGTACCTTTTTCAGAAGAAGAAGTAAAAATTAAAAAATTTGATATTGAAAAATATGAGGAAATAAGAAATATATCAAAAATAGAAATGACAGATTTAGATAAGTTAGGAGTTTTGAAATTTGCTAGAAAGCTTGGTTGTTTGGCCGCAATAGGAAGGAGTGTATCTTAATGCTTATATTTCATATCGTTGATCTTGAGAGTCTAGAAATAGTTGCAACAAAGGTTGGAAAATTCAATTCAACATCAAGACTTAGAGGTTTTCTAAGTAAAGAAGACGCTATTAATTTTATAAACAAAAAACGTAGAGAACAAAGTATATATGAACTTATAAGCTGTAGCACATGAAATTAGAGATAAAGGTTAGTTTAACCTTGATACATTGAGAGTTAAAAATTATAGGAATTTTAAAAATGTAGGGAGGTAATAAAAATGATAATTAAAAAAGAAATGGATTTAAAAAATAAATTAATAAGTTTAGCTGAAAAAAGATTAGAAGAGTTAGATTATTCCTTTGATGATATTCAAGAGATGGGATTAAACAATCTTTCCATAGGAGAATTAGTCTTAGTTTCCATAGGGGCAGTAGAAACTATGAACGAAATTACAGACAATACATCAAAGGAAAAAAACAAGATAGTTGAATATGAAATTAAAGACGAGGACCTTGAATTATTGCAATCCATTCAGATGTATGAAGTAGAAAAAGTAGATGGAATTGGTACAAGTTATAAGCAACTATCACTTATTAACTTTTAGCTAATTGGAATTTTAATGAAAGGAGAATAGTTGGTTATATTCTCCTTTCGGAATTTTAAAAATCAAAAGGAATTTAAAAAATAAAAGAAAGGGGAATTTTAAAAATGGCAAAAAGAAAAGCAATTGCACCTTCAACGGTATTATTGAAATCTTTTGTTATTTACTTACTAGAAGAAAATCAAAGACCGAATTTAAAAGACATGGGGAAAAGAGATTTGATAGATTTTATTGAAGAAACTGGAATGTTAGGGCAAGTATTTAAAGAAAACTACGAACTATGTTGTAAAACAATAGCATTTTGCCTTAAAATGCTATTGGCTCACTTTAATGAAAAAGTAGAAACGGATGTAGTTAAAAATACAATATGTATATATAAAAATGGTATAAATGTAGCAAAATACAACATATTAGACTTTGATTTATCTAGTCCAAGAAATATGTTTTTTGATATAGTGTGCAAAGCAGGATATATACTAAATACTATCAATGCACATAATCTATCTGATAACAAAGTAACAAAAGATTCTCAAACAAGTATTGCGATATAAATAATACCAAGGAGGGTGCAAATTGAATATAAGAGAAACAGTAATTAAACATTATTATGTTTTAATTTGTATAATGATTGAAAGTTTAAATTATAAAAAAGTTGAAGAATATATCTCTAAAATGCTAGAGAATAATTTTAGTGTAATACAAAATTTAAAAGAATTGAGTGTACCTTCTGATATTATAAACTGTATAAAAGAAATAAAAAAATATAACTATTCACTTAATGAAAAAGAAAAATGTAAAATTAATGAATTGGCAGTTAATATCTATAAAGCTGTTTATTATAGTAAATTAGCAAAAGATAAAACAAGAACATATAAAGAAAGAGAAAGAAATAACTATAAATACATTCTTGCAAGTATTAGATATAATAAAGCATTAAAAGAACTTTTAAACAATACAAATCTAGATAAGGAATTTAGTTCTTTTAAGAATGATTTTAAGGATTATGCTAGTAATCTCGCTGTAATATCTGATGCTGTTGATAATAAAGATGGAGAAGATGATATAAAAGTGTGTATTCAATATAGAAGGACACAAGCTAAAAATCTAGTTAAAAAATATGGAGATATATTCGATGTAACTGAAGACATTTTAAGGACCTCATTTGAACAAGAAATAATCGAAAGAAAGAGGCAAAACAAACTAATTTCAAACAATAAAGTGCTTGTAAAAGCAATAGAAGGTTAATAAAAGAGAGCAAAGTACTTTAAACGTACTTGCTCTCTTTTATTTTGTTTTATACAATGCACAAATAAATATATTGTGATATATAAATATATGTTATATAATATTAAATACAATAAAAGAAATAATATAAAAATATATACAAAATCATAATAAAAATTATTTAACAAAAAAACATTTATACTACCTATTCCATAATACTATATATAACACAGTATACATTTACAAAACAAATTTATTGTGATATAATATACAAAAAAGATATATAAATTTAGGTGGTGTAAATATGTGTGATGTTTTAGAAATTGATAAAAAACTAATAGATAAAAAGAGAGAAGAACTAAATTTACCAAAGCCTACTGAATTTGGCGATGAAGAAACAAAGGGTAGAATAACACCAGAGTTAATTGACAGATTAATGCCTCTATTGCAACTTCCATTTGACCAATCAGCAATTGACATAAATAATAAAAATGGATACACTACCAAAGGGGTTAATTGGGCTTTACAAGAGGCAAGATTACAAGAAGTTTTTGGACATTCACATATTGATATACAGCATACAATAACAGATGAAGGCAGTTATACAGGTAGTAAGGATAAAGAATTGTATTACTGCAAAGTATTAGTAACAATAAGGATAGGAAATTATACTTTCTATATTGATTCAACAAACAACCAACCTAAAAGCAGTTTTGTTACTTATTATAAAGTAACAGGGGTTGGATTTGCTAAAGATTCACCTACTAAGGGTGGAGCTGAAAAAAATGCTATTGCAAATGGAAAAAAAGAATGTTTTAGACAAATGGGTATGCTTAGGTATCTGTATTTAGATGAAGATGATGATAATAATAGTGGAGATCACAATAACAATACTTCAACAATAAAGTTAGCAGAAAAACCTACTTTTTATAGTAGTGGCTCAATGTATTTAAAAGGAAAAGCAATAAATTCTGATAACGAGAAAATTACTATAATAGTGTGGAAAAAGGATAATGCCAACTCTGATGAACATAAAAAAATGATTGAATTGTTGGAAAATCACAAAGATAAACTTGTTGAAGGTAAAACATTAACAGTAGATTACTTTGTTAATGAATATAATGGAGAAGAACAGTATGTAATTACTAAAATACACAGTAATAAATAGCAAAGCTAAATTTAAACAAGTAGGAGGGAGTTTTGCTCCCTTTGGTTTAATATATAAAAAGTCTAACAGGGAGGTCAAAAATTATGCACAAAAAGTATGAAAATCAAACAATGCCAGATGAAGTGCGTTTTAATCTTGTAAATGAAGATATAAAAAATGATGCAGAAGTATTAAGAAAACTAGCTGAAGCTAAGGCAAAAAATGAAACACTAACAGGATATTGTTCCTCTTGTGAACCTAATGGAGATTTAATCATTGATTTATCACCAAATATTAAAGGAGTAATACCTCGTAATGAAGTTACATATAAAGTAGAGAAAGATGGAAATGTTCACAAAGGAAAATGTGAAAGTAGAGTAATGATGAATGTTCAATTTAAGGTTAAAGAAATTAAAGAAGAAGGCGAAGGTATTAAAGTAATTTTATCTAGAAAAGAGGCAGTTGAAGAAGTAAAACGCAGATATGAGAAAGAACTTGAAAAAGGAATGATAGTTAAAGGTGTAGTGACAGGAATTCAAAGTTATGGAGCTTATGTTGATATTGGTGGCGATGTAGAAGGTATAATATCAGTTGGTAATGTTTCAAGAGTATATTTACATGATCCTTCTGAAATATTAAAGGTTGGACAAGTAGTAGATGTAGTTATTGAAGATATAATTAAGGAGAATGGTGAGATTAAACTTGTATTAAATAGAAAAGTTTTATTACCAACTTTCCAAGATATAGATAAATATTTTAAACAAGGCCAAACAGTACCAGGTAGGGTTAAAGAAATAATTGATACAGGAATCTTTGTAGAAATATGTAAAGACGGTGTGCGTTTTGAAGGACTAGCTGAATTTGTACCAGGACGTACATTTAAATACGGAGATCCAGTAAGGGTAAAAATACACTCTTTCAATAAAAGCAAAGAGAAGTTGAGGTTAAGAATTAAATAGGTTGGAATTTAAGTTTTCAACCTATTTAATTCTTAATGAGGGAGTGATTGTTAAATGAGTCTTTTTACCCCAAACAATGAGATAAATGTCTCGAGGTCTCCTTTTGGTTCGTATATAAATGAAAAAATGATTTATGATGGTAGAATTCAGCGAATATCTATTGAAGATATAATGATGTGTGTTAAAAGAGGAAATATATTTGGTGTAGACTATGTTATATTGGAGGCTTTATCTGAATTAGAGTTTGCTACATCAAGAATGGTAACTCAATATTTATTGCTAAAAAATATTGATATACAACAAAGCAAAGTATCAAGACGACTAAAATTTATGAATGGTAAAAAAATAATAAGTAGGTTTAAGTTCGATAGTGATGAAGGCAATCCCAATTTAAGAGTATATTGTCTAGAAAAAGCAGGTAAGTATCTATTATTAAGTAGAAATTACAAGTGTAACTGGAAACAATCAGATAATACTAGACCAATAGATATGGTAAAAGAGATTTGTAGTAGAAATCAACTACTACTTAATTATAGAGAAAAAATAGGAGAAAAAATTGAGAAATATGAAATTAATCCAATATATAAATTGAGAAGCTCTGGAGATACACTTAAACCTCATTTGCTAATTAAATTTAAAGAGGAATATGGGAATGAAACAATGATTTTTCATGCAATAAGAAGTTATGAAGGCTATAAAAGTAAAACTGAAGAATTATTAAAAAAATATCAAGAGTTCTATGAATATTTTAGTCCTACAAAAGACATGTATAAACCGCCTATTTTAGTATTGATAGGAGAACTTGATAAACATATATTTGAAATTTTTAAAATTATACTTAAAAATAAAATAAAACTTAAAAATATGGAGTTTAGATATACTACAGATTTAAGAACACTCAATGAAAATCTTAACAAAAGCATTATAGACTTCCAAATAAATGTAGAAGAAGGAAAAAATAAAGTGAAAATAAAAGAACTTAATTTCCCGTTATTAAAAAGAGAGTAGTCTTTGAAACTTCAAAGACTACTCTTGTTTTGTATTAAAAATATTAAATTGGGATATAATATAAAAAAATAGTAAACATATACTATAGACATAAAATAAACAACATATATATTGTAACACATATACATAAATGATATAATAATAAACATATAAGTGAGTCTATATAACAAGAGTTATAATCGGAAAGGAGTGGCAGTGTGAGTCCGTCTACAGCTTTAGCAATACAAGAAAAGCTATATACTCATTCAATGGAACTAAACCATGAAAATTGGGATGGCACAGGATATCCAGATAGATTAAAAGGAAATGAGATACCTTTATATGCACGAATTATAACTATAGCCGATGTATATGACGCTATAACAAGTCCAAGGGTATATAGACCAAATCCTATTAGCAAACCATTACAAACTATGGAAAAAGAAGTTGGAAAGAAATTTGATGAATTTCTATTTAGAAAATATGCAACTAAAGAATTAGAAAAAATGAATAAATAATAGGGCTACTTTATTATATTAATATAAACAATTAATTTTTTATTCATACATATTTTAGTATGTTATATATATACATATTATAATGCTATATAACTGAGGAAGTAAAGCCTTAATATATAGCATTTATTAAACGAATATATATTGTTACAAACATATACATTGACATATATCTAATAGTATATTAAACTTACAATAAAAGAGTTGGAATAATTATTCAACATATTAAATTAATTTAACAAAATTCGACAACATATTTCAATATTATATAAAGAATTATTTAAATATTAAAACCATTATTAAAAAATTTTTTTTAAGGAAAGGAGGCTAAGAATTTTGGGTAGAGCTATACTTGTACCAAAAATATTGCCAAATAATTTAAGAATTATTAGGGATATGAGAGGTCTTACAGT
>Ga0182238_1000315_pt1 | contig 15347 bp, 15 predicted proteins | sample hydfrates6_PW_90_FD_132439 | JGI IMG/M metagenome (GOLD analysis project Ga0182238, IMG submission 132439) | Subsurface microbial communities from deep shales in Texas, USA - hydraulic fracturing test 6_PW_90 | ecosystem: Environmental > Aquatic > Deep subsurface > Shale gas/oil reservoir >... | reverse complement strand
TTCATAGGTGCCACATTCATCATGGGAACTTTCAGGGAAGCCGTGGGCAGCAAAACTTTCGGTGTTATAAGTATTATCATCGGTGTGATCCTGGTGATGAATACATTATTGGGTGATCAATTGACGCTATGGTTGATTGCAGGTCTTCTGATACTGGAGGGTATTGTGGCTGTATTTATCAGTTATCGGTAATGTCTTGCCTGCAAGTAGGAGGATTAGAAATTTTTAACCAGGCATATCGGTTGCATAGCTTATGGGAATGAGTAAGAATAGCTGATAATTTTAGCAAAACGTACCTAAAATGCTATATATTATTGCTGATAACCGGATATTCTAAAACATCAACCTTCTTTCTTTAACGGAGGCCATCATGGATGAAGTAACTGCGCCCCATGTAGAGGAATTAAGCAGGGCGCTTGGTAATGAATATAAGGAAGAGATAAAGGCGGAACTGGAAAAGTTACTTAATTTTAAAGTTCCGCTGGAAGAAGCAAAAAGGACTGTTATCAATAAATTCATGTTAAGTTCTCCTTCTGCAGTGCATGTAAAGGATCTTGTGGCAGGCATGAGCGGATTTGAGATAACGGGGCGTATCATTGGTATAGAAGAGAAAAAGGTAGTTGTGAAAAACGAGCACAGGACTATTTTCTCGGGTTCCCTTGGTGATTCCACAGGGATTTGCTCCTTTACCTGCTGGGACGATATGTCTCTTGAGGCAGGTGATGTTGTGCGGATCAAGAATGCATACGTCAGGATGTGGAACAATCGTACGGAACTCTATTTCGGTAAACGCTCAGTGGTGGAAAAGTTGCCGGATAATTATTTACCTGATAGCGAAATACCTGCTCTGTCGGGCCCGAAGAAACTAAAGGATATCTCTTCTGTTGATGTGCTTGCAAGCTCTGTGGTGGTTATAGTCGAGATGTATCACAGGGATGTTTCCCTGAAAGGCAGGGTCCAGACCATAGTTGAAGGTGTGATGGCAGACGAGACAGCTAAACTCCCGTTCACTTCATGGATACCTCTTACAGGTATTGACATCGGCAGTTTCATAAGTTTTGAAAATGCGGCTGTCAGGGTTTTCCGGGGAATCCCTTCTATCAATTTCAATCAGGGCACCACCGTAGAACCAGTCGAAGAGGCCTATGAGCTTCCTTTCACTTTTGATTCGGCAAGCAGGCCACCCGAAGCTCTGCCCGCTTCCCGTATACTTGATAACAGCGGGATGTTCGATATTATGCTTATCGGGGATATCATTTCCGTAAGGCCTGGCTCGGGGATGATCGAGCGCTGTCCGGTCTGTAACCGTGTCACACAGAAGTCAAACTGCCGGGCCCACGGACAGGTGGAGTGTATCTCCGATATGCGCATGAAACTGATACTCGATGACGGCACGGGCTCCGTTCATGTGATGCTGAACAGTGAGCTTTCCGAAGCAATTTACGGGAAAAGTATGTATGAGGCTGAAAAGATGGTCCTTGATTCAATATCCAGGGATGTGGTGTTCGAGGATATGAGGCGTAAGCTTACGGGGAAATATATTGCCGTAAGGGGTAACTCTTCAAGGAACGAATTTGGTGTTACTGTGGTGGCAAAGTCTGCATGGTATCCGGACTATGACCTGAAAGAAAAGGTCGGATCTCTCATCGGGCGGATTGACAGGAAGGTGACAGCTAATGGCTGAAAGAGAGATGGCTTACAGATTATTTGCCAGGGAATTCAATGATTCACAGTTCCAGATAAGCCCGGGTGCCGATCAGTCTGGTGAACAGGACCTGCATTCTCCCAACTTCCTTGTTACAAGGGCAGGTGCCAAGGTAAACCGTCTTTTTATAGCCGGGGTCGTCACCGAGGTTGAGGATATAGGCAATCAGAAAGGCGGAGAGAAAGAATTATGGAGAGCACGCATCTCTGACCCCACAGGTACATTCACGGTATACTCGGGCAATTATCAGCCTGAAGCCTCGGTATTTCTGTCCACCGTAGAGGTACCTTCATATGTGACAGTGGTGGGGAAGGTACGATCATATGAACCGGGTGATGGTTCCGTGTTCGTATCTGTAAGGCCAGAGGAGATTAACATTGCGGATGAGAATGTCCGTAACAGATGGGTTGTTGAAACTGCAAGGCTCACACTTGATCGTCTCGATATCTTTGAGGATGTCCTCTCATCGGACATGAGTGAGACAGGGATCATAGAATACCTGTCAAGCGAGGGTACTCCTTCCTATATCAAAGAAGGGGTCTGCCTTGCAATGGACTATTATCATACTGATGTGACCTACCTTAAGGATCTAAGAGAGGACATCAGAAATGCCCTGTTAACAATTGACGAAGGCCTGTCATCGGAAGATGGTTCCCGGTCGGATACGGAAAGCATAATACTGGAACTCCTTGAACAAATGAATGAGGGTAAAGGTGTGGAATATGCTTTACTTTTAAAGGAAGCCGGCTTGAAGGATATATCAGCCGAAGAAGTGGATTCTTCCATACGTTCCCTTCTCTCCCGAGGACATGTATATGAGCCGAAAGTGGGTTTTCTGCGGATTGTAACCTGATATTTTTGCAGGCTTTTTCATTTTCGTAAGTGTCCGCCATACTTAAATACAGATAACTATTAAACCAAAAAAAACATTCAAATCTTGTCAACATTATAAATATAGGAGGGTCGAGCATGCAGCGTGAAGATATAATTGAACAGGTAAGTTGCAGTATTAAAAATATGAAAGGTGTGGGTGATACCCTTATCCTGACAGAGGAGGACCGTGAGACCATAAGGGAACTCGAGAAGAAAGCCGACGAGATGACTCTCATGGGTCTTGGAAGAGGTGATAACAAAGGTGTCAAGCAGGTTCTGAAAAATGATGTCATCTTTGCCTTCACAACGAATATGGATTTTGAGTGGCCTGAAGGTCCGAATGTCATCCTCATGCACGAGGGTTGTGTAGTTGGCGAGGATATAGCTGATGAGAAAAAACTTGAGGAATACAAATGCTGTAAAACCAATCTGGTCATAGGTAATATTGTCATCTATGATGTAGGTGTACTCAAACGCATGGATGCTAAAAAGAATCCTCTTATTGTAGTTCTCCCTCCAAAACCCTGTTCAGAGGTAGATGAAGTTCCACAGGTCTGCAATGCAACACTTGCCTCCCCCTCTCCGCCAAGTGATGAATATATCAAGGAAAGACTGGGACTTGAGAACATACACGGTACAGGTAGTTTCCTGGTTGGCTTTGATTTTGACTGCTCCTGTAATTAAAACAACTCTCTTTAGCGTACCGGGTAAATCCCGGTCGTTTTTTGGAAATTCATATCTGTTTCCGGAAGTTTTACGTGAACAGTTGTGCCTTTTCCTTCTTCACTTTCTATCCAGATGTTGCCATGGTGGGCTTTTACTATTGACCTGGCAACATATAGCCCCAGGCCGTTTCCGTTATACTTACGGGTGATCGAACCATCTGTCTGGTAAAATCTTTCAAAAACGTTTTCAATCTCTTCTTCAGGTATCCCGCTGCCCTTATCTGTGATCTTGACATGCAGGCTTTTATATCCTTCATATGCACAGATTTGAATTGAACTTTGCTCGGGTGAGAATTTGATGGCATTGTCCAGTATCTGAACAAATACCTCTTTCAGGTAAGCCCTGTCTCCGTAGATAAAGGGTAGCTCCTTTTCAATATCCTTCTCGATAAGTTGCTGCTTTCTGCTGATCTCAGGGTTCAGGCTGGATATCGCACCGTCTATTACATCCTCCAGCCTTAAATGACTGAAGGAATACTCGATATCCCCGGAACTTGCTATGCTCATAAAGATCAGTGAATCTATTCTGTGAAGTAGCCTTTCACAACTGTCTAGGATTTTACACAGGGCATCTTTCTGTTTCTCATTTATGCATCCGAGATCCTCTTCATGCATCAGTTCGGAGTAGCCTTTTATCGGTATAAGGGGAGTTTTCAGCTCATGCCTTAAGTTCGATATGAATTCGTCCTTCATTCTCTCAACAGAATCAAAATTATCATAACTGTCTCTGAGTTCCAGGTAACGCCTGCGGGAAAAAATGAGTGAAATAATAAGCAGGAACATGAGTATTATTGACAGTTCTCCGATTCTGAATCTGACAAAGAGGTCCGGCTCTTCTATTAAAATTCTTGATATGCCTGCCAGATTACTTACAATGAACAGGAAAACCGCAATGATAACAACCAGGATTACATCTCTTGATGTTTTTTCCTGTAGTGTTTGTTTTTTGAAGCTTAGCGTTTTTCCTTTCATTTTGCCTACATGAATCTGCTTTCTTTTCTGACTGGTATTTATTTTCCAGTCTGGCCAGAAAAAATATTCCGACTATTAATATATAAATATTTCATAATAGTTTTATTTTGACAGAATCTCATCAATTATATTTCAATAATATCTACCGGGTGACTATTCAAAAAAGAATAGCTTTCATGGATATAAGGCACGATTTAAAAATAAAAGACGGTTTCAAGTAGAGAAACCGTATTTGAACCTGTAAAAAGAAGGAAAGTATAGAATTTATCCCTGTGAATTACTTATTATCGTATATTTTCAGGGCTTCATCCACCGATGCATCATCTATTGTGATAGCATAGATCGCATTGCACATTCTGACAGCTTCGTCAAGGGATTTCTGATGAACATTCCTTCCGGTTGCATTACCCTGAGCACCGCTTATGTGTATCTGTTTATGCAGTTTTTCCAGGAACTTTGCGCTGTCATCACTGGATCCGCCTGCACATACAACCTTTGTCCTTCCGGCGGCCAGAACTGCTTCCTTGAACACCTCTTCGGATTTTTCACCTTCCTTTTTCGGGTAGTTCACCTTAACGAAGTCAGCATTGAGGGTTGCACCGACACCGGTAGCTCCTGCTATCAGGTGTGGGTCCTTCTCGTCGGCAACCGCAGCTCCTCTCGGGTATATCCAGAGCACTGTTATGAGTCCATGCTTGTGTGCGTTGTATATCAACTGGGCTGCCTGGTTGAGCATATCAGCCTCGAACTCACTTCCAAGATAGATGGTATATCCGATCCCAAGGATCTTGAGTCCGCTGTTCTCGCGGAATTCCACGATCTGCTCAATGTCATATAGCTGGTTGCTGAACGGATCCATCTGCTTTGTCTTCACGAGATTTGTTTTTGAGTTTATCTTCACAAGGTATGGCACATCAGCGTAATCCATTCCGTATCTTGCAATAAGGCCTAGCTGGGTGGCAAAAACACCTATTTTTCCCTTTGATGCGATCCTGAAGAGGTGTTCCGGATCATTGTCATCTTCCGGAATATCTTCTCCGAAAAAGTCATCGTTAAGGTGCTCTACCTTCTGGTCACCTGCAAAAAGCATCATTCTGCCTGTTTCTCTTGTGATCTCCATATAGTTGCGGATATATGTTTCACGAGCAGCGAGCGGAACGTCTAAAGGTATCTTTATATCTTCTTCCCTAATTGAAACCATTTGTATCACTTAAACCTGAAAATGTTTATTATGTAATCTGCTTTTTATTTCGTAAGTATCATTAATCATGTTTTTCTATTTTAAACATTGTGTGTGAAGTCCTAAATATGCGAAAGTAGTGACCCTGCTGGCAATACTGTCCGGGAAACAATGGTAATGTTTAATATAATATATTGCATTGTATAGACGAAAAAGATATAGTCCTGAATAATGTTACTGATAAAAGGCAATGCTTATGACCATTGTTGCGGGGATAAGAAATAAGATGATATTTTACAGATGGATCATATATCATGATCAGCTTAGTGAAATTAAGTGAGATTATATTACATTCATAACGGGGATTTCTTGTGAACTCTATATACTTTTTAGGTCTGGCGGTCTTCGTGCTCTCCATGAGCCTTATCGCCCAGTTTCTCAGCAGAAAATTCAAGGTTCCTATCATACTTTTTCTTTTGTTTGAAGGTATAATTGCAGGACCTGAAGTACTTGGCATCATTAATCCGATGCTTTTTGGTGACGGACTGACCGCCATTGTTTCGTTCTCAGTTGCTATCATCGTTTTTGACGGTGGTCTTCATATTGATCTCAAGAGCATCAGGACCATTCAGAAAACAGCTCTGAAGCTCACGACAATCGGCGTACTGATTACTTTCATAGGAGCCACTGCCGTAACCTATCTACTTCTTGACCTGCCAATAGAACTCGCAGCTCTTTTCGGAGGACTTGTGGCAGCTACCGGACCGACGGTAATAACTCCGCTTGTAAGGAATATACACGTCAGCCACAAGATCAGCAAAATACTGGAAATAGAAGGTGTGCTCAATGACGCTGCAAGTGTTATTATTGCTGCGTTCATGTTCGAATGGATAGTATCCCAGCTTTCAGGTTTTGAAGCAGTTGCTTTCATACTGCAGAGGCTACTGATCGGTCTGGTCATAGGTAGTCTCAGTGGTGAGCTACTCAAGCGTGCTCTTTCCAGTGGTTCGGTGGTAACCGACCAGACTGCAAGGTTGGTTACCCTTACTCTGGTTCTTGCAGCGTATGTTACATCTGAACTTCTGGGTAATGAATCAGGAATCCTGGCTGTGGCAGTATTTGGAATTATGATCGGTACTTCAAAGATACCGCATAAAGAGGCACTCAAGGAGTTTAAGTCGGATCTTGTACTTGTAATGCTTTCACTGATATTCATTCTTCTTGCTGCCATGTTGCGTTTCCAGAACATTCTCAACCTGGGCTGGAACGGAATACTGGTTGTAGTGCTGCTTATGGTTCTGGTCAGGCCGGCAGCGGTCTTCATCTCGACCATCAGTTCCCGCCTTAAGGTACAGGAAAAAGCTTTCATTTCTTTTATCGGCCCAAGGGGAGTTGTTCCCGCATCCATTGCAACTTATTTTGCACTGAGGCTGGATGCCCTTGATATTGCAGGCGGGGACACGCTGGTAGGTCTTGTCTTCTTAACAGTAATAATCACAGTAATCTTGACAGGCACAATGGCCAAGAGTGTGGCCAATTTACTAGGAGTCATACCAATGGAAATTCTGATAATAGGTGGAGGAGAGGTCGGAAAGATTCTGGCCGAAAGATTTGAAAAGAGGGGAGAGAACGTCCTTGTAGTCGATAACTCCGAGGAGAAATGCAGCCGTTTGCTCAAACAGGGTATAAGGGCTGTACACGGGGATGCAGAGGACATCAATGTGCTAAAGGCAGCGGGTATTGAAAAAGCCAAATATGTGGTGGCAACCACAGATCAGGATAATACCAACCTGCTGGTCTCACAGATCGCCAAGAGTAAGTTCGGCCTGAAGGAAGAACAGATAGTTGCCAGGGTCAACAGTATGGAGAATCTCCACGCTTTCTGGGACCTTGGGATCCGCTCCATGAGTCCTCAGATGACCACCGCCCTGGTGCTGGATAATATGGTGGGCAGAAGCTCCATGTTCTCCCTGTGCGAGGTGGGTGAAGAAGGTGAGATACTGGAGGCCAGGGTTACAAATCCGAAGATCGTCGGCAAGGCCATCAAGGAACTGTCCCTTCCTGAGAACAGCCTTCTGCTTATGATACGCAGGGATGAGAAATCCCATATCGCAAATGGTAATTTCGTACTGGAGTATGATGATCTTGTGACCGTTATCGGTGAGGGTGACTCAGCAAAGGAAGTCGCCGATATCCTTCACCGGTAAACGGATCAGGTGAGGTATTCACAGGAATCAGGGCTCAGACTGCCTGAATACTTTCACCCCGCTTACTATTTGTATTTATAGCAGTACTGCATACACTATATCTGCCTCTCCAAAAAGACGAACAAACAAGAGGCCGAGGTTTGAAAATGAAAGACATTGCACAAGAGATTAACTCAAAGTTTCTGGAATTAGGGGTAGAGATTCCTCTGGAAGACATTGAAGAAAGACTTGACAAGATGATCAATAAGTTTAAGGTCCCCAAAGAGGAAGCAAGAAGAAGTGTTGTGAACTATTTTTTGAAAGAACACAATATACCCAGAAATGATTTTTATACAGGTCAGTCAGAATCACCCCAGAAAATGGTCTCAGACCTGAATTCCGATGGTAAATGGGCCAATGTGAAGGCAAAAGTGGTACAGCTCTGGGAGAATACCCATGAATCCATATCACAGGTGGGTCTTGTAGGTGATGAGACCGGCACTATCAAGTTTACAAAATGGGAACGAGCCGAACTCCCTGATGTTGAGGAAGGCAAGAGCTATCTTTTCAAGAATATTGTTGTGAATGAATGGAACGGCAAATTCCAGATCAATCTCAACAAGACAAGTTCTATTGAAAGCATTGATGAGGATCTGGAAGTAGGAAGCTCCACCGCAACATTCACAGGTGCCATGGTGGATATACAATCAGGCTCCGGCCTTATTAAGAGATGTCCTGAGTGCAACAGGGCCCTGACAAAGGGTGCCTGTATGGAACACGGAAAGGTCGACGGCATCTATGATTTGAGGATTAAGGCCGTAATGGATGACGGTACCACGACCCAGGATGCAATTATCAAAAGAGATATCGCAGAAGATATCACAGACATGACTCTGGAAAGCGCCATAGCAATGGCTGCGGATGCCCTTGACCAGGGAGTCGTGCTTGAACAGATGAAAAATACCCTGGTCGGTAAATATTATACGATCAGCGGTTCAAGAATTGAAAGGTACCTGCTGGTTGATTCCATTGATCAAAAGCTTGCTCTGGATCAGGCGGAACTGGATGAACTCATCACTGCTGCGGAGGTGGTATAAATGGCAGGTTATACTAGGGAAGTTGCACGCAGGGTCTTTGCCCAGGAGTTCAGGGAATCAAACCTGACCTATAAGGATGGAGATGACCAGTATGCGCCACAGTATCTGCTTATACCCACCGGTGCCAGGGTGAACCGTTTGTTCATAGTCGGTACCCTTGTGGAGAAAGAGGATATAGGCAGCGATTCTGAATACTGGCGTGGCAGAGTGATAGATCCTACGGGTTCTTTCATGATATATGCCGGACAGTATCAGCCGGAGGCTGCACAGATTCTCTCGGAATGTGATACCCCTGCCTTTGTTGCAATAGTCGGCAAACCAAGTACCTATACCACCGCTGAAGGAGATGTACTTACATCGGTACGTCCGGAATCCATTCATGTGGTTGACGGACAGACAAGGGATCTGTGGGTGGTCGATACTGCAAAGAAGACGCTTGCACGTCTGAAGGAACTGGAGAACGGTTCTCCGGATTCTTTAAAGGCGAAGGAATATTATGATCCTGATCTGAAGCAGTATTATTCGATGGTCTCACAGGCTCTAAGGTCACTGAAAGAGACACTCTGATAATAAACATTTTTCCGGTGCATTTCTATGCACCTACTTTTCCGATACTTGCTTTTTTTATTCATATATTAAAAAATATAACCAAAAGTATCATAAGCCTCTGTATCATCTATTATTTGAGGGTGATTCAATGAAGACCTATCTTCTGCTCTGGTACAGTAGTGAAGGTACGACGCCTTCAGAGGTAAACAGGAGTCTTATGTCTCTTGGATTTAAAACAATGCAGGGCGCATATGACTATGTATATGAATGGAGCGATAATGTGGACCTGGATGAAATCCTGCGCTTTAGTGATAAAGTCCATATGACTCTGAAAGGCACAGGTGTAATGTTTAAAACAGAGACTGTGAACAACAAGGAATGAAATAATAAAAAATAAAGGGCAATTCTATTTTTCCCCGAGCTTTCTGGAAAAATCAACGTAACTGCACGATTGTCCTGTAATCTCTATCAACTTCGTGCTCACAGAACCATTATCCACAACCAGCTCTACTGCGCTTGGATCCGACATTCTGGGTTTATTTGGTGATCCGGGACAGATAAGAAGTACATCACTTTTTTCTATGATCGGCCTGTGCAGATGTCCGAAAATAAGTACATTCACTCCCATTTCAAGTGCTTTGTATCTTATCGATGTGGTATCTACCACAGACAGTCCGCCTTGATGCACAACACCTATTTTAACGCCCTCGACCTCAAAGACCAGCTCCTCGGGGAGTAGCTCTTTCAGTTCCGCATGATCAGAGTTTCCGTGTACTGCCTTTAATTTCCCGGTAGATTCCAGTGCCCTGTAAAATTGCGGTGAACTAAAGTCCCCGGCATGTATTATCAGATCGTAATCCTCAATGAGTTCTGAAAGATATGGCGGTATGTCTTTATTTTCAAGATGTGTGTCAGAAATTATGATGCATTTAACGGTAATTTGAAATCCCTTCTGCTTGATCTATTGAATACTCAGGTCAACAAGCTCGTATTCCAGATTCTCTGCTTCGAGCCTGCTAAGGATCGTGGGGACTTCCTCGTCTATTGCCAGCACAAGTGATGAGAGACCATGATATGCAGCTTCGATCACTGATTCCTTGGCACCGAACATAACATCCGGCTCCATGTCTATCTTTTTCAGGGCGACTAAGGATTCCACGCCCACAATAGCAATATAGGCTTTAGATCTTGCCAGGGATCTCAGACGTTCAAGATCAACATTCTTTGAACCGCCGCGCTCCACCCTTGGCACTCTGCATATGGTTATGCTGGCGTTTTCAAGGTCTATAAGGCCCATAAGGTCGGTAACTCCCACATCCTCTCCTTTCGTTGCATCGGATATAGTAGTGCCGGATGCGCTTGTAACCTCTTCCGTACCTACGTACAGGAGCCCTTCTCTCATCTTAAGATAGACCTTTGTGTCTTTTTCAAGGTCCTCTTCCGCTATTGCAGTCCATGTTGATACATGACTTATAATATCACTCATTACATAGCGGGCATAACGTTTCATATCATTTGCGTTCTCAAGTACCCATTCTACTCCCTGTTTGGTGATACGGTAGCGAACCCTCCCTTCTGAGTAGATATGTCCTTCGGCAACGAGTTCTTTGATATACTCGGAAACCGCCTGCGGAGTTACGCCTATTTTTTCAGCTATTTCCTTTTGCCTGACGTTTGGTTGATGGGCAGCCACCTCGATCAGTATCTGGAATTTGGTTATGCCACTTTTGCTATGAAGGAGTTCTATCATTCTTATTCCTCATCCATCATTTTTAGCCTCTGTCCCATCACGGACAGTTTATCGGAACGTCTGGCAACAGCGCGAATATACAAAGGACTCTTGTTCAAAGCCCTGGTAAGGCTGCTCATCGAATTATTTCCCTGCTCTACAAGATTTTCAAGTTCTTCAATGATGTCCTGTACTTCCTCATATGGCATGAAGGTCAGCATTATAATGTCGCTCATATCCTCAAAAGAACACTGAAAATTTGTCTGCACTTTTGAATATGATGTACGATATTCCTTCTCAGGCGTTTTTCCCGGTTCCGGCATATGCCATTGACTTTCGATGAGTCCGCTTTTTTTGAGTATACTGATACTTGATGTTACATCAGTACCTAATACCTCTTCCAGATCATCTTTGGTCATCCATAGATTTAGTAATTCATCAAAAACTTTCTTGTGTCTCTTTGATCCAAAAACTTGAAGCAGAGGTACGAGTTCAGAGGGGTCATTAATAATTCTTGTTCGTTTACTCATTTAATTACCTCATAATATGGACCTGTAATTACCACATTCGAACCTCTCAATTGGCTCCTGTGGGATGTCTCTAACTTAAATAAGTGTAATTTAGTACCTCTAATATTGGCTTTTGATAAATAAATGTGTTTTGTTTTCAGACAGTTTCAAAATGCAAATCCATCCCGGTATCATTTCATTCAAAGCAAGGAACATTACGTTTGTAGCTGTTCCTTTTTCATAAAGTCCACGGGCTACGGCGGGATGTGCAATGCCTGTCAACAAATACACGGAAGGACTTAGTTTTTATGTGATTTATTATTCTTATACTTACCTCAACAGGAGTTTGTAAATAAATTTGACCGATAGGTTTATCCAAGTTTGTTATCAATACTGGTACGAGAAAAACATGCCTGAAAATCTCTATTCTAGCATCTATGAAATCCTGGAAGGTAAACAGCTTTCTATAAGCGCTATCACACGTGAATTAAAAGAGGTCGGTGTCAATGAACACCGCCTTATAATGACAGGATATCTGCGTGCTCTCAGGGACATGAAGAAACTTGATGAGATCGACATTCCTCCCTCCAAGGTATACAGAAAGATAGATACGGAGGGTGATAATTCACAGCCTGATATTTACTCGCTGATAGGCAGAGAGATAAAACATTTTGACCACAATATTGGCTTGGCTCTCGCGGTCTACGTCATGACCACCATACTTGACAGACCGGTTTTCAAAGAAGAGCTGCTGAAAATTGGTTTTACAACGAAAAGTATAAACGATCAACTGTCCGGTCCAGAGCATATGATAAAAGAATCGAATAATGAAAATCTGAGGGAATATATTTCAGGCATAACAAAGATAAGCATACCTCCGGGTGATCCTGCATATGAGGTCAGTATGGATGGCAGTGTTCTTTTTGAAGACGCCAACTGCCTGCTTGTAAAGATACTCAGACTTTCACTGGACATGAGTGGCCTGACACCAAGGACCAAAAGAACAACTATCGCGGATTTCGGATAAAAATCAAAAGAAGCTACGTTAGTATGACTGAAGTCAGAATTGCATGCATCCAGACAGATATATGCCTCTGCCAGAAAGAAAAGAATATAGAAAAAGCTATTTTCATGATCGATAACGCTCTCTCACAGGGCGCAGAGATCATAGTACTCCCGGAAGTTTTCTCCACCGGTTTTTGTTATGATGATATACCCGGTTCGGCCGAGTATGAGGGCGGACCGACCTTAAGGAAACTTTCCGAGCTTACAAGAGACAAAGGTTGTATCATAGTATCCTCCATCATCGAAAAAAGATCATCAGATGAAGGGGACAAATACTTCAACCTGGGTTTTTGTATCGATAATGGTGTAATAGCAGGTAGCTATCGTAAAACCCATCCTTTCCAAAAGGAAAAGCAATATTTTTCCCCGGGTGATTCCATATTACCAATCAAACTGCAAAGCAAAGAGCTTACGATAGGTCTTCAGATCTGTTATGAGGTGCGGTTCCCGGAAGTTTCCAGAAAGCTCAGTCTCATGGGTTCCGATATGCTGATAACCGTTGCCGAGTTCCCAAAACCACGCAGTGATCTGTGGCAGACTCTTGTCAGGGCAAGGGCAATAGAGAACCAGATCCCTCATATCGCCTGCAATCGTACAGGCAGCGACCCCGATAAGTCATTTTTCGGAAGCTCCATGATAGTGGACGCTTCCGGCGAGCTTGTTAGAAAAGCAGGGGAAGAAGAGTCAATACTTGTATATGATGTGGACACAGAAACGACATCAGATGTCAGGGAAGCTATAACCGCTCTTGAAGACAGAAGGCCTGACCTGTACTGAAAAAACTGATTGCTTTCTAGCGGTGAAGTGTAACCCAGAACATACTTCCTTTTCCTCTGGGATTATCTTCCACTCCCACGTCCCCGTCATGCAGTTCCATTATACGTTTTACAATGGCAAGACCAAGCCCTGTTCCCTTAATATTTGTTTTTCCTACGCGTTCAAAACGATCGAATATAAGTGGCTTGTCTGCATCAGAGATTCCTTCTCCTTCATCCATGATCGATACTTTCAAGCTTCTGTCATCAAATTCCGAAACCATAACTTCTATCGTTGATCCTTCAGGTGAGTACTTTATACTGTTGGAGAGCAGGTTCGAGAATACTTCTTCTATTATTCTGTTTACCCTCAAAGGATATTTTCCTTCAGGTTTGAACTCTATATTAATCTGCTTCTCATCTGCTTTTGGTTGAAGGTTTTCCACAACTTCCTCGAGAATGTTTCCTATATCCGTTTCCTCAAAGTCAAGCTCTTCAACACTTTCCAGCTTTGCCAGATTGGCTGCGTTCTCGATCATTTCAATAAGTTTCAGGTTGTTCCTTTCGATAGCTTTTAAGGCTGATATTTTCTGTTCGTTCTCCTCATATTCGATAAGGTACTCCACATATCCTTTTATCACTGTGGCAGGATTTATCAGATCATGCCTGAGTATATCCGTGAAAAGGTCCTTCAGCTCATTGGAATGTTTGAGCTGGGTGAAATACAGTTTGAGTTTTGTTTCTGCAGCTTTCCTCTCCCTCACTTCTACTTCAAGCTCCTGGTTCTTTGAATTGAGTTCCGCCGTTTTTGTCTCTATCTTGTTCTTCAGGACGAAGCTCAAAATTATTAACAACAGGAGAAGCCCGCCACCAACACCAACGGTGAATTTTAGCCATGTTGGACTTTCCCAGGTATTAAGGTCTGGCTGGCTGCTCTGCGCGAAATAGTAGACTGATTGGGGGTCCTCCTTCAGTTGCCTGACATTAATATCAATGGTTTCTGCCATCTGTGGGTCCGCGCCGTCCGAAAGAGCAAATACCATGTCAGTAGGAGCTATTACTATAGACAGACCGGAAATTGAATAATCATCTTCAACGGATTCCCCGTAAAGATTTGAAACTATTCCGGCATCAACTTCTTCCTTCTCCACCAGACTGAGAACCTCGCTGTAACTGTCTGTTTCAACAAAGCTATAGCTTGAATTACTGCCGGAAGTACTTGCATTCAGGTCTTTATAGAATATGTCTGAGCTCTGGACAGCTATTTTCTTTCCCTGAAGATCCTGCATGGAGCCAATACCCGAACCTGAGTAGGTATATACAACGCCCCAGATGGTCGTGACACTTTCATTAGTAAGGATATACTCCTCACTCATTTCCGGTGAGCGGGGAACAGAGGCCACTATATCGATCTCGTTATTCTCCAGCCTGTCAAGATTATCTTCCAGTGATCCCGGAACATAGTCAATTTCCCATCCTTCGTTCTCTGCTATTGTTTCGATGATATTGGCATAAAGACCTGTTACTACTCCTTCCTGATCAACTATGACGAGAGGCTCATTATGGAAAACACCAACCTGGACAGTGTTAGCATGGTTGTCTGCAAGGGCTGCGGGTACCTGCACTAGAAAAGATACCAGTATGAGACATGTCAGAATAGTTTTTAACAGGGTTTTTCTGTTTTTCAGCCTTGCACCTTCTTTTGCCCGATAGTCTGCAGTATATAAATTATATATAATTTTAATATATATTTATTTGCATTAATACATACTTTGCAGTAAGCTGTAAATTAAAATGCGAATATTTTTTCTAATTATAATAAAAAAAGTATTATGGCAAGGTCTGAGACGATGCCAAAAAGTATTATTCGAGATATATTGCAGGTCTCAGGGGTGCTGCAAACCTTGACTTGTTCTCGGGATCATAGTCCGGATCGTCTGCTGTGTATACTTCAACAGGACATCCGATCTCCTTCTCAAGACATCTGTCGTTCTCTTTGAGT
>Ga0182238_1000312_pt1 | contig 15435 bp, 14 predicted proteins | sample hydfrates6_PW_90_FD_132439 | JGI IMG/M metagenome (GOLD analysis project Ga0182238, IMG submission 132439) | Subsurface microbial communities from deep shales in Texas, USA - hydraulic fracturing test 6_PW_90 | ecosystem: Environmental > Aquatic > Deep subsurface > Shale gas/oil reservoir >... | reverse complement strand
GCATGCAACAAGGTATGCTCTTTTATTAATGCAAAAATTCAGTGTGCACTTTGCATATTAATATAACAATATAGTATTCCCATGAACACAAGAAAATATGATAATATTCAAACAACACAAAAAATTCTGAAATAATTAAAAAATAAAAGATGGAGGAGAGAAGCCATGGAACAGCACAAGATTGCAGTAATACGAGTAGTTACTATAGAAGAAGAAAAACTGAATTTACATGGAAAACTTATTGAAAAATACTTTCCCAACTTAATTACAGAATCATATTGCATACCTGACCAATACAATGGTGTATATGATGACATCAGCCATGAAATTGCAACTGAAAAGATTATCGATATAGTAAAACAGATACAGAGTCAGTATGACGGAATAATAGTAAGCTGTGCCGGCGATCCCGCTGTGGAAGTATTGAATCAGGAACTTGATATACCAATAGTTGGAGCGGGACATTCTGTAGCAAGTTATAGTTTAAACTTTGGAGATAAGATAGGGGTATTGGGAATAAGAGAAGAGGCACCGGAAGCTGTAAAGAAAATACTGGGCGATAAACTGGTGAAATCTGCTAAACCTGTAAAAGTTAACAATACAAATGACTTATTAACGGAAGAAGGAAAAAAATCCGTAATTGAGGCAGCAAAGAAACTAGAAGAAGCAGGTGTTGATACTATAATCTTAGCATGTACAGGATTATCCACCATAGGAGTAGCAAAATATTTAAATGACAATATAGGTATACCTGTCATTGATCCTGTATTTTCAGAGGCTTTAGTAATGAACAGCATATGTAAGTATAAATACTTTTTTTAGTAGGTGATATTTATGGAAAGTTACAATATTAAAATTACTGAAGAAATTGCAGAGGCGGCTGTATTAGGGGGACTATTCCTTGGAGGGGGCGGTGGCGGTTCATCCAAGGAAGGAATGCGAGCTGCTGAAGAAGCTTTAAAATTAGGAGAATTAACATTAGTTTCCTATGATCATATAAACAGAGACGATATAGTAATTACGGCATCAGCAGTAGGTTCACCGGCCGCGATAGAAAAGTTTGTTTCTGCTGAGCAGTGTAAGAAGGCATATGAAATGTATAGGGATTTACTTGATGGAGAAATAGGCGGAATAATTACCAATGAAAATGGGGGACATTCAACTACAAATGGATGGATAGTATCTGCAATGGCCGGTATACCTCTAATAGATGCTCCTTGCAACGGCAGGGCCCATCCAACGGCTTCCATGGGAAGTATGGGGTTAAGTCAAATAAAAGGATATAAGACTATACAAATAGCTATAGGAGGAAATCCAAATCTAGGAAAAGAGATAGAAGTAATAGCGAAAGGAAGTCTAAATGCAACATCATCAGTAGTAAGACATGCGGCAGTTGAAGCAGGTGGATTGGTAACTGTCCTTAGAAATCCTGTAAAGGCAGAATATCTAGAGAACAATGCAGCTATAGGAGGTCTTAAACAAGCTATAGATATTGGAAAAGTATTTCTCAAGCATAAAAAAGATATGGAAGCTGTATTGAAAGAGTTGTCGGAAATGATTTCATTAGAAGTAATAGTAAGAGGAATAGTAAAGAAATATGAAATCAGAACCCAGGGAGGATTTGATGTAGGATTTGTAGCAGTCGAAGCTCAAGATGGAGGTTATGAAATTACCTTCTGGAACGAATACATGACATTGGAATATGAAGGTGAAAGATTGGCTACTTTTCCCGACTTAATAGTTACTTTAGATAGTAAAACTGGAAGGGTTCTAACAAGTGCTGAACTAAAAGAGAAGGATGAAATTATAGTTGTAAAAGTGGACAGAGGTAAATTAAAACTTGGTCAAGGAATGTTTGATAAAAAACTTTTTCAAAAGGTTGAAGAGGTTCTAGAGAAAGAGATTATAAAATATGCATTTTAGAGAGGAGACGGTGCACAATGCTTAAACAGGTTATGGAGATGTATGAGTTATTAGATAGTCCAAATGCAAGTGGTAAACAAATAGAAGAGTTTTTAAGAAGCAGAGGAGCAGAAAGTGTAGTGACTGAAACTGTAACTGGCGATAAGGGAAGTACAGATTTTATAAAAGTAACAATCAAAGGTAGTGAAGGTAAAAGTATAGGTGGAGATGCTCCAACCTTGGGGATTATAGGAAGGCTTGGAGGTCTTGGGGCAAGGCCAGAAGTTGTTGGATTTGTATCAGATGGAGACGGCGCCCTTACAGTATTATCTGCAGCATTAAAGCTGATAGATATGAACAAAAATGGAGACACCCTAAAGGGAGATGTAGTAATTACAACTCATATTTGTCCTAATGCTCCTACTAGAGAACATTTTCCCGTTAGATTCATGGATTCACCAGTAGATATTGAAACAATGAACAAAATGGAAATAACAGACCAAATGGATGCTATTTTATCTATCGACACTACAAAGGGCAACAAAATTATAAACACCAGGGGATTTGCTATTTCCAGCACTGTGAAAGAAGGATACATCCTAAAGGTAAGCGATGATTTGCTTGAAATTATGATGAGGACAAGCGGAAGATTGCCCTATGTATTTCCCATATCTCAGCAGGACATAACGCCCTACGGAAATGGACTTTATCATTTAAATAGCATATTACAACCAGCCGTTGTTGCTAAGGCTCCTGTAGTAGGCGTTGCTATAACCACTGAGGTACCGGTTGCAGGTTGTGCTACTGGAGCAACCCATCTTACAGACGTAGAAATGACAGCAAGATTTGTAGTTGAAGTAGCTAAAGACTTTGGAGAAAAGAAATGTAAATTTTACGATGAAAAGGAATATGAATTAATTTTAAAGCTGTATGGAGATATGAAGAGATTCCAAACTAAAGGAGAGCAATAAAATGAAAAAGATACAAGTTACCCTTTTAGTGGAAGAATCAAAGGAGTTGATTGCTAGAGCCATATTAGAGCATAAAAAGCTTAAAACTAGTTTAAAAAGTGGAAAGGTTATACTAAAGGGTGGCACAACAATTTCAAAAATAAGTGAAAAGATTATCGGAATACCTTTAAGAATATCCGGTCGAATCTCAGAAAGAGGTACTGTATCTAGTCTTATAAACTCAGACTGTCCTCATACTATCCTAATAGAAAAAAACAAAATAAGAAATATCGATAATAGCCTAAATGAAGAATTCAATAATTTAACCGAAAATGACTTGGTGATCATTGGAGCCAATGCAATAGATGTCTTTGGGAATGCTGCCATGATGGCAGGAAGTCCTGGAGGAGGAAATGTAGGGCAAAGTATGGCACTTATATATACAGAGAGAGTAAATGTAATAATAGCAGCGGGCCTTGAAAAGCTTATACCAGGTAATATTAACGAAGTAATAAAAAATTCTAGTAGAAAGGATAAAGTTTTTTCTACAGGAATGGGAGTTGGAATGTTTCCTATATACGGTGAGTTGATAACAGAGGTTGAAGCCATACAATTGCTAGCTGATGTCAATTGTCAAGTAATTGGTGCAGGAGGACTATATGAAGCTAAGGGAAGTACTACTTTAGAGATATGGGGAGAAGATGAAGAAATAAATAAAATAATAGAAACAATAAAAAATATTAAAACAAATGAAAACAAAATTTCCGGGGAAATGATTTCTCTTCAAGAATGTGAGGCCTTTTGTGAATCCTGCGGGCGCCATGAGGGATGCAGCTACAAGAAAAGACAACTAAAAGATAGAAAAAAAGCAAAGCTAGGAATCATAACAATTGGGCAGTCACCAAGAAAAGACCTTACTGATGATATAGCAGCTTTATTAAGTAAATACATTTTGATAAGTGAAAAGGGAGTACTGGATAAATATTCATATCAGGATGTTCTAGAAAAGTTTAGCCCAAAGGAAAATGAAAATATACTCGTATCAAGAATGAGAGATGGGAAGCAGGTTATATTAAGCGAACAGAAAATTTTGGAAGAAATGCAAACCTGTATTGATGAATTAGAAAAAGAAGTAGATATTGTACTGATACTATGTACAGGAAAGTTTTTAAAGTTTAAACATAATAAACCCTTACTTATACCTCAGAGAATCTTACATTCGACTGTATCAAATTTATCAGATGGTAAAAAAATAGGTGCTATAGTGCCTGAGAAAGAGCAAATAAAACAGATGAAGGAATGGTGGAGTAAGGTAGGAGTAAATCTAAAGGTTGAAGCGGCCTCACCTTATAAGGATATAGAAAAAATTAGAGAGGTTGCAAGTAAATTTAAAGACGAGGATATAGACTATATAGTTTTAGACTGTATGGGATATTCTCAGAGTATGAAAAAAATTGTTATGGAAGAATCAGGAAAAATGGTTATATTACCTAGGACTTTGATTGCTAGAGTAGTTAATGAACTGATTGGATGATTGATATAGATAACAAAGCTCAAGGTTAAATTTATTAGGATTTTGAGAATTCTTCTGGTTCATGTGAAGATTTACCCTCTTTAAATAAAAGAAGACAGAAGTAGCAACAAATGTTTCAAAATCACTCAGAAGGAAACCTCAAAATCCCTAGAGTAATATAAATTGAATCTTAGAGTTGTCTATCTATATTTATATTTAGATTTCCTAAAAAATAAAAAGGGGGAGTATACATGGCAAAATCAAGTGAGAATTTTTCTTCAAAAGGTCCTTCTGCACTACAGCCATCTATTCTTATACTCAATATTGTAGTTGCTGTACTTGGTGCAATAATGGGACTGGAACTTATTACAAGATTAGGTATTACAACTAATACTTCCATTGTCGGAGCACTTATTGCAATACTTATAGCCAGGATACCTATCAAATTTTTTAACAATTTTAAGGATTTAAACAGTCAGAATCTAGTACAGACAGCAATCTCAGGAGCTACATTTTCAGCTGCAAATGGAATGCTGCTGCCCATAGGTATACCATATCTTATGGGAAAACCGGAACTGGTACTACCTATGTTAATTGGTGTAGGATTAGCAGTTGTTACAGATGCTACGATACTTTATTTCAGTTTTGATACTGAGGCATTTCCTGCAGAAGCTGCATGGCCTCCGGGAATAGCGGCAGCAGAAGCAATCTTGGCAGCTGCTGAAAAAGGTAAAAAAGGATTACTACTAATATATGGAATGATTGGTGGAGTTATAGGGAAATATTTTGGTATTCCAACAGATGTATTTGGTGTTACATGGATAGGTAATATATTTGCACTATTAGCTTTTGGAATTGGTTTAATAGTAAGGGGATATGTTCCTAAGTATTTTGGACTAGATATAAACGGAATGTATATACCACATGGAGTAATGATTGGTGCAGGTTTAGTAGCTTTAATACAAATTATCAGAATCGTTACTTCAAACTCAGAAAATAACGGAGATACACCTGCAGGTTTTACAAGATCGATTAAGGAAATGAGAAAGGGGTTGGGTAGAGGATATGGTGTTTATTTAGCTATAGCATTGATCATTGCAATAATAGGTGGTATAGCTACTGAAATGTCAATTGGAATGCTGATTTTATGGGTTATATTTGCTGCCTTTGCTGCAATCGCATCAGAATTAATCGTGGGTATATCCGCAATGCATTCAGGATGGTTTCCAGCGTTTGCAACAGCTCTTATATTTTTGGTAATAGGTATGCTGATTGGATTTCCTCCCTTAGCTTTAGCATTACTTGTAGGATTTACTGCTTCTACAGGTCCGGCATTTGCGGATATGGCTTATGATCTTAAAGCAGGTTGGATTTTAAGAGGTAGAGGTAAAGATGCCGAATTTGAAAAATACGGAAGAAAGCAGCAATATATAGCGGAGGTTATCAGTTTTGTAGTAGCTATTATAATTGTTGCAGCTGTTCATAAATTCTACTTTGCTCAAGACCTTTTCCCACCCGTTGATAGAGTTTATGTTGCCACAATAGAAGCCGGTGCAAGCATGGCGGTAGCTAAGAGTTTGTTGATATGGGCTATTCCTGGAGCTATTGTTCAATTTTTAGGTGGGCCATCTAGACAGTTAGGAGTATTATTTGCTACAGGTTTGCTAATCAACTATCCAATAGCTGGTATAACAGTAATTGTGGGATTAACTATAAGATATGTCATTATAAAGAAATATAAAGAAGAAGGACAGAGTGCACTATACGTTCTAGGTGCAGGGGCGATTGCTGGAGCAGCTATTTACAGCTTCTTTACTTCAACATTAAAACTTGGTAAAAAATAAAGTTTTTGTTGGCATAAGGTACTAGGTTAGTATCTTATGCCTTAACATTTTAAGAAATAGAAATAAGAATGGGAGGTTTATTATGGTACAGTACGAATTCGAGTTATTTCATGCAGCTCAAAGACTGATTAATGAAATATTAGGGGTCCAGGAGGGAGAAATAGTTTGTGTGACTGCTGATACAAGCTCAAATCAAGCAGTAGCAAATACAATCGCAGCAGCTGCTTTTGCTGCAGGGGCAAAACCCATGACAATCTGGACGCCTACTCCTTTGGGTGTAGGTAAAGCAGCAGATTCGATGCTCCCGGAAGACAGTCTTGTTGGGGCATTGTCAAACTGTGATGTTTGGATAGAAATAAATCAACAATGGTTACTATATTCTACTACCTTTGACAAGACTATGGCATCCAATAAAGATATTAGATATATAAATCTTGTTGGAATGAATCCCGATATGATGATTAGGACAATAGGTCGAGTAGATATTCTGTTGCTGAGGGAGTTTTTAGATTTGGTTACTGAAATTACGAGCAGCGGTAAACACATCAGAGTAACTACTCCCGCCGGAACTGATCTCGAATTTGAAAATCATCCTGACAGAGAATTTATTAACCATTCGGGAATTGTACCTAAAGGGACATATGAAATGCTTCCAGGACAAGTTAGTTGGACTCCTAAGTTAGAAACAATCAATGGGACTATGGTTATTGACGGAACATTAACTCCACCATGCGGACATTTGGAAGAGCCTGTTAAATTAACAATAGAAAAGGGTAGAGTAGTTAAAATTGAAGGTGGAATGCAGGCTGAACAATTTAGAAAATGGCTGGAAAGCTTTGATGATGAAAATATGTATCAGTTAGCCCATATTTCCTATGGATTTAATCCAGGGGCCCGATTATCAGGAGATATCGTTGAAGATGAACGCGTATGGGGAGCTACTGAATGGGGTATCGGCAACATAGGACCGAGATTGGTTCCAGATATTCCAGGAGGCGTTCCTGCAGCGTCTCACTGTGACGGTATAAATCTAAACTCATCGGTATGGGTAGATGGCAAGCAAATATTAGATAGGGGTAAGGTTGTATATCCTGAAAAACTGGTTGAACTAGCTAAAAAACTAGGTACACTATAATAATTATCAAACCTCCAATTTCGATTTGGAGGTTTGATAATTTAAAGAAAATTTTATTTTTCATTTGATTGTATGGTATGATTTAAGTAAAAATCACATTGGGTGAGGAATTATGAAAGTAAAAGATATTTTCAACTTAAATAATGATTTTAAAGGATTTAAACTATTGGCTGGAGAGGGTGGACTCAATAAAGAAGTAAAGGATGTAGAAATTTTGGAGGTGCCTGACGGTGTTTATTGGACCAAAGAAGGAGATTTAGCAATAACGACGGCATATTTTCTATATAAAGAAAACAGTGATCTTACTTCATGGATAGAAACATTAAATGAAAAAGGAGCTGCTGGACTGGGAATTAAAACAGATAGATTCCTGAAAAAAATATCGGCAAAAGCCATCAAAAAGGCCAATGAGCTTAACTTCCCCTTGTTTGAAATACCTATACACATAGGGTACAGCGATATGACATGGCCAATTATTAGTAAAATATTAGGTGAAAGTGAGTTCACAAACTTTAGGCTTGAAAAATTTAATGACGAATTAATTAGTTTAAGTTCCAATCATTATAGCTTAAAGGATATCTTTAATATAATGAAAAAACATATAAAGAATCCTTTCGTAGTATTTTCTTCTAACAAAAAAATAGAATGTATACTAAATAATCAGAAAGTGTTGCCAATAGCCAATATTATTACTCTTTTAAATGAAAGAAAGAACACAATAGATACTTCAGTTGATTTTATATGTTTAGAATATGCTTACAAAGTATTTGTTAAAGCCTTGAAAACTGAAGGAGAAGTAATTGGTTATCTTTTTATTATTATTAATAAAGATAATCATCAAAATCTTGATTTGAAGATAGCTTCGTTGTCGTGCCCCTATTTAATAGTTGGAATTATATTAGAAAAATCACATGATTACCTTAGATACGATTCTAAAGAAAGTTTTTTAAAGGCGATAATAGATAATGAGGTTTCAAATAGGATGAAATTAAAGAGGGATGCCGCTTACTATAATATTGCATATGATTTAAAAAGAGTAATATGGATAATTGAAATAGAATCAAAGCATGAATTAGAAGTTAATTTCAATAATATTCGTGACCTTATTAAAAGCAAGTTAGATTCTGTTGAAATCCATATAATTCATGATAATAATAGTGTTATTTGTATTAATAATTTAAATGAAAAAATGTATAGGAAAATTTGGTTTCAACATTTGCTGAAAGAGCTTGAGTATAAATTTCCTGGTTGCAGTTTTAAAATAGGTGTAAGTAAAACCTTTGATAGCTTAGATAAATTGTCAATTGCCTATGATGAAGCTAGATTTAGCCTTGAGAAAGGGTCGAAAATTGAAGGAGAAAATATTCAATTATTTGATGATTTGATTATATATTATATTTTGAATGAGGTTTTAAACAACCCCCAGATAATTAGAATATATGAGGATACTATAAAAAAATTAAAGGATTATGATGTGAATAATGGAACCGAACTCATAGGAACATTGAGTTGCTATATAGAGAACAACTATAATGTTTTGAAGACTGCGGAATATTTATATATCCACAGAAACACCTTGTATAAAAGGCTTAAGAAAATAGAAAGTATTATGGAATTAGATATTAAGAATGCACATAAAAATTTAATTATAGGGCTAGGGCTAAAACTACATAAGTTATATAGTAATACAGAAATTTAAAGGGTAATAAAAATATGATGAATAGTCAAAGATTGTTATATCTTCTTATCTTTAAAGGTTATGTATTTTAACTTCTGCTTTTATATCTGAATTGCCAGATCTCTTGAAAAACTGGTATAATGGAAGTATTAAAGAATGATATATATATTTATATTATAACGCAGATAGGTGCTATGGAGGTATAACAATGCAAATAGGTTTAAAAGTCATGGAGTATATCTTAAACAATTCTATTAACGGCATTGTTATATTCGATAATAAGTTTAAGATTGCTTTTTCCAACAAAACAGCTCAGGAAATTTTAGAGTACAAAAATAGTTTAGTAGGCAAATTTTTTCATGATTATGTTCCGAAAGAAAATCTTGATGAAATAAAGCGCAGCACAGATGAAACCTTTCATAAGATACGATTTAAAAATAAAATAATTATCTTTGATATATTACCCATCTATGAAAAGGAGATTATAAAAGGATATGCTGCCATTTTTCAGGATGTTTCCAAATATGAGTCAATAGTAGAGGAAATAGGCAAGTTTAAAGAATTAAATAGGAGATTAGAAGCCATAATAGATTCATCCTATGATGGTATATACGTTACCGATGGAAATGCAAAAACGATTTTAGTAAATAAAGCATATGAACGTATAACGGGAATCAGAGCAAAAGATGTAATTGGGAAAAATATGACAGAACTGGTTGAAGAGGGATTTTACAGCAAATCCGGTTCTCTAGCAGCTATTGAAACAGGTAAACAAGTTACTTTAAGGCAAAGATTAGTATCGGGAAAGGAAATTTTAATAACCAGTACTCCTGTATATGACTGCAATGGTAAAAGAGAGTTTATAGTTACTAATGTAAGGGATATTTCTGACCTAGTAGAGCTACAAAAAAAATTATCTGTGACAGAAGCTTTGAATGAAAAGTATAGATCTGAGCTCGAAAATATGAAGAATCAGATTATAGATGTTCCAGAGATTATAGTTAAGGATAGAAATATGCTGCAAACGGTTATGACTGCATTAAAGGTGGCAAAGGTAAATACAACGGTTTTACTAATGGGAGAAACTGGCGCTGGAAAGGGACTAATTGCTAAGCTTATTCATAAAAATAGCCCAAGAGCACATAAAAAATTTATACAAGTAAATTGTGGTGCGATTCCAAGGAATCTGATGGAGTCGGAGCTTTTCGGGTATGAGAGGGGTTCTTTTACGGGTGCATTAAAAAGCGGGAAAATGGGAGTGTTTGAACTTGCAAACAATTCTACCCTATTTCTAGATGAAATATCAGAACTCAATCTAGATATGCAGGTAAAACTTTTAAAAGTTCTTGAAGATAATGTAGTTACACGTATTGGGGGAGAAGAACCTATACCTATAAATGTTCGGATAATTGCTGCATGTAATCAGGACTTAAAAGAAATGGTCAATAAAGGATTATTTAGAGAAGATTTATATTACAGACTTAATATAATTCCTATTGTAATCCCACCACTTAGAGAGAGAAGAGATGACATAATTCCTCTATGCCTTAACTTTTTGAATGAGTATAATAGCAAGTACAATATGAATAAATATTTTACCACGTCAGCATTAGATTCCCTTATGGAATATTCCTGGCCGGGGAATGTAAGGGAATTGAGAAATTTGGTTGAGAGACTTGTAATCGTATCTCAAGATAACAAGATTGATGAGTCTACACTACCCGGATATATAACTAATAGAAAAGAAAATAGAGTCGTTGACATCTTAGAAAATGAATACGAAGGAATGGGGTTAAAGGAAGCAACTGAAAAATTTCAAAAAAAACTTATACTTAGAGCAATTGAAAAGCAAGGATCACGACGAAAGGCAGCTGAATATTTAAATGTGGATCCCGCAACAGTCACAAGAAAATTGAAATAATTAATGGTATTGCATTTTTGCAAAACTTTGCAAAAATGCAATAAGCAATCCCCACGTGTTTTGCAAGTTTGCAAAACACGTGGGGATTTTGTTTAGAAAGCTGTGAAAAAAGTGGCAAATTCACCTTAATGAGTTGTTGGCATGCTATTTGCAATATTATATCCATGAAATAATTCTATAAATAGAGGAGTGAAGAATATGCCTTTAAAAAGTCCAGAGGAATATTTAGAAAGCTTAAGAAAAATGAAAATGGAAGTTTATTTGTTTGGAGAGAGAGTAGAAGAACCTATAGATCATCCAATAATTCGTCCTTCTTTAAATTCTGTAAAAATGACCTATGAATTAGCACAAGATCCACAATATGAAGACCTGATGACAGCTACCTCCAATTTAACGGGAGAAAAAATCAATCGTTTTACTCATTTACATCAAAGTGAAGAAGACTTAGTAAAAAAAGTTAAGATGCAGAGACTTTTAGGTCAAAAAACGGCTTCCTGTTTCCAAAGATGCGTAGGTATGGATGCCTTCAATGCTGTGTACAGTACTACATATGATATGGATAAAAAATATGGTACAGAATACTTTGACCGATTCGTAGAGTATTTAAAGTACGTGCAAACTGAAGATTTAGTTGTTGATGGCGCAATGACTGATCCTAAAGGAGATCGCGGCCTTCCTCCTTCAAAACAGGCTGATCCGGATCTCTTTCTTCGCATCGTAGAGAAAAGAGATGATGGTATAGTTGTCAGAGGTGCCAAAGTTCATCAAACCGGTATAGTAAATTCACATGAGGTACTGGTTATGCCTACAATAGCTATGAAAAAGGAAGATAAGGACTATGCGGTATCCTTTGCAGTACCGACTGATACTTCAGGTATTAAGATAATATATGGAAGACAATCCTGTGATACTAGAAAACTTGAAGAAGGAACTTTAGATAGAGGAAATCCTAAGTTTGGTGGTCATGAGGCCCTTGTTATATTTGACAATGTTTTTGTACCAAATGAGCGAATTTTCATGTGTGGGGAATACGATTTTTCAGGAATATTGGTTGAAAGATTTGCCGGATATCACAGACAGAGCTATGGAGGATGTAAAGTAGGAGTTGGAGATGTATTGATAGGCGCAGCCGCATTGATAGCGGAATATAATGGCGTTCCAAAAGCATCCCATATAAAAGATAAAATAATTGAAATGATACATCTTAATGAAACCCTTTACTGTACAGGAATAGCATGTTCTAGTGAAGGACATCCGACTGAAGCAGGAAACTACGAAATAGATATGCTATTAGCCAATATATGTAAACAAAATGTTACCAGATTTCCTTATGAAATAGCCAGATTGGCTGAGGATATAGCAGGTGGATTGTTTGTTACTATGCCTTCGGAGCAGGATCTAAAGAGTCCTGAAATCGGTAAATATATTGAAAAGTATTTAAAAGGCGTAGAAGGTGTGCCTACCATTAATAGAATGAAAGTGCTAAGACTGATTGAGAACATGACTCTAGGTACTGCAGCAGTAGGATATCGTACTGAATCAATGCATGGAGCCGGTTCTCCTCAAGCACAGCGTATTATGATTAGCAGACAGTCAAACTTAGACATGAAAAAGAAATTAGTTAAGGACCTATTGGATATAGAGGATTGATAATATGTACAATGACATACAAGAGGTTTTAAATCGGTATATCAGGCCGAAATTACAAGCTGACGGTGGAGATATCGTTATCTTAGATTTTAAAGAAAAGGAAAAACATCTAAGATTGAGGTTAATGGGACAGTGCTGTACCTGTCCCCATTCCTTCTATACTATTGAAAACATTGTAAAGGCGACTTTGAAACCTAAGTTTAAAGATATAGACACGATTGTAGTTGAGACGGGGTTATCAGAAGAAATGCTTGAACTTGCCAAGAAGTATTTAGGAGGGTAAAGGGAATAATGGATTGGAGAGAGGAATATAAAGAGAAGTTATGTGATGCAAGCCAGGCTGTGAAAAATATTAAATCAGGGGATCGGGTTGTGATTGGTCATGCATCAGGTGAGCCTCAAACACTGGTTAGGGCTATGGTGGATAATTATAAATCATATGAAGATGTAGAGATAGTGCACATGGTAGCCATGGGTGAGGGAAAGTATATGGAGCCGGATATGGAAAAGCATTTTAGACATAATGGTCTTTTCTTAGGTGGAAGTACTAGAGAAGCGGTTGCAGAAGGCAGAGGAGATTATACACCTAGCTTTTTCTTTGAAATTCCTAGTTTGTTTAAAGATAAAATTTTACCAGTAGACGTGGCACTTATCCAAGTATCTAAACCTGATGACCATGGGTATTGCAGCTTTGGAATTTCCTGTGACTATACTAAGGGAGCGGCAGAAAATGCCAAAATCGTTATAGCCCAAGTAAACGATTATATGCCGAGAACATTAGGAGAATGTTTTATTCACATAAGGGATATAGATTATATCGTTGAGGCATCGGAGCCGTTGATAGAACTGGCAGCTCCTAAAATTGGTAATGTAGAAAGAAAAATAGGGGAGTATTGTGCGAGCCTGATAGAGGACGGAGCTACCCTTCAACTGGGCATAGGTGCAATACCTGACGCTGTACTATCTTTTTTTTAAAGGAAAAGAATGATTTGGGAATTTATTTGGAGATGCTTTCTGACGGTATATTGGGATTAATAGAAAACGGAAATATTACTAATAAGGTAAAAAGAAGCAATACCAATGCTTACGGAAGTTTTGTGAGTATCCTACTTTCTGATTTAAGCAAACCAAAAGAAAAAGCAGTAAAAGAGGGTGTACAATAATGAATTTTTCGGTAGATTTCAAATTTTGTGGAGGATGCAATTCCAGATATGATAGAAAAATGGTATATGATTCTATAAGGAATGTATTACAAGGAAAGGTAGTAAATAATGCATGTTATAAGGATACTGTGCTTATTATATTGAATGGTTGTCAAAGGGGATGTATTAGTTCCAAAAAATTTGAAAATCTTTATGATAACATTGTTAATACTCAAGATTATTTAGTTAATTGGTGTAATAGGGATTTGAATGGTATTACTGATTGGATTATAGATTCAATTCCTATGAAATAAAACCTTTTTAAAGTTCAAATGTCGTCGACCTATATCAGTGAAAAAAGCTAGGGGGTCGACGATATTTTATTGCTTAAGAATCTAAACATTTTTTTTGTTATAATTATATATGTGAAGCATATTGTTTTAAAGGTTACTAGAAAAATTCAAATTTTTACCTGTTGAATAATGTAAGTGAAGCTTGAGTATGAAAAAAGAAATAAAGAAGCAAAAAACTTAAGAAAGAAATGTATAAAAAATATCCAGAAGAATTCTATGTTTATGGAAAAGGAGAAGTACAAAGTGCAAAGGGAACAGTAAAATACGTAGGAAGATATACAGGAAGACCAGCAATAGCAGGTGGAGCTGATCCATTAGAATACGAAAGATGCAAAGGGAAATAAGTTTTTGTAGAACTCTATAGGCATTAGGGGGTAAAGGAATTTGAAAAAGTCAAAAGACAAAATATTAGAATATTTGATTGAACAATGTAAGAAACAGAAAAGTAAAGGCAAAAAAGACTTCGTAGGATGTACTACAAAAGAAATCGCTAATGCTTTATGCCTCCAAAGAAGTAATGTAAGTTCTGTTCTGAACAAATTATATGCAGAGGGAAAGGTTCTTAAAATAAAAGGAAAACCTGTTATATATACTGTTAATTTGCCTGAAAATGATAATAAAGTTTTTAAGACAAATTTTAATTTTGATACATTGATAGGTGGAAATGGAAGTCTTAAAAAATCTGTACAGCAAGCTAAAGCTGCTATATTGTACCCTCCTAATGGTCTTCATACATTACTTTTAGGGCCGACTGGTGTAGGAAAAACAATGTTTGCAGAACTAATGTATAAATTTGCTGTAGAAAAGGGAGTATTAAGTGTAAATGCACCCTTTGTTGCTTTTAATTGTGCTGACTATGCAAATAATCCACAATTATTGTTAGCCCACTTATTTGGATGTAAAAAAGGTGCTTTTACAGGAGCTGATAAAGATAGGCCAGGATTAGTAGATAAAGCAAATGGTGGTATTTTATTTTTAGATGAAATTCACAGGCTTCCACCTGAAGGACAAGAAATGCTTTTCATGCTTATAGATAAAGGGATATATACGGCTTTAGGAGATATAGATAATAAGAAAAAAAGCGATGTTTTAATAATTTGTGCTACCACAGAAAGTGAAGGTAGCTATCTATTATCAACTTTTACTCGCAGAATTCCTATGACTATAAATATACCCTCGCTAAAGGAGAGACCCCTTGAAGAAAGGTTTGAATTAATATGCCAATTTTTTAAAACTGAATCTATAAGAATTGGAAAAGAGATAATTGTATCCGCAAATGTATTAAGGAGTTTGTTGTTGTATAACTGTAATGGTAATGTAGGACAGTTAAAAAGTGATATACAATTG
>Ga0182238_1000309_pt1 | contig 15568 bp, 18 predicted proteins | sample hydfrates6_PW_90_FD_132439 | JGI IMG/M metagenome (GOLD analysis project Ga0182238, IMG submission 132439) | Subsurface microbial communities from deep shales in Texas, USA - hydraulic fracturing test 6_PW_90 | ecosystem: Environmental > Aquatic > Deep subsurface > Shale gas/oil reservoir >... | reverse complement strand
GAGCATCTTCTTGAGTTGATCAATGACATTCTCGATCTCTCGAAGGTCGAAGCCGGAAAGATGAAGCTTGAATGCGAATATTTCTCAGTATCAGCAATGTTTGAAGAGATCAGGACACTGATGACTCCAATGGCCATGAGGAAGAATGTAGATCTTAAGATAGAGAACAATATTACCACTGATGATATATTTGCAGACCGGGTTAAGTTCAAGCAGATCATGTACAATCTTCTAAGCAATGCCATCAAGTTTACACCCGCGAACGGTGAAGTTTTTGTTGCTGCAGAAAGAATCGATAAAAAGGTCTCTGTATCGGTCACAGATTCCGGAATAGGTATACCTGAGCACAGGCTTAGTGATATATTCGATCCGTTCACCCAGGTTGATTCATCGAATAAAAGAAAGCATGGAGGCACAGGCCTGGGACTTACTCTGGTTAAACAGTTTGTTGAAATGCATGAGGGTGAGATAAATGTTGAAAGTGAAGAGGGGACAGGAAGCACTTTCACATTTACAATAGCAGATACTACATGTGAGGAAAAAGTAAGCATGGATAGTGAGATCTTATGAAGAGTATACTTGTTGTAGAGGATAGTCCGATTAACATGGAGCTTACGGTATGTCTCCTTGAATATGACGGATATGAGGTTTCAAAGGCAATGAATGCAGAGCAGGCACTCCAGCAGCTGGGGAACAAAGAGTTTGACCTTATATTACTGGATATTCAGTTACCGGGCATGGACGGGCTGGAATTGCTCGGACTGATCAAAAACAAGGAAAAGATAAAAGATATCCCGGTGGTTGCCCTGACTGCCAATGCAATGACAGGAGATAAGGAAAAGTTCCTTGAAGCTGGTTGTTCCGGATATATAGCAAAACCTTTCAGTACTCATGAATTCAGTGAAACTGTGGCAAGCTTTCTGTAATCCTGAAGAGAATTGGCAACATTAAAATTGTATTTTAATTAAAGATGTAACATCTTTGCTTTAAAGCAAAACTACATTATCATTTATTTAAAACATAAAGCTAAATAAATTATTCTGTAGACAAATTTATATAGTTAGCTTCCGTATAGGAATATATGTTCAAAGTGGGTATCAAAAGCAAGCAAAAAAACCTTCTGTATCTGGTTTTAAGTTATCTTTTGCTGATGCTCTTTTTTTATGGTTTTAATATTGTAAACCGCATGATTTTCGCCTGAATGACTTTCCTCTGACTGACTTGCAATGGCTGCTGATTTTTCATAGCTTGGAAATTATTATAATAAGTCAGAGTTCTATATAAGTATTATTAAGTCCAACTTATATGTAACTGCTATAATAAACATAAGAGCGTGCGTTTATGGATACCCGGTTGCTGGATGTTTTGTTCAGGTCTGAAAAGAGAAAGAATATGCTCTTACTGCTTCAAAACGGCCCGCTTGAAACAACTGAGTTGCTCAAAAATCTGAATACAAACAGACAGGCACTGCTTCCGCAAATAAAAATACTTGAGAACAGTTATCTTGTTACTCATTATGAAGACAGTTATGAATTAACCAGCATCGGTAAGCTTATAGTAAGTAGAATGAAAACTCTTCTGGGTACTGTTGACTTACTGGATACTGATATTGACTATTGGGGAAACAGGGATATGGACTTCTGCCCTCCTTTCCTCTTGGAAAGGATACATGAACTAAGCTCATGCTGCATAGTGAAACCTAGTCTTGTGAATCTTTATGAGATAAATAAGGATTTCATTGAGATGTGCGGCAGATCAAAGGATCTGTACTTTATTTTCACCTTTACTCATCCGGAGATCCCACCTCTTGTATCGCAATTTATTGAACGTGGTATGAATACTCATATAATCATCACGAGAGAACTCCACCAAAAGCTCAAAAAAGAACACAGTGAAAGGGTACAAAGGTTCATCGATAGCGGTAAGGTCAGATACTACATATATCAGGGCGATATCAAACTGTTTTCTTTTACACTTAATGACGATTGCATGATTCTGAGATTACTGACAGAAGACGGGTCGTATGATTACAAACAGGCTGTTTGTTGCAATCCCCATGCGATTAAATGGGGAAAGGAACTCTTTGATCATTACCTCAAAGATTCAACTCTGATAAGCGAAATTTAATCAGTCTCAGCAGTTGTTCTTAATAGAAAGTCCGGTTGTGGATCAATCTTTCAATGTTCCGACGACCTCAAAATCCTCAAAGACATCATCTGTATGCGGAGCCTCATCCATCTGCTCGGTAAGGTCAAGACCACCTTCATGTCCATAATGCTCTCCAATGTCCCATGAGATGCTATCGGTCACATCATACACCTTTCCATCGTGAACGACATAGATTTTATCCATCTGCTTTCCATCATATTGCGAAAGCTCTTCTATTGTAAATTCCTTCATGTGTTACACTCCCTTTAACAAATTTATATACGGGTCTTGGTTGATTAGCATTGTGTTCGCCACTTACAAAAATAATATAAATAAAGACACAATCTATCATTTTCAGCCTTTCCCTGTTAGCTAAAGAGCAGAAATTCTTAAAAAATGAATCATACGCCTGGATTTGGATAGAGAATAAGAACAGATTAAAAGGGCAATTAATGGGAAGTGATTTTATTCATCTTCCCGGCGGATTTTACAGTAACCACCCGAACTTCTCAGCGTATTCGAGCATACCATGTGATCTGAGTGTTGCTCGTGGGTCAATACCTTTGCGCTGTGCCATGACTATATACATCTTTGCCATGTCAGAATGGGCTACCGGATCGTCCTTATTATTCCCCTGGACAATGTTTCTCATTTCGACCATAATATCAGCACTGTCCATTTTTCTGATTTCGTCTAATTCGTAGTTCAGTTTCTTAACCCCCTTTTTAACACACTACAGTGTTTGTATAGGTAATATGTCTGCATACTATATAGTCCCATTTGGGAAAAAAGCTTAATTTTTTTATTGATTCATTTTAGGGTGGGAAAGATTCTATGATGAATCTATAAAGTGCCTGTGACATTAAAATCATCAAGATCTGACATATTATACCACTCACCTTCCAGTGGAGATACATACCCGTAAACAAATCTCACAGGGACCTGATCAACTCCTCTTTTCTGTGCTTCTGAGTCATATAACTGATAGATCTCATCCATTTCCGACTTTTCGGGCTTTACATCACTAGATACCTCTATGTAGCCGCTCTGGTAGTTATACCCAACAAGGACACAGGTCGCATTATCAACCACCGGAAATGTGCCATCTGCTCGGCAGGCATCTTTTATTTCGTTAACATTGTTCCTGTAAAGCCTCTGTTCTTCGCTCAATGGATACGGGAGCTCTCCGTAAGTTGCATAAACTTCATTATTCGTCCCTAATTGATCGAGAACATAGACAGCATGATATCGGAGCAGCCCGTCACCATCATAATCCAGACCTCTGAGAGGCTTAATCATGCTTTCATTCCCAATCTCCCCGAGAGCAAGGATTGAAGCCATCCTAAGTTCTTTTTCTTCACCTTCGTCCATTGAAATGTTTAACAATACTTCTGCCGGGCTTTCTTCACCTATTTTACCGAGAACAGTAACTGCATTCTTGCGTTCTTCAACTGTCCTGTCCTCATCCCCGGCTAGCTGAATCAGTGCCTCCACTGTTCCTTCATCACCAGTTTCCACAAGTCTGTCCATTGCAGCATTTCTGACACTTTCATTTTCGCTGTCCAGATTGTTTATTGTGGGATCTGCGGAATTATCTTCGATGCAGCCGGATAGCGTGATCAGGACAAAACTTAGAATTAGTAGCGCGGAGTAGATTTTCATGTGGTGAATTAAACAGAGAACTATTTAATCTTTTTTAATAAACAAACTATATTCTTTATTTAAAACGAATTTCTTCAATTTTTATAAAAAGTAATTTGTATTCTACCTATGACATATGGAGAACTGAGCAAACAAATTGAGAAACAATATATATTATAAATATAATTGTTACTTATCAAAGATACTTATTTGTGAGCCGGTTCCAACTTAATAAATCTGAAAGATTCTCATGAATAAGATGAGGTGAATTTTATGGCACAAGACGGGGTTGACCTCAGTTCTTTTATGGCAAAAGTAGTTATAGTTCTAGTACTTGTTTTTGTAGCTATCTGGATACTTGCAAAGATTGCAGTTACCTTGGGAATAATATTGATAGTTGGTGCGTTTTTGGGTTTTGTCTTCAGCCTGATGCTTCAAAATGAAGATGCAATGATGTACTCAATAGGAGCAGGCTTTCTGGGTCTCGTTCTTTTGATTGGTGGCACGACTTGCTTATCATTTTTTGATAATAATCCAGTTGGACAGAACTACTCATGTGCTGTTAATAGTGTATTCACATGGGCTGACCGTACATTCAGTGAAAAAATAGACATTTGTTTAATGTCAAACTTGCCTTGTACTTTTTTAAAGTGAGTATAGCTACTACAAGATATCATTTCTCAGAAAAATCAGAAAAAGCGCTGAGGGGGAGATTCGAACTCCCGTAGCGCGTCAGCACTACCGGTTTTCAAGACCGGCGCCGTAGTCCGCTTGGCTACCTCAGCATCTTGGGTGGATTTACCTAAACAGCACGCTTGGATATAAGGTTTTTGACTCAAAAACGGTGTTGAGTAATCGTAAAGGATGTGGGAACGAGGGGATTATTCCTCGCTCTGTTCTGCTTCTTCTGCCTCTGCTTCGGATTCTTCCTCTACAGGTGCTGCTGCGGCTGCTTCTTCCTCTGGTGGCACGTATGGGTGTCTCTCGATGTACTCCAGGTTCGGAATGCCGAGCCTCTCGATAAGCTCGTTTGCGATATTCACCTTGCTGACAAGCCATCTCTGGTTGAAGCTGAGCTCTATCGGGGTGTAGATCTGGATAAGATCATCTGTGACCTCGGTCTCGATGTCCTCAATGCCGGTGTAGAGTGCGATAAGACCCTTTACCTTTTCCACATTGTCCTCGAGCTTCTTCTCGATGGTGTACTCGTACTCTACTTCCTTGCCTGCAAGGGCATGGTTAAAGTCAACACGTACTCTGCGGCCGATTACCTGAATAATGACACCACGTTTGCCGTTAAGCTCTATACCCATTCCTGGGTATGGTTTCTGGTCCTTGAGCTGGTCCTTGAGTTTTGTAACTGAAAGGGTTTCAACAAGAGCAGGGTTGTGTGGTCCGAATGCCTTCTCAGCAGGGACTGTGATACTGCCGGAGTATCCTTCTTCCTTACCCTCGAAATCCTCATCAAGACCCTTGATGGTCTGGCCGGAGCCTACAACCACCACATCTCCGCCGTAAACGCCACGGGGAGTGTAGATGCCGTTTTCCTTCGCAACCTCTTCATCGGTTGTATCGAAGACCATGCCTTCATTGAACTTTCCAGTGTATTGTATCTTTATGAAATCGCCTTTCTCAATTGCCAAATCGATCAACTCTATTTGAATCTGTCACTATTTATGAGTAGAATTACCTGCACGCTATACTCATATGTCTTTAAGAACCTTTTGCCAGTAAAAGACGATCAGAAGTATACATTCGAAGCAATATCGAGAATGGAATCCCTGCATTCACCCTTGACAAGGATGAGCTGTGAGTCGGATTCCAGCATCTCCGTAAACTCAGGACAGAAATCCGAAAAGGGAACCTTATCGTCGGACCATATAATTCTCATATAGTGACTCAGATCCCCGAAGCCTTCCCTGTACTTGTAGTTCTCCCGGACCCTGCCAACATAGGCGATCCCTTCGCTTTCCACGGGAAGCACCACAGTATCATGAGGCCGCATGCCGCTCACAAAATGGTATATCTCCTGTGCCCAGCGGTCAAGTACGGTATGATCCAGAGTTGCAAGTTTTGCTGCCACCATTTCCTTAATGAACTCCATTTTCTCGAATTCATCGAACTTCTGCATGGTTGCAGAGAACTGTCTTATTTCCTCATCGAAATTTTTCAGTTTGCGGTTGAGGCTTCGCATCTTCCTCACAACCTCCGGACGCTGGTCCTCCTCGGAGTGATCAAGATTCTTGACAGCATCATCAAATTCTTTCCTGAACCTGCGGTCAAAATCCATGTATTTCTCCCCCAGGAAATGATACTGCTTGTGATTATGAGGCAGGTTCCTGAACTCCTCCAGATCCTCGGCAAAATAGTCCAGAAGCTGCAGATTCAGGTCAAGGGAGATCACACCTTTCTCAAAGAAGAGCTTTTCACGACCCACGTTGCGCCCGGCACGTACTATCCATACGTTATTCCGATGTTCGTATACCATATCGAATCTCACCTGATGATGGGTGAATAATAGTTAGATATATCTAATAGAATGTGGTTTGTGATAAGCGTAATGCATGAAAGCCTGCCACAAGAGATTGAACATGTTCTAAATTACGTGGCATCGTGCACAGAATAATTAGCGATAACCATTGCACTTAAAAGTGCACATTTACTCAATATGATACCTGATAATTCCTATGATATAATAGTTGTCGGAGCAGGGCCCGCCGGCTCCACGGCAGCAATGTACGCAGCCCAGAGAGGCATGTCCGTCCTTCTGGTTGACAAGAAAAAGGACATCGGCACACCACTCCAGTGCGGTGGCTTCCTGCCCCACTACGAGACCCTCAGAGAACTTGTCCCAAATGCTGAGCTTCCATACACTCTGGAGGAAATACCGGAATCCTGCATCCATACAAGCACATCCTATCAGCGTTTCATAGCACCCGATGGAATGTCAAAAGGTTTCCATGTCAACGCTGATGCCATCGACAGAAGACGTTTTGATAAACACCTTGCCACACTTGCGGGAAAGGCCGGTGCACAGCTTCTTGTGGGAACAAACGTCCTCGAAGTGGACGGAACCGAACTTCTCTTGGACGGAGCATTCGGGGAGTTTGACGTAAAGGCAAAGATCATAATCGGAGCCGATGGACCCAATTCCATAGTCGCAAAGGCAAATAATATGTTAAGGGATGCAGACCCAATGGGTACAGGCACAGCCTTTGAGTACGAATTAAGCGGTGTGGATGTGGACAGGGAAGCTGTTGAAATGTATTTCGGAAAGGATTATGTCCCGGGAGGTTATGCCTGGATTATCTCACAGGGCGGGGACACAGCAAACATAGGCGTAGGTATCCGTGAAGCCATGTTCGAGCAACACATGTGCGCCAGGGACTACCTCGAGAAATTCATGTACGAACACCCGATAGCCTCCGGAAAACTTGAAGGTGCATCCATAGTCTCAGTTGTAGCAGGCCTTGTACCTGTGGGAGGAGCACCAAAGGTAACGGCCACAAAGGATACTGTGATCGCAGGGGATGCAGCAGGACACATAATAGCCACCAACGGAGGAGGCATATCCACGGCAATGGTGGGCGGCAGGATAGCAGGAGAGACCGCTGCAGACCACCTTGAAGGCAAATGCAAGCTCACGGAATATGACAGGCGCTGGAGAGAGCAGATGGGACTTGAGATCAAGACAGCGGTCTATACCAGAAAGCTCATGGATAAGCTCATGCTCTCGGACAGGCTCATGAGTGCGGCTATCAGGATGATCTCCCCCGAGCAAATGAAAGCAATACAATGCGGACAGTTACCTGATGCCGTGAAGAAAAGCCTGCTAAAACTTAACGTAGGTCTGAGCTGAATGTACGTATTTGTCTATGGCACACTCAAAAAAGGGTTTCCAAGCCATGAACTGCTTGAGAACTCAGAATTTATCTGCGAGACCAGAACGCAGGATGAATTTGCAATGGTAGACCTGAACCTGTTCCCGGGAGTAATAAAGGACAAAAAGATTTCCCCGATACAGGGAGAGATCTATAACGTGGATACAAATACCTTAAGACAGATAGATATGTACGAAGGTAAGTGGTATTCCAGAGAGGAAGTGGAGCTTGAGCCAGGTTTTACGGCGCAGATGTATTTTCTCATAGAATATCCCTTCGATCTTAAGGATATAAGAATCATAGATAACGGAGTCTGGACTGAAAATTAAATACAGGAGCCGGAAAATGTCTGACAGCAACGAAAATACAGAGATCGGATTTTCAGGAGGGACCATCGGCTACGAAGCACATGGTAACCTGTATCTTAATATCACCAATAAGTGTTCAGCTAACTGTTATTTCTGTGTAAGGGAATCCTCGGATGGTGTTTACGGTTATAACCTCCGATTATCCAGAGAACCGGACTATGATGAGATTATCAGGGAACTGGAAGAGACCGACCTGTCAAAGTATAACGAAGTCGTGTTTACAGGTCTGGGTGAGCCGACCTGCAGGCTTGAAATCGTACTTGACATCACCAGATGGCTCCATGAAAGAGGTGTTCGCGTGAGACTTGATACAAATGGCCATGCACAGCTCATGTATCCGGAGATAGACGTTGTTTCCGAACTTAAAAAGGCAGGTCTTGATGCGGTTTCTGTGAGCCTTAATGCGGAATCCGAAGAAAAATATGAAGAAATATGCAAGCCGTCCCTCAAAGATGCCTACGGATCAATGCTTCAATTCACAAAGGAAGCAATCGAAGCCGGCCTAGATACCCGGATGAGTGTTGTGGGAATGCCTGAAATTGACATTGATAAATGCGAAAAGATTGCCAGAGATCTTGGTGCAGGCTTTAGAGTGCGATAACTCAGAAATATTTGAAGAGATCATCCCTTTTTTCATCATGCAGCCGCTGCCTGATAATTGATACTAATGGTTTTACCTGTCCCTTCTTGGCACTTATCGGGGCGATCATGTCCATCCATTGTCTCCACGGAGGCAGGATACCGAGCTTTTCAACAATATCATCAAGGGTCCGGTCCAGCTCTTTTTCCTTTACCTTATCAGTCTTATTAACGGCAAGTACGGTATCGATACCAAGCTCACTGAGAAAACCGAACATCTCAACATCGATCGGGATCTCATCACGTGATTCCCATCGTTCCACAACTTCAACGAAAACAGGACCATCTACAACCATAACAGCCATCAGTATACGATCGGCATTTGTTTCAATATAGCTTACAACCTTATCCTTCACAATATCCTGCTTGCGTTCTTTGATGCCACTCATAAAACCAAAGCCGGGCATATCCGTGATCAGCAGATCGGATAAGCGTACATGGGTCGGAATTAGTGTCACACCAGGACGCTTTCCAACCTTTACTTTGTGACCGGTAAGTTTCCTTATTAGTGAGGATTTGCCGACATTGGACCTGCCGACAAATATTATTTCCAGATTCGCACCTTCAGTCAGGTCTTTATTTTTTGCCATTATTTTTCACTTGTTTCCTTACTCTCTTCCTTTCCTATGGCAGCGTCCAGTTCGTGCAAAAATGTCATGAAGGATTCTTTGGGAACCCTTGCACCTGCTGCGGATGCATGTCCTCCGCCCGTACCCCCGTGCCTTGGTGCTATGCTACGCAACAGCCGGTTAAGATCAGCCTTACCGTTCCTTGACCGCAGGCTCATATCGTAGACCTGTTTCTTATAACGATACTCGGCTGCGATGCCGACACCTCTCCTGCCATAGGATGCAGCATAGATAGCCGATTTAGACATATATCCTTTCGGGTCGATCACATATGCAAGGTTATCAAGTGATCTTACCTGTTTCTTGACCCTGATACGCAGCATCTCCTCCAGACGCGAGCCTTCCTTTGCAAGCTTTGGCAGATCGGGTATCTCCGAAGGGATAACATCATGGGAGAGAGGAGCAAGCAGCTTACGCTTAAAATCATAATTACGTCCCATATATATCAGGGCCTGGATAAGGGAACCTGCCTGGTAGAAAAGGTTTCGTTTATCCCAGTCGTGTAGCCACTCCCTCACAGAAGGGGTATTATCATAATAGTCACCAATGGCACCATAAATAGCCACCCTGCGCATATCCCTGTTAAGCCGGTTCTCAAGTACCTTGTAGGTCAGTTCTGAAGAACAGACGTTCACATCGTGGTGCAGCCAGTCGACATCCCAGCACTTTTTTGGCAATGGGTGATGGTCGATATAGGTTATATTCGAGATCTCAGAGAGTTCAACTAGCCTGCTGTACAGTTTTTTACATGCACGCTCATCCACTGCAATATCACAGATGATTATGTTGCTGTAGCCATTGGCCAGCTCCAGTTCATCAAGTATACCCACGGGAGATGTAAAATAAACATCCGAATCCGGGTAAGCTCTTTTGGCAATAGCACCGGAACATACACCGTCAGAATCACCATGTGTCAGAATCAGAGAATCACTTTTGCTGGAACCGTGAAGGCCTTTCATACAGATCTTACCTTTTTAAATTAAGAATGATTGATGTTTTTAAAGAATAGAGTTCATTCAGGGAAACAATATAAGCAATCTTATTTTTACTTTATGTTTACAGAAGACCTTTTATCCTGTCCAGCAGATCATACAGTGGCTGGAGCATACCATGATCTTCCTCAACTACAGGAGCTGTATTTTCAGAAACATCGTTTTCTGCGGAATCATCAGTATCAACTGTATTCTCAGCTGACAATTCGACAGGCTCTTCTTCTGCTTTTTCATAATCCGGAATCACCGGTTGATCTGAAACCCGGACAAAAAAACGTTTGGAATAAACAGTTTGCTCATATTCTTTTGAATCAACAGATTCTGCCTTAACCGAAGGGATAACGATTTCTCCACCCTTATCCATTCTAATAGAATACGTCAGATTCAGTGTATCCGCAGGGTGCAAAACCTTGCTGCCTGATGTTTCCCCTGACAGAAGAACAGCACCAAGGGGTAGCTCGTCGGAAACAGATACATATGTTGCCCTGTCACCTGAGTTATTTACGATTATATCCACATCCAGAGTACCACCGACACCAACGATATCTGAAGACACGGACTTTGTCAGATCTATATCCGGTCCGTGTATGACTACCTGTGACTCGTTGAGAGTTTTTGTGTAAGTGCGCCCTCCTATGTCAACAAGAATCCGGGTCCCCTCAAATGTATAGTTTCCAGGTTTCAGAGCCTTTAGTGAATGGCTTATTGTTTTCTGCCCGTAGGCCCCCAGAGAGAAATTCCATGAGGGACTTATATCGGGATCAAATATGAACTCTTCCGGAACCGGAGAGACCACTTCTACATGTTCAAGGGGAGCTTCCTTCAGGTTCTTTATCTTTAGCTCAATATATGCACGCTCATCCATATAGATCTCATCGGACCTCTTTTCGTCCACCGATATGGTTGCATTGACCTTCGTAACAACGCGGGAAGAAGTTGCTGACTGATTTGCAATTGCGACACTGATATTGGTATAAGGCACGGGGATGTCGTTGCCCGTAACTATATCCACTGCGCTGACATTCAGGCGGTCCTCAAAAACATAATGGTCCGGAATATCCGAGTTATTCAGGGCAAGTATGGTTCCCCATGATTCAGAATCATCGGAAAGGACCGATATCATCACATAATCCGTATCAACATCAAAAGCCCTGGAGGGAGAGAAATCCTGTGCTTTGATAAAATAACCACTGGCATTTACCTCCTCGCCCCAGTACAGCGTATACTCCTCAGCTTCAAGCCATTCTATCTCTTCGGTTGATTGTGCACCTGCATTACCACACAGGTACACCAACAGAACCGTCAATAGTGTCAGTTTAAATGCCAGCTGCTTCATGGTGATTACTGTTTTCTCTTACGTCCGTATACAGCATACACACCAAGCAGTGCAAACAACATGGTAATTCCTTCAAACCCGGGCTGTACCCTTGTTTCATCCTCAACGTATTCACTGTTATCGGATGAAGATGAAGATGATGAAGATGAGGAGCTGCTGGAGGATGATGTAGAATCCGATGATTCATCTGACGCAAGCTCGGCACTCGTTTCAGGGTCTACCACGGTTATCACAGGCATATTTGAGATCTTCTCTCCTTTGTAGTCTCCAAAATCAATAAATGTAGAACTTGTTGCAGGCAACCTGATCTCACCTGTCTCTTCTGCTTTGATAGTATAGGAGTAGCTGAGTGTTTTACCTTTGTTAACCACTTCTTTGAAACTGAGGTCCCCGCTGACATAAGAAAAAGTCTCTGGAAGGGTTTCGGTCGCAGTCACACTTGCCTTGACTGTACCCTTGTTTGCAACCTTTACGGTAACCTTGACCTCATCACCAATATTGACAGAAGAAGGACTTACCGATTTGGTAATAACGATATTAGGCCCTGTTATTTTGACCGATGGTCTTTCTGATTTGAAAGTATGCTCCTTTCCTTCGGGATCGGTGAATGTTGCAGTCACTGCCGGCACTTTATAAGTACCTGTTTTTACAGGTTTGAGTGTATACTCAAAGATCTTTGCCTTTGTTTCACCAGGTGCAAAGGACAGCGTCGTTTCCTCATTCACACTATCCTGCAGCTCAAGGTCTGCAATAACAGGATTTGTAATATCGGCAGAATTCACACTATATTTTCCGTCATTCCAGATGCTTACAGAAACATGAGCTGTCTCGTCCATGTATACTTCTTTTGTAATTGTTTTTGTTACAATAAGTTCGACAACTGGTTCTATAGTAAGAGTTTTTGTCTTTGTATCCTCATTGATTTCGTCGTTCAGATCAAGGGATTTCGTAGTAACATCGATATCCACATCGGTCTCTTCCCAGTATTCGGGAATTTCGAATTTAACGACAATAGGCTCCAGAACCTCATCCTCTTCTATAGCTATGAAATTATAGTTGAGTTTTCCGGAATAAAGTTCCATTCCGTTTGGATCGATCTCAAGATCCATTTCAAATGCCTTTGCATCACCTTCATTTTCAATTTCAATGGTTGTGGTGATGTACTTATAGGCCATATCCCTTGGGTCATAAGTGTCTTCCTCGGTAGTGATCTTGATCTTCATCTCGGGAATGGCTCTTCTATATATTTTAATGGACGCAGAAGGATTTTCCATATCCCCAGTCCACTCATCGATATTTGTTTTCACTTTATTGACGACTACCATTATGTCATCGCCATTCTCAGTATCACGATATTTCAGACTATCTCCCACCTTCAGCGGAGATACGTCTTCCACCTGACCACCTCTGGAAATGCTTATACTCACAAAACCTTCTTCGTTGAAGTCTTCGGCTTTTATTGTGTAGTCATCCAGTTTCACCGTACTGCCCCAGTAAAGGGTAGCACTCTTGGCAGCACTATCCTCCCACTCGATGTCATCGGTCGTATAGGCAAAGGCATGCGAGCAGAAAAGTGCAATAAGGAATACAGAAATTATAATGAGTTTTTTGAACATAATATAACCTCATGACCTGTCAAAATTGATATCAGATGCATTATCTCTTGGGAATCAGCTGCTTAAAACCTTTTATCTGTGAGGGCCTGTCAATGGCCTTTGGACGGGAGGTAGAGCTTGGCAGATCCGTCACTCCGGGTTGCTGAATGGCAACTATTGTATTATCATCGATCTCACGCTGGCTCTGATAGCCTGCCTCGATCTTTGGATTTTTTATTTGCTCACCTATTTGCTCATGAGATGAATCTGATCTGCTCTTTTGTTTTTCAGCATCTTTTCTGGAGAGACCGGCGTTCACGTCTCTTTCCTTCGTTTTAATGCCTTCTTCCTTTCCCTTACCGTAGTTTTCACTGACAAGTTTTCCAAGGCCCGATTCCTTAGCAAGGTCCTCGAGCATGGAGTACTGCTCACTTACCCATCCCAGTTCAGAGTGTTTATGGTAACCTACTTCAAAACCAAGACTATAGGCATTTTTTACAAGCTCGTCGATCTCCGATTTGGTGAGCTGTGTCTGCTCCTCTTTCTTTTTGAAGAATCTTACCATATCAAACACCCCTCACTCAAGAAGTCCCTGGACCTCCATCCCTTTTTCAGTGAAATGGACACCACGCAGATTACAGTCATGTTTGGTTCCCCGCATCTTAATGACCTGTATCGCACGTGTCATTGTTTTATCGTACAGGAAATTGTGCAGGAAAATAACACCATGTGATGCGAACTGCTCTGTGGAATAGGCAGTCGGATCCGTCATCTCGGAAATAAGTATCGTGGTACAACCCAGTTTCTTAAGGTTGCGTATGAAGCGACTCATTTCCTTTTCCTGCAGGGAGGGATCCTTTGTGGTGAACCGGATCGCTGAAACAGAATCGATAACAAGCCTCTTGACCTCATATTCAGCAACATAGGCTGCTATCTCCTTGAAGACCGTTGCAGGAGACGGTGCCTCATGTTCACCTGGAGAATTACCGACCTCATATTCCGGAGTCACATAGTCATTGAGATCGTCAATAAAACCATATTCCATCCTGGGTCCGAGATCTGCGAAGAGCAGCTTGTTCATTTTGACCAGTGGTATGACATTCATGGCATAGTTTGACATGTCATCGATTATATTCTGAGGGCTCTCCACCAGACTCACATAAAGCCCTACATCCCCGTGTGTTGCTCCGTGGGCAAGATACTGGACACAAAAGGTAGTCTTACCGCTTCCCGGAGGTCCACTTACAAGATAAACGCGCTCGGACAGAAGGCCGCCCTGCACGATTTCATCAAATCCATCAATTCCGGTTCCAATTCTCATGAAGTAACCTCATAGTAATATAATATTTGTTTCTATATTTATAATAACCATATATGTATTAATTTTATCATTTTAATTCTATATATAAATTACTTATATTTATCAAGGATCTATTTGCGACAAATTGAAATCTCTTGAAAATTATCCGTTATTTATGAAGCTTTCAGACGTAGTTCTCACTCTTGAAGAAATAGCCCCTCCCGAGCTTGCGGAAGATTTCGATATTGGCAGGATTGGATTGACACTTGATCTTGAGAACGATATAGAAAAAATAGCCGTTGCCCTTGATCCCACGGAATATGTGCTAAAAAGAGCAGCCGACATCGAAGCTGATCTTCTGATCACACATCATACACTTATCTTCAATGCAGTGAACCGTATCGACAAAGCACTTGCAGATGTACTTAAAATTGCTCTGGACAACAATATCTCCATGTACTCCATGCATACCAACTATGACAGGGCAAAAGACGGTATCAATGACGTACTTGCAAAAAGAATAGGCCTGGAGAACATCGAAGAGACGGATATGGGCAGGATAGGTACGATAAGTCCCTGCTCGGCTGAGAACTTTGCCAACCATGTCGCAAAGAGTCTTGACACACATGTATGGTACACCGGCAAAAGAGAAGAGGTAAGTAAAGTCATGGTATTCGGGGGCAGTGGCTTTAAGAGCGAGTTTCTTGAAACCTCAAGAGAACATGGTGTTGATGCCTACGTTTCCTCTGAACTCAAACATGACATAATACGTTCCTGGGACGATATGCTGCTGGTGGATGCCACCCATTATGCAACCGAGAATCCCGGCATGGAGGAACTGTGTCCGAGGCTTGAGGAAAAGCTCGGAATAGATGTGGAATTCATCGACCATAATCCCTTCATAAGAACACTTTAAGTGAAAAAATATGTCTGATAATGAAGAACTGACCGATGAAGAGCTGGAAGAGTTGCTTGAAGAGCATTCAAAACTAAAGGAAAAACCAAAGCACAGAGGTTACGGGGATTATGAGAGAAGAAG
>Ga0182238_1000308_pt1 | contig 15616 bp, 20 predicted proteins | sample hydfrates6_PW_90_FD_132439 | JGI IMG/M metagenome (GOLD analysis project Ga0182238, IMG submission 132439) | Subsurface microbial communities from deep shales in Texas, USA - hydraulic fracturing test 6_PW_90 | ecosystem: Environmental > Aquatic > Deep subsurface > Shale gas/oil reservoir >... | reverse complement strand
TTGTGGTAAACACCATTATACGGAGAGCGCTGTGGATACTCAACCATCTGGGGCAAACCCAGGTGGTTGATTTTGTTTTTCCACTCTATTCCAATCTGTCAACCCATACTCAACTTAACACATGTAATAATATTTTATCAACAAGTTTAAAAACCTTGTAAACAAAATACATATTAATTTAAATTTTGCAACCTAACGGTATATCAATGAATTACTAAAATAAGTTACCTGTTGCCTAAGAGCTGTCAAATCATTATTTTTTATTTTTTCTCTAACACGAGCTATTATGTCTCTTTGCTTAACAATGTCAGGTGCTGGCAAAGTTAATTCCCTTAAGTCTTGTATTTTAATATACTTCTGCGCAGATCCGACAGCTCTTGCAACGATTTGATTTTTCCCCCAACTAGTTTTTAAAAAATACAAAAGGTATTCTGGTATAATTTCTTCAGAACATTTGACAGCAATTAAATACTGACTGTTTATGGCGCCCTCAAGTTCTTTTTGAACTAGGGCACTCTTGCCGACAGTTGCACCTATTCTTGCAACCACAACATCATCTTTTAGCAAACTAAATCTTTTATTTTCTTCGGTAGATTTGTTCCCGATATAGACCAAGTTTGAAGTAGAGACGTTCACCTTGTCATCCTTCAGGTCTCCTATACGGACATAAGGCGTGTTTCCTTCTTCTGAATATTCTTCAGGTGGAACAGAAGCTCCCACAATTGACTGATTTATAAGATCGCCTAACTGTTTTTCTTGAACATTCCATCTGGCCCCTTGACTTAAAGGCGGAGATAAATAATTTCGGACATGCAATTTTTCTTTTAAATCACTGTATTTCAAAATCATATGGTTACTAGTATCCTGGCATTCTCTAATTTCTTCCAAGATGAGTTCTTGCCGGAAAGTATCTTCTACTATTTCCTGTAAAGACTTTTGGGCCTTAATCCTTTCCGCCCAAAACTTATAGAGACCACGTGCTTCGTCATACATACCTTCAGTGAAGGGTTTAGCCGGAAAAGCATACTCTTTTAACTGCTTGAATGAGAGCCGCGGAGTGGTAGAACCAGTAGCAAGCAAGCCAAATTCCTCACGAACCTTGCTACTCCTTAAAATAAAGTATAACATTTCAGCTGGAGTATTTTTAGGTGAAAGGACGGCAAGCCCACTACTCACTAAACATTTATCTAATTCTCTTGGCACTATTGCCACTAAGCCATTATCCGGTCTAATTGTTGATAATAAGATGTCCCCTTCTCGTGCCATCAGCTTAGCGCGTTTAGGCAAATCCCCACCCTTCACCTCTTTCCATCTAGTCACTAAGCCATTTTCACCACTGATAGAACCAACTTCAACATATTTATAAATTTCTTCTTTTTTAATTCGTGAATTACTAAACCTGTGCTTATTAACCTCAGCTAGGTCTTTCAGGGGCAAACGTTTGCTTAAATTATCATTAACATTAAATACGAGGGACTTTACTGTCCAGGTAGTATCTTCCAGGACTTCATACGGGACAACCTGAGCTATTGCCACTTAAGAATCACTCTCCCTTTTCCACTTGGTAAATGCTTCCGCGATTTCGGGAAACGCATCAACACTTTCGGGGGCTCCCAAAAAGAGATCCTTTGGTTCCGGTTCATTATCTTTCTTTTTACGTAAAATTAGTATACTCATTTTGACTGCCGTATAAGGTTTGAATGTGTGCATAGGCAAACTAATGATACCTTCGATGTAAGTTTTATTACGAATCAATTTTCTGGCATCACCAGGGGTTTTGAACAGAATACTTTCAGGGACTAGAGCAATAATGTGACCGCCTTGCTCTACCATATTTATAGCGTGCTCTATAAATAAATCTGCTAGCTCCAAGTTGTGACCACGGTTTTTTATAAGCTCGTAATGGGAGTACCTATCAAACTCATCCTGTTTCAGTTTTTTCAACGGTGGGTCCAATGAAACTAATTTGTAATTTCCTTTGTTTTGTTTGAACAGCAAAGCATCTTCATTATATATCTCGACTTTTTCTTCGCCACTAAGTATCGTAACTATTTTAGCGATAGTGGCCGTAAGCTGGTCAAATTCCAGGGCTACGTATTTGTCGACATCCGCGGCCTGGATCAGTTCGTATAATACGGTGCCGACCCCAGTTGTCAAATTCAGTATCGTACCTCCCCTGACTCTTAAAGAACGGATTATTTGGTTTAATAAATTTCTGACATTACGCGGTTCAAAGAATTGCCCCATAGTAGAATTTTTAAAAATCATTTCTATGGCGCTTTCCATAAAGGCCCGCCCTAAATTTAAATCTGTAGGTGGTAGTTCCCGAAGTTCATTAACAATACTTTTTATTAGATTGTCATCAATTTTCCTTACCATGAACTCGTTAAATTCCAGACCGTAGTAAACTAGACTCTCCCGCATTATTTTGAAGTAATCTTCCCGGTTAATTAGATTTCCCCATTGCTCTAATTTATTCGTTTTCCCCAAGTAAGCCCTGGTCACCAAACAATGACCGAGAAATAGTACATGGTCATAAGAAATGTACGGTGAGCCCTGAAAATAATTAAAAAGAGTCCAAAACTTGTTGAGTATATCCTCTTCCTTTATCAGGTATTGGCCTGTGCTCTTGATTACTTCAGGAGCAGCTATTGGTAAAAATGTGTCACCATCATACCAGTAATAATCAGTACCCACAACTAACAAAGCGTACGTGCTACCTAGCTTCTTCGCAGCTTCTTGTAGTTGTCTTTGCATGTCGGGTGATGTTCTTAGTTTAATTTCCACAACAACTTCGGCGGTAAGGTTTCCTTCCCTGTCAACACTATAGGCAACCACATCCGCTCTCCGTTTAGGATTAGTTCTCCATATCTCTTTTTCGCGTATAATAGGTAATCCGAGTTTTCTTAGGTCCATTTTTACCTTATGCTTTAGCGAAGCTTCGTTTAAGTTTCCTATTTTTTTATCCATAAAGTAGATAACTCCCCTTCCCTCATCACGCGGTTTTTTGTCTATAGTCAGAGCTAGGATTATGGTTCATTAACTTTTGAAGATAAAAGTTTTCTTTCTCCTTTTTCTTTCCCTGAAGGCATGTCAAGAGTTCGATTGGCTCTACTTTTCTAACGCCTCTGTTTTTTACTCCCGGCATTCTGATTGCTAATTCCCAAACATCAACAATGGTAAAATTTTTGTTGGTCTGAAGATATCTCGCCACGCTTATCTCTTTGTAAAATCCTAAATGCCCATACTTAACAACCACCCTCCAATACACCACGGACACGACCCCCTTTCACGTCCTTTAAAATTTATATTGGCGTGTTTATTTTATATTAGCATAACACACCTTTGTTGTAATATCAACAACATCCACATTTAAATTTATAAAAATATTTATTGGCGTGCAAAAGAAAGAGATACTCACATACCCCCAAGTAAATGTTAGTCCACAAGTGGAAAAATCTGCAACAAATGAACTTTGAAGAATATATTCTATCTATGATCCCTGGGATCAATATCTTTAAATGGGGTGTGACATGCGTTGAGAATAATCAGAAGCAGACAAGACTGGAAATGCCTAAAACAGAGCGGATTGATACCAGATAGCTACCTTGACCTTGTGGGAGGCGATTTTCAGCGAACACTTGGTGGCCTGGAGCAGGAGAGCGGACCGGGGACCTACGATCCCGACAATGAAGGGTACTTCGTGATCTTGGAACCCGGGGACAACCCAAGGAATCTCGACATAGTAGGATTAAATCCAGCGGAGAAAGGACTCTTAGGAAGCTGGCCGGAATTTGTGGACCTAATTAACTTGGATGAAATGTCCGTGTATCAGGTGCTCATACTTTATAATAATGAATGTGTAATGACCCTTTATCTCCAAGCCGGAGTATGGGATGAAGAAATTGAACAGTGGTTGGAAAAACATGTACATCATAACAGAGAATAATAATGGAGAAAAACGATGGATCTTTACCCACGGGCACCCCTCATAAACAGGAAGGGTGCCTTTTTTATTTTTTTTTATTTATGAGAGGGTGCTGATGAAATGACAATTACATCCCAAAATAACTCAAAATTCCGCCCTTATTCCTAACAAATAATTAGTAGACGTTTCAGAAACGCATCCCCCTACGTTTCAACACCATTATTAAAGGAGGATTAGTAATGAAAGTTCTAGCTGTTAGCAACAAGAAGGGTGGCGTGGGAAAAACGTCACTGGCAGCCAACTTGGCCAGGGAAATCAGCAGAGTCGGCTGGCTCGTTCTGCTGATTGACATGGACCCGCAGTGCGACCTAAGTAAGATTTACGTACCGAATGACTACCAGGGACACACAATAATGGAAGTACTGGAGGGTAAATGCGATATTGAAGAGGCCTGTCACGAATCTATGGATAACCTGTACATTATACCCGGTAGCGTCGACCTGGCCCATTTTGCTTTCAAACACAGCGAATCGGTACTTAGGCACCGCCTAAAGAATGCGGAAGGGCTCGGAGAAGTGGATCTGGTGATCATTGACACCCCGCCTAGTATCAGCGAGTCAACATTAACAGCTTATGCAGCCGCGGACCAGGTTCTGCTGGTGACAGTTCCTGAAGCTTTCTCCGCCGAAAACCTGAGTAACATGGTCGAAACAATTCAACACATGCAGCATGGCATTAATCCCGACCTGCAGATAATGGGCATTGCAATCAACAAGGTGGATAACCGCAGGGGGCTGACGAAAGTTGTGCAAGATAAGCTTCGCCACATATTCGGCTGTGACGTATTTGACAGCTTCATCAGCTACGATACCGCCCTGCCGACATCGCAGTACGGCAAGGTCGCCGTGCGGGACTTACACTGGAAGAGCCGCGTTTTGCGCCAATTCAATGACCTGGCGGCAGAGGTGCTAGAGAGGATGGTGAAGCCCGGTGGGGATGGACAAGCTCTGGGAGAGTAAAAAGCAGATGGAGCAAATCAGGAATGGACGCCCAAAAGCTGAACGGCCATTGCGGTACCGCCGCGGCGAAGGGCTAAAGTTCGAGGAAAGACACAGGCGCGTGACAACTTACATTGAAAATGAGCTTTTTTATCAGTTGGAGGGAATACGGGAGCGAGAGCCAATAAGCATGACGGCTATCATGAACGCAGCCTTACGGGAGTACTTGAAGAAGTATAACAGGGATTAACAGTTTTTTCTTGGAGGGCCAATCACCAAATGTGATTGGCCCTTACAACTTGCGAAAATATGCAGAACACACAAAAAAAAGAGGGGAGGAAATATTCATTCTGCCTCCCCCCACTCCCTACCAGCTCTTGCGCATCGCTTTTGAATCTGTTATACCAACCCCTCATCTTTGAAGCTCATATAAGTCCCGCCGGCAACGATTATATGGCCAATGACCTCAACACCCAACAGTTTCCCCGCTTCAATCAGCCGCTCCGTAACATCGATATCCTCACGGCTGGGCGACGGGTCACCCGAGGGGTGGTTGTGTATAAGTATGACGGACGCGGCACTGCATTTGATGGCCATCTTAAAAAGCTCCCGCGGAGTGATCGGGGATAAATTGAGGGTGCCGATGGATACCGTCTCCAACTTTAGCACGTGGTTCTTTATGTTCAGCAGTGCAACCCTGAAGTGCTCCCGGTCGAGATACCGCATTTCACCCATTACCATATCTGCCATATCCCGCGGAGAGTGTATAGATTTTTGTTCAGCTGGTTTAGATGTGTAAAGGCGCTTGGCCAATTCCAATGAGGCCAGTAATGCATTTGCCTTACTGGGCCCCACACCCCTTATTTTAGATAATTCCGCAAAGGTCAATGATGTTAGGTCCCGCGAATCACCGTAGCGGGCCACAAGCTCTTCGATGGCGGGGCTGTCCTGCCCCTCCCGCAGCGTAAGTTGGAGTAGGCGCTTTATGCTTAGTGCACCCAAATCAGGGTACTTAGTACCTTCCATAATAACCCTCCCATAGAATACTAACGGCCAGGAGCTTTACACCCCTGGCCGCCGGTTTCCCTTTTAAACTTTTCACGCTGGATACTTTCCTCACCCTCGGAAGATGGATCGTAACCACAATAAGGACACGCCCGGCATTTCAGCCTCTTGGGATCAGATGCTGAAAAACTCGGTTTGCCGCATTTTTTACAAGTGTACTTATACATGAACGTCCTCCCCTTTTCTGCGAACTTGATATCCGGAAATACCTGCCGGATTTTTCTCATTGTCATTCAATAACGAGCACATTAACTGCTTTAAACCTGGCTAACCTCCTGCGCTATAGTTACCGTATTTCCAATTTATACGGTGCCCTACACTAGGATTCAGCTTTCAATCCCGGTTCATAATTTGCTTAACTTCGCTCTTACTCAGGTTGTAAGTACTGGCGGCTTCGTCCATTGCAGTATCGCTGTCAAGCCCTGACAAAATGAGTTCAATGATGAACTCCAGGACTTCCCAAATCAATGTGGATTTCATCTCTTGCCTCCCCAAATTCCTTTAATACTCGTAGTTAAACATCATCGTCGTATGACCATTACCATCATCAATAACGAAAAGCTTGGCATCGATTGGATTTTCTACCCTAAAGTGATGCACCCGCCGATACGGCGGGCACTCCTGCTTGTGTGTGATTTTCTGCACCCCTTTTACATATTCCAGGTCAAATACCTGGAGATAGTCCAATTGAAACCCGGTCCTATTTTTTAAATCGTCTATCAATCCCCATAGTATCAGTTGTAGATCCAGTCCAACATCCGCGTTTACACCCCGGGTTACGTAACGGGACCCACCAAACACATGATATCCCTCCCTTCCGCTTCATAGTCAAATAAACCCTTGTGGCCAGATATTTTTACCCTAATGACTTCAAATTCAACACACTCCCGCCAGGTTTTTTTTAACGAGCTTTTCTATAACCACTAAGAGGCTGCTCAAATAGCAGCGGCACCTATACAGCTTTTAGCTGCATAGGTGCCGTCCTAGTTTATGATATATGTTTCCATATTTGGTTAATTCGCTAGCAATATTGGAATCTACCATTCATCCAATATAGGTGTACCCCCTTGTAACACCAAGGTGTTACGGCGCGAAGCGAAAAATGTGCAAACCATAACACCCGTTCTATCTAATATTTGATTTTTTATTGATTATAAGTGTTTCTTAAGATTATCGATTTCAGCTATTAAGACATTAAATTCCCCAGTTTCAACATGAGTTCTTCATTTTCTTCCTCCACCGCTAGGATTAGCGTATCATCATCGGCTACACTACCAAAAATTTGCTCACCATAGAGTTCCTCTATCTTTTTACCCACAAATTGTGCAAACCCAGGTTCGGTTCTCAGGGCAATTGTTGTTACTTTGCGTGGTCCTTTATCAATATCAGCATATTCCTTCAATATTCTGGACAGGTCAGCCCGCTTGTAATGATCCATTCCGTGGGGTGCAAAAACGTAAACATCACCTTCATACTTACCAATCCCCAATAATTTTAAATCGCGGGATACTGTAGATTGAGTAGCTATTATCCCCCTTTTTTCCAGTTCTTTAACCAATGCTTCCTGCTTGGAAAATTTCATATTCTCATCTCTAATCATTCTGATGAGTTCTCTCCGCCTATCTTCGGTTGCCCGCATTTCTTCCTTTCGCCTTTCCTCAACCAACTTTTTAGCATCATTATTTGAATTTGGTTTAACCATAAGGACTCCCCTCCCCCCCCAAAAAAAATTATTCCGCGTAAAATGGCCTATTGAACCTTTTAGGCTCTCCTTACCATTACATAATGCCAGAAAGTGCTATGCGTTCGACTTTCAATTACCTTCCCGTCACCTTTTCACTTTACGGGTCTGCAATGCGCATAAATAGCATTGTTAATATTGCATACATGAATAATACATCAGCAGTTACTAGATGTCAATCACCGATAAAACCTTTGCAAGCATTGAGATAATTGCTATTATATTAGGGAAATCTTTATACGTGTATGCAGCAACCGCCTAGATAATAGGAGGGGGGGTAATTCTATGTCCATTTTTAGTACCCACAGAAAAAATACCCATGAAGAGACCAACGGTTTACCGGAGGTCATAGAGAACACTAAGCGAGGCCGGGGCCAGCGCGGCAAAGGCAAAGGGGTCCGTCGCGACTATAGTAAGGCAATTGAAGAGCTACTGCCGGTCCTCTTAGAATTCCCTGACCACACTAATAGGTCCCTAGCCGCTAAGGCATGGCCTGGTGAGAAAATAGGAAAGAAAGAGGAAGAGCGGGTAAGGCGAATCATCAGAGATTTAGAACGTAATCCCGAAAAAGCACGGAGTATAGTAAACCCCGAAGATATGCAAGATGTCCGCAAAGCACTTGAAATCAGGAAAGAGAGCAAGCGTGGTAGGTACGCCGCTGCAGGTAGACAACGCAGAGAAAACGGTCAGGGTATGATCAGTTCCTACCAATTAAAGCGATTTGCAGAAAGGGAAAGAATGCTCGGCCGTTCAGTAAGCGATTCTCTTTTATACCAACAGGTCTTATCATCAGCCAAATAGTCTTCTATATGGCTGACGGCGGTACAATCTGTGCCGCCATCTTCCATTATTGCCGCATACCAACAGAAAAAATCAGCAAAAAAAGGGGGGTGATGTGATGTTGTGATATCGGTTAATCACATTCTGTGCCGCAGACTTACTTGCTTCCATCTCTGTTTCTTCCTTGCGCTTAAAGATAAAAACATCATTTAGGAGGTTAGCCATGAATATACCCAATTATTCCTATAGCCAACAAACGGCGGACGGTGAAAAGGGGCCTGGTGATTATACCATTGAGCAGCTGCGTATGGCCCAGGATTTTAGCTTGCCAGCGGTCAAGAAGGTTTTAGCGACAATCCCCGTGCAGAAGCCAGATCGGCAGGTTTTCTTCCGGGTGTGCCCGGAAGAGAGCTACCGTATCCAAGCGGCCACCCTGGACATAAGGGCGAACCGCGAAACCTATATAGTGCTGCCGGAAGTGGCCGAAGAGATTCAGGACGTAATCAGGATACAGACCCTTTATCTGGGGGTGACCAGGCAGGAAGATATTTTCATTTTCCCGGTGACCCTACCGGGCGTAGACGGTAAGGACAACCCCTGGAACGAATCCTCCCGGGAGGCAGCTGAGCGGGCTATGACCAAGTGGGTTAGAATGTCCGCGGACATGGCGGCCGGTTGCTACAAAATCTACGAAGCCCTGGGTGAGCTGCCCGAACCGGTGTGGCCCGACCACACTTTCCAGCAAATATTGAATGTTGCCTTCAAAAATCGAGTCATAGATAGCTTGGAGCACCCCGTCCTGCAGCAGCTGCGGGGTGAGTTGTAAGGTTGGGCAATGAAGGATTTCGACACGTTCAGTGAGATATGGGTGGCGGATTTCGAGTTTACAGTAACCCTGGGCAATAACCCGACACCGGTATGCCTCACTGCGCTGGAAATTAAGTCTGGGAGGTGGGAGCTGTTGTGGCTAGATGGCCAGGCAAATCCACCTCCCCCCTACCCGACGGGGAAGGATTCTTTATTCGTGTGCTACTTTGCCAGCGCGGAGATTTCGTGCCACTTAGCTCTGAACTGGCCGGTGCCGGAAAATGTACTGGATCTCTATACCGAATTCAGGAACCTTACTAACGGCCTGCCGTTGGTTGCGGGTAATGGGCTGATCGGAGCACTTGCCCACTTTGGCTTGGATACCATGGGCGCAGCGGAAAAGACCGACATGCGCAACTTGATCATGCGAGGAGGCCCGTGGAATGAGGATGAAAGGTCAGCTATATTACAGTATTGCAAGAGTGATGTTGAGGCACTGTACAGACTGCTAACGCACATGGAAACCCTTATTGATCTCCCCCGGGCATTGTTGCGGGGGAGGTACATGAAGGCGGTCGCAGCAATAGAAAGGAACGGCGTGCCCATAGATGTTAAATCCCTGAATTCTATAACAAGTAATCTGCCGGAACTAAAGGAAAGGCTAATATCCGAAGTCGACGCCTCTTACGGCGTTTTCCAGGGTTCGACTGTATTTAGGGCGGAAAACTGGATGCGCTTGCTGGCCATCAACGATATTCCTTGGCCCCATCTACCGTCCGGCAGAATCGATCTGTCAGACAACGCCTTCAAAGAGATGTCAGACATTTACCCAGACATCAAACCGATGCGGGAGCTGAGGCAGCTTTTGGGAAAGCTGAGGCTTAACTGCCTTTCTATAGGCAAGGACGGTAGGAACCGCTCTCTGCTTAGGCCCTTCAGCTCAAGAACCGGAAGGAACCAGCCCAGCAACTCCAGATTCATTTTCGGGCCCGCCACTTGGCTCCGCGGTTTAATCAGGCCACCGCCGGGCGCGGGGCTAGCGTACCTCGATTGGAGCCAGCAGGAGTTCGGCATAGCCGCAGCGCTATCGGGTGACAAGGCCATGATGGAGGCCTACAGTTCCGGCGACCCCTACCTTGCGTTTGCAAAGCAGGCCGGGGCTGTGCCGGAGGACGCCACAAAGCAGACCCACTCCGCTGAGCGGGCGCGCTTTAAGGCCTGTGTCCTGGCGGTTCAGTACGGAATGGGTCCCGAATCGCTTGCTAAGAAGATTGGCCAGACCCCCGCTCACGCCAGGATTCTACTCCAACTGCACAGGCAGACTTATAAAAGATTCTGGCAGTGGTCCGATAATGTGCTGGATTTTGCTATGACCCGGGGTTACCTCCAAACGGTGTTTGGGTGGACCCTTCGCATAACGCGGGGGAAAACCAATCCGCGGACATTGCGTAATTTTCCCATGCAGGCAAACGGCGCTGAGATGCTCCGACTGGCTTGCTGTTTTGCGGTTGAAAGGGGAATAAAAGTTATAGCTCCGGTACACGATGCCATCCTTATAGAATACCCGTCAAAGGATAAGGACCGGGCTATTGAATCAGCATTCCAGGCGATGCGTGAAGCAAGCGAATATGTGCTGAACGGATTTCCACTGCGCAGCGACGTAAACACGGTCGAGCATCCGAATAGGTTTATCAGCCCGGAGGACGCGGGTACGTGGTACAAAATAATGGAAATCGTAGGTGAGATTAAAGGTGGAGCGAATACCCGAAGTCTTGGTCTCCGGGGGTAGCAACAGACCGAAACGCTACTTTGTCAAAGGCCCCATCCCGTTGGCGTGGCTGGCTAAGGCCGCTGTCCTCCCGGGTAAGGCCCTGCATGTAGCCGTTTTAATCTGTTTCCTCCGTGGGCTTTGTAAATCGGATAGGATCAAAATATCGCACAGCGTACTTGAGACGTTCGGCGTGAGCCGCCAGGCCTGTGCCAGGGGGCTCACGGCAATGGAAAAAGCAGGGTTGATCCGGGTTGAGCGGCACATTGGGAGAAACCCCAAAGTTACTATCCTTGACTTTAAGTTGTAAATCTGTGCTATACTATCGATCCGGAAATTTATGCCAAATCTTAGGGAGGTTTGTTCATGTTCAATAATCAGTTAGGCAATAACGAAAATCGCGGTGTTAATCAGTCGGGTGGCAAGAGCAAGCTGATACCAATTATCGGTGTCGAGGATACCCCTCTCCACATGCCAGATTCGGGAGAGTACAATGCTGAAGTTGTTAGCACCAAGTTGCTAATGAACCGGTCGAAAACTTGGAAAGACCCTCAAACCAAAACTTACAAGATCCAAAACGATGTGGAGGTTTGCTTCAAGATTGGTGACTCCGTTGTTAAGAAAACTTGCCAGGCGGTAATAAAGCCTAACAACCACCTCGGCAAATTGGTGAAAGGGATATTGGGTTCACTGCCCGCCGGCGATAATTTTGACTTGGATTCTTTGGTGGGTAAAAAGTGCAAGGTTACTATCGTTACCAAGGAGTACGCCAGCAGGAACGGGCGTTATGCCATCATCACTGGCGTTAGCCCCGCAGATGACAATGAAACCACCAGAAATAGCGGCGCAGGAGATAACGGTGAAACTGAGTAACTACTTCCAATTCTTTAAGGGAGGGGTGCAGAGTGAATTCTAATGGGACTGGTCGCCGCCTTGAGGATTACCCTGAAGTAATGACACCAAAGATGATAAGTGAATACCTGGGCATAGGGTACAACAAGGCGCTCAGGTTGATAAAAACCGGTCAGTTTACCTGTCTCCAGGTGGGCAATGCCTACAGGGTGACAAGGGTGGATTTCAATTCATGGCTCAGCAAGCCGGGTTTGCGGAAGGTTCTGTAAAATCCTAGCGTTAGTTCATTATGGTTGTAACTAAGGTAGGCGCACGAAAGGTGCGGCTATCTTAATACCTTGCGTATCTATGCTGTGATTAAGCATATATCATTATCCAGGTGGTGCATTATGAGAGCGTTTTTCCGTAGGGGTGAGGCTGCATGTGACTTTATAAAGTTCATTCTCTCTTTCAATCCCATTAGGCTATTAACTGTCAGTCCAGCCCGGGTCTTACCACCCGGGCTGGTTTAACCTATAGGAAAGGGGGGCTTTGTATGTTATGGCGGGCCATATAAGGAAGAAGAAGTTAAAAAACGGCCACGTATGGCAGGTGGTCGTTGAAACCGGTACCGAGCTGAATGGTAAACGAAAACGCATTTACCGCAATGTCAGGGGGACAAAATCAGAGGCCCAAAAAGTGTTAGCTGCTTTACTTACCGAGCTAGATAGCGGCACTTATGTTGAACCGGACAAAATCACCTTGGGTGAGTATCTCCGGGACTGGATGCAGACCTACGTGGAGCCCAATTTGTCCCCGACCACCGTGGACAGCTACAGGATCAACGTGGAAAAGCACATCATACCGCGTATAGGCCACATAAAGCTCCAGGAGTTAAAACCGATGCACTTGCAGAAGTTCTATCACGCCCTCATGCAAAACGGGCGATCGGATGGCAAGGGCGGATTATCCCCCAGGTCAGTGCGGTACGTGCACCGCAACATTCACGAGGCTTTGGAACACGCCGTAAGGATGCAGATGTTAACCCGGAACGTGGCCGACCTGGTGACATTGCCTAAGGTGCGGCCTTACAAGGCAAAGGTCTATGATGAAGGCCAGTTGATCAAATTGATCAACTCATCGCAAGGCACCGACATGGAGCTGCCCATAGCATTGTCGGTTGCCCTGGGGCTCAGGCGCGGTGAATTGCTGGGGTTGAGATGGTCAGATATTAACTTTGAGGCTAAAACTGCCCGCATCTCTAACAATCTTGTTATTACGCGTAGGGGGGTTCTGGATAAATCGCCCAAGAGCGAATCCAGTAACAGAACGATTGACCTCCCGGAGAGTCTCATAACGGTATTAAAGAGGCACCTAAGATTGCAGAAGGAAAACAGGTTAAAGCTCGGGTCAGCCTATCACGACGGTGACTATGTCTGCTGCAAGCCGGACGGTTCCCCCTACAACCCGGGCTACATCAGCAAGAAGTTCGCCAAATTCCTAAAGAAAAACGGGCTGCCCCACATCAGGCTGCACGACCTGCGGCACTCCAACGCCACTTTGATGCTGAAGTACGGCGTACAGCCGAAGGTGGCTTCGAGCCGGCTGGGGCATTCTACTATATCCATCACCCTGGACCTCTATTCGCACGTTCTGTCGGAAATGCAAAAGGAAGTAGCGGAAAAGTTCGATGAAGGTATTTTCAGTAAGCTATCCATGTAGATTTTGGCTATCGGAAGTGCCCGGGCAAGTCATAGTTCCGGGCACCAGCCGAGGCCCCAGCTATTAAACCATATAGATGGGAGATGTTTAATTTGCAACCAATTTTAGAACGGTTTGCGGACATTCCAATAGACGAACGGCGGGATATAACCGATATGTATCAACAGGAACTGGAGGATCAATACGGAATCGACATTGAAATTCTTGAAAGGATCGTCTTGGAAGAAATCCCCGACTTCACGGGAGGCATAACTGATTAAAGTTTCAAAGTTAACTTTTTAAAAAGCGATATACAGCCCTTAGCTAGTTCTTTTATTCTAGAAGAATAGACAAACCAGGGAGCTGCTATTCTTTTTTTTTTTGTTTCGCGGCTCCCTGGTTTGTACTGGGCTAAACTAAAAACTGGAAAGGGGATTTTTGTATGAGCATAAATGGCAGGGGTGAGCGGATGGAAATGTTGCGCAATGATTTCCTGGAAGAAATGAATCGGCGTGAAAGGGAGTTCGAAATGACCCAACTGCTGCGGCAGAAGGAATTGGAAAAGAGCATCGTCGGAATAAGGTTTTACGCGTCGACATATGATGGGTGCGATCCCTATGATTTCACCGCTACCAGTTGTGATGATGGCGGTCGGGAAATGCTCGATTTTTACAGCTACCTCTTGGGCCGCATTCATGAAGAGCTAAGTGGCGTTCCCGAGGTTTCTATAGATGGAGGGAACGATTTGGTTTTTATAGTTGATTACATGTTCCCGGAATCCATTGAAGCAGCAAAGATTTCGGACAGTGATCTAAAGAAAATGGTAAGGGAAGCACGGGCTAAAATTCAGGGATTGACCAAGGCCGATATTGAGGCTTCGTATGAAGTGATATACGGGGGTAACTATTGATAGAGCCTCAGCTCCAAATATCTATCCTGTCACCCGCAGCACTTCAATTCTTCCATTAGGCACATACAAGACAAGCTTAAAAGCGAGCTAATTTGAGCTCGCTTTTAATAATTGCAAGCCATTTAGGAAGGAGGGAGATATGATGGGTTATAATGTAAAATTGGACCTTCAGGATGAGGATTTTGACTTATGTTGCTTGGCTGGATTTGAGGTGTCCGTTAAGGAAAGCGCCGACATAGAAACTGTCTTATCCCTGAAACAAGCGCTTGAGTCAGGTACCGGCTACAGTGTCAAAGATGTCAAGGTTAACACTAGCGATGAAATAATAATAAAGTGCAGCATGGTCGATATGCCAACTACGGAAACACTGAACCAGCTGATGCATTGGACTACCTACCTTAATAGGACTGTATCCACCATATTAATAAACAGAGCCAAAGTCTTTAATTTTGATGTCACTTGTATAGTTCAAGGATTATATAAGATTTGGTGATCATGCGAAAACCCGTTCCACCTCAATGGTGGAACCTTTAGTTTTTTTTTTCTAACAAGCAATTCCGACGACTTCGACTACGTCTGTTGGGCGCCAAATGAAGGATACCTCAGTCAGCGACAGCTCCCTTGAACTGAAAGTAAAAGCATGATACTAATATCCCGGGGTTTAGTAGGCCGAGTGCCTGCTAAACCCGGTCATAAGATTATGTGTATAGCCCGCGTTGTCAACATTGCATACGTGTTCTGGGACTGGAGCAACTAGCCACTAACATGTTTCTAATGTAACATACTTTGCGCCTATTTCGGCGGCTAAAAGGCGACTCTCGTCGGCTAAACCGTCGGCTGTGGCCGATTTTAGGCACAGAATAAGACCAAGGAGCTATCGCCTAAATAGCGACAACTCCTTGGTTTATATAATTTCTGGCGGAGAGAGTGGGATTCGAACCCACGGTACTGCTACAAACAGCACACTCGATTTCGAGTCGAGCGCCTTAAGCCGGACTCGGCCATCTCTCCGTAAATATTATTTACTTTTATTGCGCAATTCTCTAAAAAACTGCTGAATAATCTCCCTGCAATCGTCCTCCAAAAC
>Ga0182238_1000307_pt1 | contig 15627 bp, 10 predicted proteins | sample hydfrates6_PW_90_FD_132439 | JGI IMG/M metagenome (GOLD analysis project Ga0182238, IMG submission 132439) | Subsurface microbial communities from deep shales in Texas, USA - hydraulic fracturing test 6_PW_90 | ecosystem: Environmental > Aquatic > Deep subsurface > Shale gas/oil reservoir >... | reverse complement strand
ATTTATAATAGTTGTAGCGATAGTAGGTGTTATAGCAGTTACAGCTATACCAAATCTTATGAATAAGATTGAAGAAAAGGCAAGTACATCTGTTGATAGAATTGATGATTTGAATAATGTAATGGGTAACTAAGTTATCTAAAAATATAATTGGAGTTGATGGATAGTGTTATTAAAGAGAATTAAAAGTAGCCTATCCGAGAATAAAGGGGCTTCGATATTGGGATTTATTGTAGTAGCCCCCTTTTTAGTATGGTTTTTTCTTTATTTAGTTCTTGGAGGCTCATTTTTCTTAGATAAAAATGACATGATTACTATAGTTAATTCAAAATTTGATAGTGCTTTAGTTGAAGGTCAATTTACTATGGACTTGAAACAGGAGTTGGTTGATGAATTAGAGGCAGAAGGTTTCGACCAAAGTGATTTAGTAATAGAAGTTACTCCTGCCGAATGCTTTGATAACGATAATGGTACTTATGCACCAAGAGGTACAGAAATTGAAATAGTAGTTTATCATAAAAAAGTACACCCTTTTTATTATATTAATTTTGGTATTGGAAATGAAGAACGTTTTTATATAGGAACTAAAATTACAGGAATGAGTGAAAAATGGTAATAAAAGAAATACAAAAAATTATCAAAAGCAAAAAGGGTGGAATATTTATATGGTTAATGATTATAATATTAGCTTTTGTAGGAATATCAGCACTTGTTTTAGACTTTTTCAATTTATATATTCAATCCAAACAAATTAAATATGCAATTAATCGTTCAGTAAAGGCAGGAGCTTTAGCTATTGCTAAAGGAGAACCACTAGCTGATGGAATTTTTTTAATTGATGAAACAAAGGCTATAAACAATTTTAATATAATATTAGCTCATAATTTAGGCCTAGATGAATATACTTTAGAGCCTCTTCCTAGAAGTATAGCTTACGAAAAACCTATTATCAGAGAGTTAGAAATCATAAATACAACACCTACAGTCTATACCTCACCAACACTTAGTAAAGATTTTTCTATAGAAAAACCTACAGTTGCAGCAGTTTTAGAAGTAAAGATAAAAGGTCTATTTTTACAGAAAACAATAAGAGTTGCTAAACTATCTAGTTCACAATTAGGAACTATATATGATTAAAAAGGGTTTTTATACCAAAGGGTGTAAAAACCTTTTTTAATACAAATTATATAAATATGCACAACATATATATTGTGATGAGTATATATTGACAATTTAGGCAACGATAATGTATAATATACATAGAAAAATAAAAGTGAATTTAATCCAACGAAAGGGGATGTGTATAAATGAAAAAATATATTGCTTTATTAATGGTATTAATGGTAGTGATAGGAATAATGCCTATGCAAGTCTTTGCAGATAGAGATAATGAAGGAGGTTTAGATTTACAAAGAATATTTAGAGAGGTTATAAGTAAAACTACTGACTATTTTAAAAAAGTAGCAAATAGATTTTCAGATATGGGTAATCATTGGGCTAATGTAACAGTTGGTAAATTAGTAGAATTAGGTATATTAGATGGTTACGGAGATGGTACATTTAGGCCTAACAATACTATAACTAGAGGAGAGTTCTCAAAAGTTGTAAGAACATCACTAAAGCTAGATTTGGTAAAAGGAAATAGCTTTGATGATACAAATAACCATTGGGCAAAAAATGAAATACATACATTAGTTCAAAACGGAATTATTATAAAAAGCGAATATGGGGATAATTATGAACCAAATAAAAACATTACAAGGATAGAAATGGCGAAAATGATAGTTAGAGCAGTTGGTCTTGATGAAAGGGCAAAAGAATTAGCAGGACAAAAGACAAAGTTCAATGATGATAACACTATCAAATCAGAAGATAAAGGATACATAATTATTGCAAGTGAAAACGGAATTATAAATGGCTATCCAGATAATACATTCAAACCAAATGGTGAGGCTACAAGAGCAGAGGCAAGTCAAATGATAGTAAATATGTTTGACGCTTTAGATAGAGGTATTGATACAGGCGAAGAAACAGTTGAGAAACCAACAAAACCTATATCTATAGAAATAGATGAAAGATTAAAAAATCCTAAATATATACAAACTGAAAACTTTAGGATTGATGATACAGGACAAATATACGTTAAAAGAGGAGATAAAGAATATAAAGTTGAAAGCGAATATGACCCATTGGTTAACAACAAGGTATTAAAGTTATTAAATGAATTGGTAGATGAAAACCATTATGTAACTATTGGGTATAATAAAAGCAGGGAAAGTGTCCTTGTTGAATACAAAATGAGCAGTATAGGAAATACAACTCATTTTAGAATTAATATAGCATTAAAACCCTTTGATGTTTCAAGCTACGGAGAAGGCTTTAGTAAAGAAACTGATGGCTATATAGATGTTTCAAGATTATTCGGCTCTGCGTTTGAAGGGTCATTTGTACTTCCACATTATGAAGAAAAATTAAGAAAAGCATTAATTATTATATTAGGAGAAACAGATGGGGAAAAAGCACACGACTATATAATTAGCGAATTTAAAAACAAAGTAAAAGGACTTCCAGACGATATGAGTAATCTTGAAAGCTATAAAGGAAAAACAGAAGTAAAAAAACTAGACAACTCAACTTTATATATGTGGAATGACGATTTCTTTAATAAGGCAGAAACATTTTTCTACTACACAAACGATTAGGCATGACCTAATCGTTTGTTTTAATAAAGTGCCTAAAAAGAAGGGAGGACAATATGAAAACACTTAAAAGGTTAAGACTAAGTTTGAGTATAACAATTATGTTGCTAATGATATTTAACTTAATTATTCCTATAGCAACTAATTTTAAATATATAGATAATGGCAGTATAGCATATGCAGACTATCCAACTTATCCAAGAAATCAATCTGAATTTGAAAATTTATTAAGTCAAATTAATAGACCAACATCAAGTGAACTAGGACACCCTGCTAATTTAGATACATTTCACATAAAAAACCTTATAGTATATGGTGACCCACACAGTAGAAGTGGGGAAAGTCCCATAAATGGAGAACACAGATATATAGGATATACAGAAGATGGCTCTGATTATCCAAACTCTGACTTCCCACCAGACGAAGGAGGGGTTGGTGATAACCCTGCTGATTGGATTTGGGTTGTTCAAAATGGTAACTTAGACTCATGGAATAAAATAGAGAACTCACAAATGATATATAACCATATTTTAAATGCACAATTAGAAGGTAATTCGGCAGAGGACTACAATTTCAATTTAAGTGATGCTATGGCATCAAAAGGGTTATCGGAAAATGAAATGAAAGAAAGAGTAAAATTAATTTCAGCACCGACTTTTACTTCAAAAGGAACTGTATGGATTAGATTTCATAGAGGGGATGGCTCTTTAAGATATGCAACATTTTATGTGCCAAAATTAGAAGGAACGATTGATATAGAACATACAATCTCTACACCAATGGATAATTATACCATTACAGGCTCTAGAAACAGTATAGATATACCTGTAACAGTAAGAACAAGTTTGTCTTTCTCGGGTGGAGCTAGTAGTTCATTTGTAGAGCATGTAGGGGCTTTTTTAGATAGAGTGGATAGTTCAGCAGACTATTCGGGTGGAAATGTAGAAACAAGCACATCATATGTAGAATATCAAACAACTATAACCCTTAATAGAAGTGATTATCCAGAAGGTACTCATACTATTACACTTGATAGTTTTGGATTTTATGTAACTTATGGTGGTGGCGTTGACTTAGCAGAAGCTACAAAAGATATAACTTTAACTGTAGATCCAGAAGTAGGGGCAGCCGACATATATACAGACTTAGTAATAATCCCAGACCCTAGTGAGCTTTATGAGGGAGAAAGTAGCGATATAGACTTAGTGTTAGATGCCTCTGCCTCCGAGTCTGCAACAGGAGAGAAATTAGCCTTTCGTTATTGGGTAGATACTGACCCATCTTATAGTAACGCAGGGGCAGGAGTAAACCCAGAATTAGACGAAGGTGATACGACTCCCGAAGTTTGGGAAACATCTTTAAGTAATGTGGATGCTGGACAAACAATATACGGAAAAGTAAAAGTTTATGATTTTGGATTGAATGACTTTGCCGAATACGAAACAACTGTAACAATAGGGGAAATCCCTACACAAGTAATAGCAGATTTACAAATAGATGCCCCTGCAAAAGTAGAATGGACACCTAAACAATGGGATAATGATGAGACAATATCTGTAAGAATTGAACTTGATGCAAGAGAAAGTTATGCTACAGTAGGAATTGATAGGTACAGATTTACATTAAATGGAGATAACATTGGAAGTTCAAGTTCTGGAAGAACAACAGAATACATAGATATCCGACCATCTGATAGAAACGCATTTGGTAAAATTCCTGTTTGGGCAGAGGTTGAGGTTGAGGATGAAAACGGAAAAACTGCAACTGCTATGGTGTCAATATTTATTAGTTGCGGTATATCGAATACTCCTCCAGACGTGTTTTTTACAAATGATGACCCACATTATGCTACATTACCAGTTAATCTAGTTAATGCTACAACAGATAAAGAAGAAGACGAAAAATATGCTGATTGGACAATTAGAACAACAGATGGAGATTTAATAGCTTATTCTCAAAATGATTATGAAACAGGTAATATAGATAGTGATTTTTCTAGTTTATATATAGAAAGTATGAATTTAGATACCTATGGCGGAGAGATTATATTTAAACAATCGGGGTATTATGATGTTGAGCTTTATGTTATGGACGAAAGAGGAAATGATGATAGTTATTCAAAAAGAATTTATGTAAATACCGAGCCGCAAGATCCAATAGCTGATTTTGATATGTATGATTTCGGTTTCCCAAATGAAACAATTGAAGTTACAGACCGAAGTACTGACCCTAACAACGATATAGTTAGCAGAATATGGACTATGCCTTCAGTTAACTTGGATACAGGGCAACCTGCTAGTGTAAGTGGTTATTTAAGTGGTAGTGGTGGGAACTTAACCTTTGCAGAAGAAGGTACTTATGAGGTTACTTTAGAGGTTCGAGATTACACTTATCCTTTAACTAATGCCTCTACAGTTACTAAACAAGTACAGATTATACCTCCATTACCTGTCGCTAGAATAACAGTAAGTGGGACACTTAAAGAAAACAGATTGGTAACATTAAGCTCAAAAGACAGTTTAACACCTAGAGTAGACCCAATACAAACTGAAAGAAATGAGTGGAGTATAACTCCTATGGATGGACAAGATCCTTCCTCTATAAAAATTGATAGTGATACATCTGATAATGAAATTAAAAATGTAGTATTTAAAGAACCTGGAAGGTATAAAGTATGGCTTAGAGTTCATAATAATTTCTCTGACGCTAATCCTAATCATCCACAAATTGATGCAACAGATATTGAAAAGATTATTACGATAGAGGAAGACGAAATTCCAGAACCAGACTTCAATGTAACAGGAGCTAGTCCAGATTTTCAAAATAATCCTGTTAGCACTACAGTACATTTACAAGATTTTTCTGTTTCAAATGATGGAGATATTATAGACCATTGGTATTGGACTATAATTCGTGATGATAATGAAAATGGTGATTTTTCAGATGATGATATATATGCTACATTTACCGATAAAACTGATTTTGATATAGGTGTAACATTTGAAGAAGGAAATTCTGGACAGTTTCAAGTTGAATTAAGAGTAAAAGAAGAATTTGGACAACCTACTATAGATAAATTTGTAACTTCTAGTGATAGAAAAGAAAATACTATAACTAAAGTATTTGCTGTGAATTGGATACCAGACATTAAATTTTCAATGACAGATTGGGCATATACTGATGACACTTTGAATTTATCTACAGTTATAAAAGATGAAGAAGTTGATACTACTAAAGTAGATTGGTCTTTAAAAAGAGCAAGTGAAAGCAATCCTGCTGTTATGGCTTCTGTTAGTTTAAGTGATTATACTGATAGTGTATTAGATAAAAATGGTGGATCTATTAGATTTAAAAAGAGTGGTTTTTATGAGCTTATAGCAACTGTAACTGATGAAGTAGGACAAAGCTATTCATATTCTGAAACAATAAGAGTTTATCCTTTACCGACTGCAGTAATTAAAGATAATGCTAGTTTAAGATGGCCTAGTGGAGAGTTTAATACAAAAGAAAATAGAAAATTTGAAATAGATGGTAATTCTAGTTATGCTCATGATTACTATGGACCAGAAATGCACCCAATAGACCATACAAAAGATTATTGGGAAATTATTCCTCTTGATAATCAAGGAACGAGTGTAATAAAAATACAAAATGGAAGTGGTGGGGCATTAGTTAATGAAGGTGGCAGCACAAAGTTTATTAGAAACAATGACAAATTAGAGGAAACACTATTATTCAAAGAGGCCGGAAGATACAAAATAAGGTATCAAGTAACTAATACATTCGGTAAAAAATCACCATTCGCAGAAAAAATTATAACAGTACATGAAGATACCAAACCTAACATTAGCTTCGATGTAATTCCTACTTCTTATAGGGACGCTGACGATGGAAAAAGAGCTGAATTAATTGCTTATAATATACAAGCTAGTTCAAGTGATGAGGATATTATTAATATTCAAAGAATTAGATATAGATTTGATTCTGATAACGATGGTAATTTTAATGACGAAAGTTGGATAGGAACAGTACCTATAGATTATGAAAATCACAGAGCAACAGTAAAAGTTAATCATGTAGGTAAATATCAGTTTGAGTTTATGGCTAAAGAAGAATTTGGGCAGCCAACTTTATCGGAGTTTGTAACTGCAGCAGATAGGAGAGAAAGCTATCAGTATAAAACTATAGAAGTAGACAATACTGCTCCTATAGTTGATTTTGAAGTTGCACCTAGCAATAAAGTAGATATTGTATTCACAATAGGAGATGTAGACTCTAGTAAAACACAAGAACTTAACTCTAAAATAGATACTTATGTAAAAACTGCATTAGAGGCTGAAAATACTGATTATATAGATGTTACTATACAAACAATTGAAACTTCAACTATGTCATCAAACGATGCTGATGCTGAAGCAATTTTCAATAACTGGACTCGATACGGAGCTAACTCTGATACATGGAGTTTTGATGCAGTAAATAAAATAATAAAAAGAGACGATAACTCTTTTTGGTCTGGTTTCTTCGACCCTAATTTTAATGAAGACAATTATACTTTAGAGGTAGAATTAGGTACTGATCATAGGGATAATGACGATATAGGAGTTTCATTTGGTATTAAAGACAATAATCCTAATGGACATTTGGCTTTTGTTATTTCACAACAAGGACTTACTTCAGTTGGTAATAGTTATAAAACTAACCAACATGGACACCCATCTGGGTTGTATCAATATAATGGTTCTAGTATAAAAGCTGTTGCTAGGCCAAGTAGTTCTGTAAGTTTTATACAAAACAATTGGCATAGCTTAAAAGCTAAAGTAAATGGGAAAAACATAAAAATATGGTATGATGGAACACTTGTTGTAGATTATACTCATACAGAAAATATAAAAGGTAGTTTTGGTTTCTTTACAAATTCACAACCTTGTGGTAAATTCAAAAATTTAACGGTAACTTCTCAATCATGCAAAACACTTGATGAAGTACTAAAAGAGCCAACTTGGAGGGAAAATACGACACGATTTATAGTAAATATTTCTGATACAGAATTACCAGGATTAAATGATCCAGAGAAATACCCTGTTATTTTATCAAGGATGTTAAATGACAACTTATACTTTGTTGAATTAGGTACTAACATAAATAAAACACAAACAGAAAATTTTATAGCCGATAATGATGATAAAGGTACGTTCATATATAACAATGATATGAATACAGCATTGAGCGATTTAGCAGATTATATATTAAGTGTAGTAAGAGCTAAAAAAGAGACTAACGTAAAATATATACTACTTAATGAATATATGAACTATACAACGTTCTATAGCGATAATGTAGAAGAAGACCCCAAATATGATATTGATAATTGGAAGTATAATCACAATCAATATTATTTTGATAATTCACTAGGCAGGGCAAATTTCCATAATATATGGCTTTCTGATAGTGTAAATACTTTTGATAAAGTAGGGAAATATACAGTAGAGTACAAAACTAAAGATAATCCTGTTGGTAGTGATGATAGGTTTGATGAATATAGAAAATGGTCTTCAATGATGAATGGGCCACTAGAGCTTTATGTTCATAGGAAGCCAATAGCTCAATTTTCAGCACAGATACAACCAAAAACAAATTTAGTTGAAAAAATAGAAGACTTTGAAGACGATTCATTAGTAATAGATTTTACAGGCAATTGGATAAGGTCTAGTAATAATAAGAAGGATGGGTATTATTCGTATAGAAGTGCAAGTATATCACATAGGCAAAATACAAAAACACAGTTTACTGTAGAAGTCCCAGATGGGGGAACTGGAAGTATAGAATTTGATTATAAAGCAAGTTCAGAGCAAGGTTATGATTTTTTAAGAGTTTATATTAATGGAAGTAGAGTAATTAATATATCAGGTAATACACCATGGCAACATTACAGCCGAACATTAACTCCTGGCACATATACAATAATATTTGAATATACTAAAGATTTTTCAATTAGCAGTTATGACGATGCAGGTTATATAGATAATTTAAAAGTAGTAACAGTTTATAAAACAGGGTTTACAGTGAATTACACAGATAACTCATACGATTTAGACCATACAAGTAGAGTTGATAAGGGTATAGTTGATTGGGAGTGGCAATGGAAAAAAGTTGGAGAAACTACTTGGCATGATGGTAAATTAACTAATGGAGATATTTTAGAAGATTATCTTGTAAAATTAAGAGTTAGAGATATGGATGGACCAGATAATTTAGGAGTTTGGTCAGATGAAAAAATAGTGCTTATTACAAGTAATCCTCAACCACCAATAGCTCAATTTTCTATAACTCCAACAACGTTGCCAATAGAAGAAAACTTAACTATTAATGATAGCTCATATGATCCAAATGGAGATAATATTGTAGAAAAACGGTGGGTATTAACAAAATTAAGTGGAGGAAATGAAGGTAGTTGGAACTATAATGAATTAGATGTAGAGACAGTTGAAACCTATGTAAACAACAGAATAAATGCACAAGGAATAGGAGAATATAAGCTAACATTACAAGTTAGAGATGAAACAGGGCCTTGGGGAAATGAAAAAACAACATCGGAAGTTTATACTCAATATTTTACAGTAATTCCAGTAAATCATGCTCCAACTGCTAACTTTAATCCTAATCCAAATCCAGTTAAGATAGACCAAAACTTTAGTTGGAATGTATCATATAGTGATCCAGATAGTGATAATACAGGATTTGACTTTGAATGGATACTAGAAAGATACGCTGTGCCAAATGTAGGTAGTATAAGTGGTACTCCAGATAATATATACACTTACAATAGTGCAACACCATTTAGTGGTAGCTTTAAATCAAATGGTTTACCATATGGAGCTTATAGAGCAACTTTAAAAGTAACAGATAAACCACCCGTACCGCCATATCAACCGACTGATCCAATAAGTGTATATGTAACCAAAGAGTTTTATGTGATACCAGAGATTGATATTACAGGAAGTTACACAGGAAATGCACAGAATGGTAATACAATAACACTTAAAGCAACTTCAAATGAACATGTAACAAGTGCTAAAGTAAATTTCTTAGGACAAGAAAAATGGCTAAACCTAGTTTCAACAAAGGGTAGTCAAAAGAATTGGGAAGTAACATTTACTATACCTTTAAGTAATACAAACTTAGGTAATCAAACAGCTACATTCACAGGATATACCAATTACGGTGGCACAGTCACATCGGTTACAGATAGTATTAACATATATGTAAGACCTTTATTAGAAATTACGCCAAGTTACACAGGAGAGGCTATAACAGGAGAAACAATTACATTAAGAGCAGTAACTAACCAATATGTAGATCAAGTTAAAGTAGAGTTTTTAGGACATATATTCTTCCTAAATCACGACTCGACCTCTGGGAGTAATAAGTATTGGTCTAAAGACTTTACAATACCAGATACAATAACTACAAGTGGTACTTATACTGCTAAATATACTGCTTATGGTATATATGGAGGGCAAAGAGAAGTCGACTTAGGTATATATGTAGTAGCATTAAAGTTAATGGACTTTAGATTAACTCATATAGTTAATCATCCAACATTAAATAGCCAAATGCCTAAGTATATAGGTAGCTTGCCAGTTGATTATAAGACAGGATATAAAGCTACATTTAGAATAGACTCTAAAGGTAATCCAAATGAAGTCAAAGCTAAAGTTTATATAGATGGTAGCTTTGATAAAGAAGTTACATTAACTAAAGTTGCTGTTAATGGAAATGAACAAACTTGGGAAGGTACTTATTATTCTGACGCTGACTTGCCAGATGGAACAATAATAGTAATGGATATTACAGCCTATAAAGGAACGACCTATAATTACAATACTAAAGAAGGTTGGAATGGTCATGTGTTAAGGATAAATGGTACTGCGTACCAAGACGGAAGAATAGAAAGAACTAACTAATAATGAAAGAGGTTATAGCTTAGTCTATAGCCTCTTTTTTTATGCTCAATTTCAAATAATTACATTAAATAACATACAATTTAATTATAGTTTACAAAACAAATATATTGTGTTATAATGTAAAAAGTAATTAGAGAAAATATTTATAAGATAAATATAGATATTTGAAAGGGTGTTTTGATGAGAGAAAAAGGTCTAATAGTTGATATGAATAATAAAGGTTATTTAGTTGAATTAGATAGTGGTGAAATAGGACTATTGCCTGTAGGAGATACGACTAAATATAAATTTGCTGAAACATTTTTAAATAGGAAAGTTGAAGTTGATATAGATGAAATTAAGGATGATATTATTCTATTAAGAGATAGATTCAGATTAACAACTTGAACCTAAAAGGAGAGATTATGTGAGAGGAAAAAGTCATTTAATTGCAGGGATAGCAACGGGAATAGTTATATCAGAACATCTTAATATAAATCCATTAATAACTATCGGATTATCTACACTAGGTAGTGTGATAGTAGATATAGATGAACAATCTTCAACTATAAATAAAGTTTTATTTCCATTTGTGAAACAAAAGGATAGAAATAAAATAAAAGCTATAGTTGGTGCTGCTATGGTTTTACAATCATTTAGTGTATTAGTTAGGTATTTCGGTGTTTTAATACTATTATCTATTGTGTCTAGTAAAGTACAATATAAATTCAGTATATTTAAAGGTTTTTATAAAAGAGAATATCATAGGACTTATTTTCACGATCCCATAATTGGAACAATACTATTTGTTATTCCTTTTTATATTATGGATATACCTAACGAATACAAAATAGCTTTTATTGTTGGAGTGATGTTAGGACATTATTTAATGGATATGTTTACACACTATGGATTGCCACTTTATATTTTAAAAGTATTTGGTATCCATAAACCATTAAGAATACCATTAGTTCACTTTGATAGTAGAAATAAAGTAGCAGAAAATATTGTAGTTATAAGTTATGCAGGACTGATGATTTTGATTAGATTTCCATTTCTGATAGAGTACATAAAAAATTTGAATTTATAAAGGAGTTTATTATGCCTAAAATAACTAAAATAGAAGAACAGAAAAAACATAAAGATAGAGTTAACTTATATATAGATGATAAGTTTTTTATGGGAGTTTTTAAAGAACTCATTTATAAAGAAAACATTGAAGAAGACCAAGAAGTTGAACCAGATAAATTAAAAGAAATGATAAAGAAAGAAACAATATATAAAGCAAAGGAGAAAGCCTTGCAAATAATTAACCGTTCTTCCCAAACAGAAAAAATATTAAGGGAGAAGTTAGAAAATAGAGGTTATGATAAAGAAACTATTGACAAGGTTTTTAGTTGGCTAAAGGACACACAATATTATAAATGATTTAGAATATGCTAGGGCATTCACAAGAGATAGAAAAAATTTTAGAAAGTATGTAGAATATCGAATAAAACAAGATTTATATAAAAAGAAAGTTGATAAAGATATAATCGAAAAAGTAATTGATGAAGAAGTATCAGAGGAAGAAGAAATTGAAAATGCTACATATTTAGTACAAAAGAAAATAAAAAAAATCAAAGAAAGTGATAAAAGGTTATTATTTCAAAAGTTAATTAAGCACTTAGCTTATAAAGGTTTCAATTATAGAGTAGCAAAACAAGCTATTAAGAATGTAATAGGATAAAGGAGGTTTGAAGATTACAATGATTGATGATAAAAAAGAAAATAAAAAAATTAAAAGCAATAAACTTATAATAACCAAGAAAACTAAAATAATAGTGATAACTTCATTAGTTGCATTATTAATTATATCACCTTTTTTGATAGGATTTATTAAAGGGTTAATTATTGAATATAAGATTAGTAAAGCTACACAAGGACAAATAATATATCAAGTAGTTAGAGAAAAAGATTTAGAAGAAGAAGGCATAAAAGAATGGGTGAATAAGAACATATATAAAAAAGGAATTTATATAACAAATACAAGTGATTATAAGTACATATTACTTGCAGCAGGAGAACTGAAAGATGATGTTGATATAAAAATCACTTCTGTTGAAGGGTTTAAAGATAAAATTATGATTAATGGTGAGGCAACTCCTTTAATTAACAACCAAAACAACAAAGAACTTTATAGACCATATTTAGTTTTAAAAATCGAAAAAGATCCAAGAGATGTAATTCTAGGTAGTTTAAATTTATTTGATGTGTATAAAGATAAGAACTCTAATGAAAAAGTACAAAATGTAGGAGTTGATATAGGCATAATTGAAAAAGTAGAAGATAACTTAATAACAATAATGTTATTAAAAGGACAAAATCCTTTAGTTAAATTTAAGCTATCTGAAGAACTAAAAAAAGAAATAAATATTGAAGAATTAAAGAAAAATCAATTAATTGGTATTCATTATAGAGGAAGGACAAATGAAAATATACCTATTATAACAAAACTAAAACTTACTAATAAAGTTGTAGCAAGATTTAAAAAAGAAAAAATAGTTGATTTAAAGGAAAACATGATTGATGTTTCAATAAATGGATGCGTAAAAAGGTTGAAGTACAATGATGATATCGAAGATAAATTAATAAAAATTAACCTTAAAGAAGATATGGTAGCAACTATTACTTATAGAAATTCTTTTATTTATATTGATGATGTTATATATTCAAATGGCATTGTTAAGAAACCTTAGGAATTTAGAGTAAGTAATTGGAATACCTACTCGTAAAGTTTTGTTTTAAGGCATGGAAATTTTTAAAAGATAGTATTAACTCGTAAAGTTATAAAAAAATTTAGTTGGTGGGTAGGTGATACATTGGGAAAAATTATATTAATATTTGTGATAGGTTTTATATTGCAATATGCTATCAAAATATATTTAGATGAAGTAGGCTATGGTTATCATAGAAATTTAGCTTATATCTCGTCAGCAATAGAAGGAACAACTCTAATATTATTGTTAAACAAATATGGATTAGATTATAATTTTTTCATTTATTCTCTATTATTTACTGTATTAATTACAATAACATTTGTTGACTTAACTAGAAAAATAATTCCTAATAGATTAAATCTAGCAGTATTTATCATTGGGTTAATAAATGCAATGATAAATCCTCAAAGTTTTTTAAGCAATCTTGGAACAGGTTTTTTGGCAGGTTCATTGTTTCTAGCTATAGCTCTTATTAGTGGTGGAGCAATGGGTGGAGGAGATATAAAGTTAATAGCTCCTTTAGGATTTATCCTTGGTTTTTATTCAACAATATATGTAATACTTATGACTTTTATTGTTGGTGCTATTGTAAGCATAGCTCTTCTGATAATGAAAAAAGCTAAATTAATGTCAGAGGTCGCTTTAGCTCCATATATAACAATAGCAGTATACATTTTAGTATTTGCTAATAACCTTATTTTAGATTTGTTCAATTAATTATTTAAAAATATACAGATTGAAAACTAATAACTATTCTGATTTTTTAGCATATACACAACAAATAAGTTTATACAAAAATTTAATAAATATCATTAACAAATTAAATATGTTGTGTTAAAATGATATATGTCATAATTTATATAACTAAATAGTTGACAAAACTTATTAGGAGGTGTTACTACATTTTGCATTAAAAAGTCAATCAAACATAAATTTTATTCTTTATTAATTATTAGTTAAGAGGTTGCAAACAAAAATGAAAAACAACTTATTTATAGGGAGGTAGTTTAGTAATGCAGAGTAAAAAGAGAATATCTTTTACTTTATTGTTAGTAATGTTTATGAATTTTATTGCACCTATTAACAACATATATATAGTTTGTAAATAACAAAACTAGTATGGATAAAAGGTTTAACTGGCAACAATGAAGATTGCTACACAGACGCTATTGAAGTTGGTAATGGATACATAGTGATGTTAGTATAATATTGTAGACACGAAAATCCGAACGCTATAAAATATAAATAATAAAGGAAGGATGTGTCTACACAAATGACAAAAGGTAAAAAAAGATATACAAAGGAATTTAAAGATACAATAGTAGAGCTTTATAATACAGGTAAATCCCTTGGTGAATTAAGTAGTGAATATGGCATATCAAAATCAACTATAGCAGACTGGGTTAAAAAAGCTAAACCTGTAGAAATAAATAAAAATGAAATAGTTACTAGAGCAGATTATGAAGCAATGTTAAAGAAAATGGCAAGACTCGAGGAGGAAAATGAAATATTAAAAAAGGCTATAGCCATATTCACGAAGAAGTAAGCAGTATATATAAATTTATATATAATAATAAAGATAATCACGATATTACACTTATGTGTAAGGTCCTTAAAGTATCTAGAAGCTCCTATTATAAATATCTTAATAAAAAAGAAAGCAAAAGAAGCATTGAAAATAAATATATCAAAGAAAAAATACTTGAAATTTATGAAAACAGTAAAAAAAGATATGGAGCTCCTAAAATTAACGAAAAACTAAAGGAAGAAAATATACATATAAGTCTTAAAAGAACTCAAAGGCTTATGAATGAGTTAGGCATAAAATCCATTATCTGCAAAAAATTTAAACCTATGCCTTTAAAAAATAAAATAGATAGTAAAGAAAATGTTCTAAATAGAGATTTCTCCACAAGTAATATTAATCAAAAATGGGTTACAGATATTACATATATTCATACCATTAAAGATGGTTGGTGTTATCTCGCTTCAGTTATGGATCTTTATAGTAAAAAGATAATAGGTCATGCTATGGGTAAAAATATTGATACGCATCTTGCTATAAGAGCAATAGAAAATGCATATATAAATCAAAGACCAAAAGACACATTAATTCTTCATAGTGATCTTGGTAGTCAATATACAAGTTTAGAATTCAAAGAATATATATCAAAACTTCCTATAATACATTCCTTTAGTGGTAAGGGTAACCCCTATGATAAT
>Ga0182238_1000305_pt1 | contig 15638 bp, 17 predicted proteins | sample hydfrates6_PW_90_FD_132439 | JGI IMG/M metagenome (GOLD analysis project Ga0182238, IMG submission 132439) | Subsurface microbial communities from deep shales in Texas, USA - hydraulic fracturing test 6_PW_90 | ecosystem: Environmental > Aquatic > Deep subsurface > Shale gas/oil reservoir >... | reverse complement strand
TTCAAAGAAGTGGCGTTATCAAGGATTTGAAGTCTTCGAATTGCTTGTCTTTCGAATCCACTGAATTCTTTTACGAATTTCCCTGAATAGAGCCTTTGCGTATTTTTGTCTTTAAATGACTTGATCATTTAATTTAAAATAAAAAGTTTTATCCGTTACGTCAAGCGTAATAAATGCGCCTTATTTTTAGTGGAATAAAGAGACGGGCTAAAAATTGCCGATAGGTTGATCAAAATTGACAAAACCGGGTGAAAATCGTTTATTAGAATGGAAATGTCTAGCTCTGAATGAGCCAAGGCCTATTAAAATACTTCAAAATGGGGTAAAAGGGAGAAGGGAGGAGGGGCTATGTTTACAGCATGCATTGGTAGATTGTCGCCGTTTCGGGTCGGTTTGGTCGCCGCAGTGTTTTTCGTCGCGGTTGTGCTTGTTTCCCCGATTTCCGCCGGGCAGAAGCCTTCCGTGGAGTCTTGCGAGGAGATGGGCATGCTCGATATTACCTGCTTCATTTGCGATACCGGAGAGTACGTGGGCATGATCTCCGTGAAGGCCGAGTATGATTCCGAATACGGGGACTGCGGGAACAGATAGCGCGAGGCCAGGCGGAAGTGCTCAGAATTTTATGGTTTTGATCTGAAGGAGATAGGCTGCAAGTGGAGCCACACCATGGGCGGCACGTCCTATGGAGGTTGGTATCCAGAATATTGCAACCATTAGAGGATCTTACCTTTACAAGGTTTCGCCGCAAACAAAGAGGAGCGCAATCACATCCAACAAGTACCCTATAGTCGCGCTCCATTCGCGGGAACCGGATCGATGGACGCCAACGAGTGAGCAAAGCGCCAACGACGTTGGCGATCCCAAGTCGGCAGGCTGATTTTTTATATTTTTTTTCTGCTATTTCAAGTTCTTCAGGAGGTTTCTGGTGTGGCATGTTCTATGCTTGATAATAGGGAGCTGCAACCATAGGAGGGAATATGAATGGATTGTTTCTTTTGCGCATCGGACGCAAGCGAATGATGACTCTGGGGCTGTTCCTGGTTTTGCTGTTGACGGCCACCCCGGTTCTGGCCGGCGGCGGACCCTCGCCGGAGAACTGCGAGGAAAAGGGGATGATCGACGTGGAGTGCATCGTCTGCGACACGGGCGAGTACCGGGGCAAGGTCTCGGTGCAGGCTGAATACGACCCGGACTACGACGACTGCCTGAAGCGGTATCGGGAAGCCCGGCGCTTGTGCATCTCCACGTACGGTCTCAGTGACGACAACGCCGGCTGCACGTGGAGCTACTCCATGGGCGGGAATAGATACACTGGAGTCTTCCCGGACTTTTGCAAGGAGTAGCGGCGCGTGGGCGTCAGGCCCGGTTGGTCGGCCAGGCCTCCGGCCACGACCACGGCGCCGCCGGCCGGCACGGAGAGGTGCAGGGTTTCGCCCTGCAGAAAAAATTAAGAGGTAGGGTGAAAAACAACGTTTATACCAGCGTCCGGCATTTCCTCCGGATGCCAAAATTGTTGGCACCCGACTGGAAACGGTTGTGGCGTCAGGTTTGACCGGTTTTTTGTACTCCACATATTTTGTGGTGTAACAAAACAAGTGGTTAATCGTTTACTCTCCGGCGTCAATCGACATGCTTCAAAATGAGCAGGTTGTTCTTGGGCCTGGCCAGTTCGTTTTGCACCTGTAAAAAGGTTTGGTAATCGCACGGGGAAATGATCACCGGGCGCAGATTCGCTTCCTGCGTTATTTGCACACGATTTTCCTTGGCCTTGAGCGCGGTCATGACTATGGGACCTGAACCGGGAATCATGAAGGCGGTGTGTTTCGAGGGCATGGACTGCACTTGGAAGCCATCCGGCAAATCAATGTTCACGGTTATTTTCTGTCTGTGGAAATCCTCGCGCAGCAGGGGCAGTTTGCGGGAATTCGTCCCGGCTCCCTTGATCTTTTCAATCAACCCCGGGATGTCCAGGATCATGGTTCCTTTCTCCACCTCGGCCAGCTCGGGCACGAAAACTTCGAAACTTTCCCGTCCGGGGTATGAATCAAACTCGACTTCATAATCCCCGAGCAATTCGGCCGCTCTATTGAATCCGCTTATTTTTTTCTGGATGTATTGATTGATTTTTTCCGAGGAAAAAACGTTCATTTTTTTGTTCAGCTCGGCATAATTCATTCCTCGGTATGTCATTTCGATTTTTATTCTTGCATCCCCGTTGTCGTGAAGCCGGATATCGTATTGGGTGTCTTTCGAGGTTTTCAGGTCGAAATTCGGTGATTTTATCCGCGATATTTCCGCGCTCGAGGGATAAAAAGCGGTCTTTCCGTTTCCGGGAGTCGTTCCCAGCCGGGCGTATTGATCCGCGCCGTTTAGGAATATGTGCTCGCCTTTCGAGTTTTTTATCCGGACCAGAACCTTGTCGAACCAGTTGAGGGAGGGGGACAGGCGCAGGATCTCGGAAATTCCCGCGGCTCCCGGGAATTTGGATTCAAGGACAAGATCGGGATCGAAACCGCTCAGAGCCAGAAGTTTATACGTTAAAAGCGCACGATCCGCGCTGTTGCCGTATCCGTCCTGTATGGTCCCTTGCGGCGCGCTCAGCTCGGACAGGGGGATGTTGAAAGATTTCGGCCCGGCGAGGCCGATATTCTCGGCTATATGATCGCGTATGGCCTGTATTCGCCGGTCCCGGTCCTTTATATCTTTAAATCGCTCGGCCAAGGCTTGGAGTTTTTCCCCGGCGGGTTTGTTCAGCCTGGAGAGCGCGGCTTGTTCGAATCTTTTGCCCAGTTCATCCCAGCTTGTCGTGCTGCCCGCGAGAGTGGGGCAAAAGGTGAACAGCGGCGGGATATCCTTTTCCCGGGGCAGGGGAGCGGTAAAGGATTTTTCAATCCTGTGTTCGGTTCTCTCCCCCCGGGGATGTACCTCGATGCCTCCTTTATTTTCCGGGATTCTCCACCATTTATTGTCCAGGCCGAAGCCGGTTTCCGAATAGTTTAGGTCGATATGCATATCCCGGGGCGCGTTGATTATGATTTCCTGGGAGCGGATCGGCTCCGAATCGCGCAATATGGCGCACAGGTTAAAGCAGGGCCGGTTCGTTTTCTTCTTGACTGTCGTGTACTTGATGACGCTTCCGGCTCCCACCGCCGGAAAATTCACGACCATGATCTTGCCGGCTGGATATCTGGGGGCTTTTCCGGCCCATTCGGCATCCATTATGTTTATCCGGCTGTCGTCTATTTCGGTTACCCGGCCGTCCCGGGAGATTACCCGGACATCCTTGATCTCAACCTGTTCCCATGCCGGATTGAAGCTGATCTTGAGTTCACTTTTATCCTTTTTCCCGGCGTAGGTGAGAATTTTTCTGGAAACCGTCTGGGTCTCGGTCCAGTTATGCGTATCATGTATATGTATATGCGTGGATCGGTTGAGCACAACCGTGTCCGGAGAATATTTCGCGTACCATTCGGCTTCTTGGTTTTTTTGGGGCTTTCCCTCGGCTATGATATTTTTGTTTCCGGCGGTTTCCATTTTTGCAAGGACATTGATGAGTCCTTTATATTCGGCCGGGGAAAATTCGGGCTTTTTTATTTTGAGGATTTTTTCAAATTTAATGGCTTGATCGTCCAAGGCGTATTCGTTTGTCCATTCAATCCCCGGGGCGGAAGCGTTTTGATCCTCGGGCGGATGGATTTTTCCCTGCAGGTCCTGGGGCAGGGAAAGGGAGATGTTTTCCTTTACTCCGCAGGTAAGCCTTGAAAAAAGCGGATATTTTCTTTCCTTTAGCCTGGTGCTGTCCAGAACGAAACGGACCGCTCCCAGGGAGCTTGCGAGACGGGGAAGATTCAGGATCTCCGATTGTTCGGTTTTCAAAGTATAGTCCGGCAGCAGGTATTTAAGCTCGGCGGTTAAAGGTTTAGACACGTCAAGCATGTTTGCCGGCTGGATTCGGCAGTTCTTTATGATCGCCGAGGGCATTTTCTTCCTGATGCGGGATTCCAGGAAGCGTTTCCTTTCCCGCTTTTTTTGTCTGGCGAAAAGGCCGCGATAGATGTTGTCGTTGACGCCTTTAAACAGGAATTTCGTCCAGGCTCTCACGTTTCCGTCGGAAGCGAGCGTTGCGTTTGTGGAAATGAGCAACATGTTTTCTTCGGCCGGGATAACCGGCGAGGTCCGGAGCGGTTCGCCTTCCGGCGTGGCAACCAGGTAGCTCTGATTGCTCAGATAGGCGGGAAACAACCGGGCCGTACTCTCGTCCGTGGAGTCCATGAGCAGAAAGGAACCGTCCGGCTTTTTAACCGCGGTAATGGCGTGGTTGAAAAAGGGCATGGGAACTTCCGGGTCCCGCTTGGGCCCGTTCATGATCAGGACGGGATAGGCCTCGAATCCGGCCAGCCTGAGCATTGCCGCCAGCAGGGCGGCCTTGTCCCGGCAAACTCCGGCCCGGTCCCGGAAAGTCATGTCCACCGGGTGGGGTTCATATCCGGGAGCGTTTTTTTCAAGTGTCAGGCCCAGGTATCTGATCTTTTGCGAAACCCAGTTGAACAGGGCTTTTATTTTTTGCGGCGCCGAATCGAGTCCGGAGGTCAGCTCGCGTACTTTTGCGCGCATTTCCGGCGATGTTTTGTTCAGATTCGGCTCGCACAGGTCCCAATACCATTTCGAAAGCCATTGCCAGTCGGTAAGGGTGCTTGCAAGCACCCTCTGGGCCACCTTGTAAAAAGGGGGCATATCCGGCTCGGGGTAGGCCCGGGGAACGTTCTTTGCCCTCCATTGGTAGCGGATTTTATCCGCTTTTTTTTCTTGGGCGAAATCCAGGGTATTCCCCACCCGGTTTCTTACGCTGATTTTTTTCAGAGGCAGTTCTTGCGGGGCTATTATCGTATTGCGGCTGAAAATTATCGGATCTAGCCGTTCAAAGGTCATCATGGAACTGAAGGTCCCAGGGACCCTTGTTTTGTCAAAGCGAGCATGCGAAATACAGTGCAGAACGTCCCCGACTTCCAGACCGGGGATGTTCAATCGGAGCACGCGGGAGTTCGGATTGTATATATTGGCGGACATCTGGGAGTGTTCGGTCATCGTTTTCGTATTTTCCCGGATGCTTATCGGAACCGTTTTGCCGTTTGGCTTTATGATTTCCGCCAGGGTGAATTCAGTAGTATTATAGGGAATGGTAAAGGATTCGGAGATGTTTTTATAATCCATTTTCCCGGTTTCATTGAGTATCTTTATGTATCTGTCATCCCATTGATCATAAAGACCATGCCGGTCGTAACGAATGAATTCCTCCCGATGGATTAGGACGGTATCCGCGTTCGGATATTTTTCGGAATTAATATTCGCGGCCTTTTGCATTACCGTCTTTTTGTCCGGTATATTCCGCTTAAAGACGTTTTTTTCCGCAGCGAAGCTGGGCGCGCTAAACGCGAACAGTAGCGCCGTGAGTACAATAACCAGATGTTTATAATGCTTTATGCTCCGGGGGGTAAACATGCCGCAGGTCCTTTTTGTTCGAGTTTATGTTTGGAAATAAGGATATTTTTTTGCTGGAAAAAGTCAAAGATAACCCAAGGAGGCATCCAGAATAAGAGGTCCGGGAAGAAAAGCGAAGGGGGAGATAACTTCAGACAGGATTAGTTAAGCGAAGGGATTTTCTATGACCAAGCGCTCAATGCGCTGTCCATGCTGCAAGTCTTCACTGTACAGGCGTGAACAGCCTTTATCCAAGGCGGCAGTCACAATAAGGGAGTCGTAAAAAGTAAATCCATAGCGATCTTGAATGCTCAAAGCCCGGAGGTACATTTGCCGGCTGGGCATAATCCTCCACAGCGGAAAAAGCACTGTTTCCAGGTACTTTTGTGTTTCAGCTTGTCCCAGGGGAATCTCCGCCTTACGCCTGATGGTATTTATACACTCCTGGATAACTTGAAAGCTTATACACGCATTTCCGCAGGCGATGCCTCGAGTAATGATGCTTTCAGCAATTTTTCCTTTCTTTTCATCCAAGAATTCAAGCTGATAAATAAACAGATTGGTATCCAGAAAAAACTCAGCGTTCATTCATCTCGTCCCGGGTCAATTTGTGGCCAATGCGAACCTTCCCCCGCAATTCGTGCAGAGTTGTATTGGCGAATTCAGCTTTTTGCTGCTGGCCAACATAGCTCTGCAACCAGCGCCGGAATTCATTGTTCAAAGTCGTATGTTCTCTGCGGGCGCGGTCGCGGGCCGATTCGATCAAGTCCTCGTCCGCACTGAGAGTGATGTTTTTCATGTAATTTCCTCCTTTCACCATGAATGTGTACACAAAAATAGTGCGCACATGGATATTTGTCAACGGAATTGGCTAATGGGCGAGCGGTTTTAAGTATTGGCGCGAAATATTTGAGTGTAAGTCCATAACTTCGCCTGGACGAGGTTGACATGCAGTGGGAATAAGGGGACGGGCTAAAAATTGCTCAGATATCCAGGAAATAGTGCGGGAAGAAAAGCGAAGAGGGCTGCCTCGGAAAGGATTCATTATCCGCGCCTTGACGGGCTTGACATGCAGGCCCCGGGGCAGGACAAGAGTCTTTACCGGCGTTCGGTTTTGTCAGGTCCATCCCGTCGTGAATTACCAGCACATAAGTGTTGAAAGAATTGCCTGTTTCGTACCGGTCGAATTTCGGGTAAAGACAGTCTGGGAATTTTTGGATGGGGATTGGAAGGTGATCTTGTCGTTGCTTTGGCAGAGATTAGTTGCGAATTTTATCCTCTCGTAGGTGCATATGGACGTTCGTGTATTGATCACCGTATTTGAATCCGTGGCCCTGCTTCTGGGTATAGGCGTCCTCGGACTGTGGATCATGAGCAGGCGGATTCTGCCGCAAAAGGCCATGGGCATCCTCTCCATCCTGGCCCTGGACATCTCCCTGCCCAGCTTGGTGTTTGTGAATATCCTGGAGAATTTTAAACCCGGCGAGTTTCCCGACTGGTGGCAACTGCCTCTTTACTGGGCCGGATTTACCCTGTTTCAGGGCTGTCTTACAGCCGTTTTCAGCCTTGTTTCCGGACGGAAAACGCGCAGGGAATTTGCCGCGAGCCTTTTCTTTCAAAACGCGCTGTTTTTCCCCCTGGCCATACTCGGGGAGATGTTCGGGGTGCAATCCCCTTACGTGGTAAAGCTCTTTTTTTTCGTTATGTTTTTTCCTTCCCTGTTCTTCAGCACGGCGCATCTTTTTTTCAGTAAATCCCAAAAATCCCTGGATTGGGCCAAGATCATCAACAAGGTCCTTTTGGCCACCATTGCCGCTACCTGCCTGCGCCTTTTAGGAGCCGAGGGAGTCGTTCCGGATTTTGCAGTCTCCGCCCTGCGTTTACTCGGGAATATGACCCTGCCTCTGCTTTTTTTGATTCTGGGCGGGAACATTTATATAGATTTCAAGGCCAAGGGCAAAATCTATCCCCTGGAAGTCGGAAAATTCGTTTTGATCAAGAATTTCATGTTCCCGCTTGCCGCCCTGCTGGTGCTTCTCGCACTCAGGCCGCCCTTGCCCATAGCCTTGTTCGTGCTTTTGGAAGCTTCCGTCCCGCCGCTCACCGCGATCCCCATCTTGACCGAACGCTCAGGCGGAAACAGGGAAATCGTCAACCAGTTCATGTTTGTAAGCTTCGCGGTCTCCCTCGTGTCCATACCCTTGATGATGGGGCTTTTCAGCCTGTATTTTCCTTTGCCTGCACCGTAGGCCTTTTGCAGTTGCGTCTGTAATCTCCAGGGCCGTGTGCTCAAAAGCTGTATCCGGCTCCCAGTGTAAACACTCCCAAGCTGGTCTTATAAAAGTCCTGTTTGGCTGAAATGCGAAAATATCCGAGTCTTATATTGTAGAAAAAATTCTCCCACCCGAAGGGATTGTTGCGGATGATGTTTTCGCTAATCCCCATCTGGCTTTCGGACCTTTTTTCGCCGAAATCCGGGTGTTCTTCGGAAAAATCATGGTGTTGGATAAAAGCCTTGGTCTTGAACATCCATTGGGACAGACGCAGGCTGTGCTCCACTCCGCCTCCATAGCCCAGGTATCTATTGCTTTTTCCCCGGGCGTCGAAATACGCGGTGCGGACAAAGGGCTCTATTTCGCCCGCCCGGCCGAGATGGAATTCATATCCGGCCCGGAGGGCATGTCTGTAGCCTTTGCGGCGCAGGTCCCCGTCGCGGTCTCCGGCCGCATCATCGTTTATATGCCGCCGGGCCAGGACATAAGAGAGGTTCAACCCGCTGTGCATTATCCCCTCCCAGCGCAGTTCGGTGCCCAGTTCACCGGCGGTGGTTTTCTCCCGATCTTCCCCGGTTATGTATGGATCTTCCCATACGTCCCGCCAGGCGTAAAATATCTCCGCCCCGACTTTACCCCCCGCGGGTATTTCCCGGTCCATGCCCAGGGCCAGGCTTATTCCCTGGCCGTCCCTGTTTTTAAGGTATATATCCGTTTTCTTGTTGATCTTATAACCCAGCTCCAAGCGGGCGAGAGGAATGGCCTTGGTGGTGTGCTCGGCCTTTTCATCCAGGCTGTCGATTTCCCTTGCCGCGTTTTCCGCGTCCAGCTGACTGGGAATTCCGGTCAGAACGCCCGCTCCCACGGCAATATTTCCGTGCCACCCGGTAGAAGCTTCTTTTTCTCCGGGTTGTGCCGCCAGGCACAGGCAGGGAATCAAAAGCAGGGCAAGGCAGAAAAATATTCGGCGCATTTATACCTCAACATTTTTTTGCGGTTGAAAACCATCTCTAATAATTTTGCCATGTTTTGCCCCACCGGGCAATAAAACTTTTGCCTCCCGGACATTACCTATGGATTTTTGCTTGCCGGTATTTTGCTTTTGTACATTCAGCTTATAAAATTGTAGGGTTCAGGAAATGCTTGGTATTTGACTGCCGAGGGGATTGGGGATAAACGCCTGCCCATGTTTACCCGAATTCTTCTTTTGTCTTTGGCCGGAGCAGCTGGCACTCTGTGCAGATACGGCTTGACCGGCCTTGTTCACCGCTTTGCCGGGGCGGAGTTCCCCTGGGGTACACTGGTGGTCAATATTACCGGCTGTTTTTTGGCCGGATTGGGGTGGGCCGTGTTCGAGAATAAGCTGCCTTTTGCCGCGCAGGCCAGGATAGTGGTCATGATCGGGTTCATGGGCGCATTTACAACTTTTTCTTCCTATATCTTGGAAACCCAGAATCTTATGCGTGCAGCGGAGCTGTTTCCGGCTGCCGGCAATTTTATAGTCCAAAACGGCCTTGGGTTCATTGCTTTGTTCTGCGGTATCGCCCTGGGCCGCTGGGTCTGATTATTGGGAGGGATTTATGAAACTTCCGTCCGAGTCCGTTTTGCTCAGGATCTTTATTGGGGAGAATGATAAATACGAGGGTCGTCCCCTGTACAAGGTCCTTGTCCGGGAGGCCCGGGAACAGGGCCTGGCCGGGGCCACTGTTTTTCGCGGCATGCTCGGCTTTGGCGCGAACAGCCGCATTCACACCTCTCAGATTCTGCGTTTGTCCGAGGATTTGCCTGTTGTTATCGAGATCGTGGACTCGGAGGAGAAAATAAACGCATTTTTGCCCCGCCTGGACGGGCTCATCCGGGAAGGGCTGGTGATTATGGACAAGACCCGGGTCATTGCCTACAGGCATAATCACACCGACAACCACCAATAATTTAGGGTCCTCGACGCTTAATGTGGATTTTCTTCGCCTGACCCTTTTGGATGCCAAACTTCCGGCTCGGTGTTTTCTAAGCTCCGCCAAAGGGGGATGTTTGCCCCCTTCCGGCACTCAAATCAAAAATTTGAGTGCCGGAATTCCCCCTTTTGGCGGAGCCAAGAAAACATGCGAGCCTCTCGTTAAAAGCATCCAAAAGGATCAGGCGAAGAAATATAAAAAATCCACGCACTGTGTCGGAGAGCCAAATTTTCTTGCCTTAATTTATTCTTTCCCCTGGTAATTGTTGCTCCATGAGGGAAGAGAACTGTCCAAGTTTACATATTCATTGCTTGACATATACCCAATTCAACTTATATATCGTGATATAGCGATATATGCTTTTTAGTATAGGAGCCTGGAAATGAGGGAATTTATAAAGGTGATGAAGGCCCTGTCCGACAGGACGCGGGTCAAGATCGTAAAGATGCTCCAGCGAAGGGAGATGTGCGTCTGTGAGATCCAGAAGGCTCTGGGCATTGCCCAGTCCACTGCCAGCAAGCATCTGAAGATATTGGAAGAGGCCGGGCTGACCACTTATACCAAGGACGGGCTGTGGGTGAACTATTCCCTGGCCGACGGTTCGGATAGCCCGTATGCCGCAGAAATGCTCAAGAAGTGCAGAAGCTGGCTGGAGGATGATCCGGAAGTAATCGAGCTTATGCGCCGGCTTCCGGAAATAAGACGCGAGGATATATGCCGGTCGCGAAGCTGTTCTTCCGAAGAAGAGCAGGGCGGAGTTTATTAAATAAAAAAACAGGAGGGAGAGTAATGGATATCAAGGTCTTGGGTCCCGGTTGCCCGAAATGCAAAAAGGCCGAGGAAGTGGTCATGCAGGCCGTTACCGACTCCGGTGCGGAGGCAAACGTGGAAAAGGTCACGGACAGCATGGAGATCGCGAAATACGGGGTGTTCGGCACTCCGGCCGTGGTTGTGGACGGCGAAGTCAAATCTGTGGGCAAGGTGCCCAAAAAGGATGATGTTATGGAGTGGATCAAATAATTTTAAATCCGGTCCCTTGGCCGGATTTAAAATTACTGAACGTTCAGGAATTAGAGCGAGGAGTTGAATGAATACATCCACTGCAAAGAAATTGCCCCTTATGGATAGATTTTTGACCCTGTGGCTGAAAAAGAGATACTTTCCGTACGCGGTACAGACCCCGACCGGGGTATGTCACGTGACGTGCCGGGATGAAATCCATTGAATGTTCAAAACAATAAAGGAAACCAACAGTCCATGAATGCGAATGTTAAAAAGGTGTTCATTGCCGCAGCAGTGATCCTTGCGGCAGTGGTACTCTGGAATATGTTTCAGTACGGAACCGGCCCGAAAACAGATATGCAGCCCGCATCCGGGAACGCGGCGGTAAAATCGCCCGCACCCGGGGATGTGCTAATGCTCGATCTGGGGTCGGACGAATGCAAGCCGTGCATAATGATGGCCCCGATTCTGGAAGAATTGAAAAAGGCCTATGCCGGCCGGGCCAGGATTATGTTCATCGATGTCTGGAAGAACAGGGATGAAGCCAAAAAATACGGAATTCAGGCCATTCCCACCCAGATATTCTTTAATGCAAAAGGGGAAGAAGTGGCCCGGCATACCGGATTTATGGACAAAGAATCCATTGTCCGCCAATTGACCCGGATGGGAGTGGAGCCTCCGGAGAAGTATAAAGATTTTTGATTGCATTCCGTAATTACAGGGAAAACAGGATATGCTTGATCAGCTTTTGATCGCGGTCAATCAATGGATGTCCGGGGGTACAGCCCTGGCCCTGGCCGGAGCCTTTATCTGGGGGATGGTAAGCGTACTCTTGAGTCCGTGTCATCTGGCCTCCATCCCCCTGATCGTGGCCTATGTGGGCGGGCAGCAGACCGCAGTGAATCCTAAAAGGGCCGGATGGTATGCCGGGGCTTTCACCCTGGGTCTTTTCATCACCATTGCCGCGGTGGGCATCGTCTGCGCCATTCTGGGCCGTATGCTCGGGGATGTTGGGATCTGGCTGCAAATGGCGGTGGGCGGGATATTGATCTGGGTCGGACTGGGCATGATGGGCGTGCAGGCCTGCACCATGTCCGGTGGGATGCTGTATCGGCTAAAACTGCGCGGGATCCACGGGGCCTTCGGGCTGGGGCTGGCCTACGGGATTCTGTCCGGGTCGTGCACTTTCGGGTTTATCGCCCCCATTCTGGCCATTGTTACCGTGCAGCAGGAGGTTTTCTTCGGATCAATGATGATGCTTTTATTCGCCCTGGGGCATTGCCTGCCGATTGTTTTCGCCGGTAGCTCCGCGGCTGCTGTGCGTAGACTCACCGAAAGCGCCGCCTGGCGGGGCGCGGGATTCTGGTTCCGCAAAGGCGCCGCAGTGATTATTTTTGTCCTGGGCGTTTATTTTATATCCAGTCCAATTTTAAAGACTTTGTAGATGTTTACCCGGGAAATCCACTTCAAACGTCGAGAACCGCAGAAATACGTGGAAGCTCTCCGGGAAATTAAAATTAGGAGAGGGAGATGAATATAAAAGAGCGTTATAAGTTGCTGCTGTTGATAGGCTTTTTCCTGGTAGCCTATTACGTGCCCTGGAACAGCGAGATAGTCCGCCAGGCCGGGCTGGAGGCGTTCATGATGCTCCGGGAATACGCCCGGGAGCACGTTTTGACCTGCCTGATACCGGCCTTTTTTATTGCCGGGGCCATTGCCGTGTTTGTCTCCCAGGCCTCGGTAATCAAATATTTCGGGGCCCAGGCCAATAAATTCCTTTCCTATTCCGTGGCCTCGGTGTCCGGCACCATCCTGGCGGTTTGTTCCTGCACGGTGCTCCCGCTTTTTGCCGGGATTTATTCCCGGGGTGCGGGAATAGGTCCGGCCACTGCCTTTTTGTATTCCGGTCCGGCCATAAATGTTTTGGCCATTGTGTTTACCGCCCGGGTTCTGGGCTGGCAGCTGGGCCTGGCCAGGGCGGTGGGCGCGGTATTTTTCGCCGCCATTGTCGGCCTTTCCATGCATTTTATCTTCCGCAAGGATGAAGCAAAACGCCAGGCCGGGCAGATGCATCTCCCGGATGAAGAAGGAGAGGGCCGGTCTCTTTTTCAGGAAGGCGCATTCATGCTGGTCTTGGTCCTTATCCTTATATTCGCCGCGTTTGCCAAGCCTTCCCAGGATGCGGCCGCGCTGTGGAAAAGCATTTTTCAGGCCAAGTGGATAGTCACCGGCGTCCTTCTGGTCATCCTCGGATTTATCCTCAAGTCCTGGTTCAAGCGCGAGGAACTCGGGGACTGGGTGAACTCCACCTGGGGGTTCATGAAGCAGATATTTCCCCTGCTTTTCGCCGGTGTCCTTTTCGCCGGGTTTTTCCTGGGTCGCCCGGGGAATCCGGCTCTAATTCCCGAGCATTTCGTGGCCGAGCTGGTCGGGGGCAACTCCATCTGGGCCAACCTGTTCGCCGCCCTGGCTTCGGCGCTCATGTATTTCGCCACGCTCACCGAGGTACCCATCCTGCAGGGACTATTGGGCTCGGGCATGGGCCAGGGACCGGCCCTGACCATGCTTCTGGCCGGTCCGGCGCTTTCCCTGCCCAACCTGATCGTCATCGGCAGCGTCATGGGCTGGAAAAAGACCGGCACATTCGCCGGGATCATCGTTGTCTTGTCCACTCTGGTGGGCATGGCCTACGGGACCATTGTCGCCTAGCCGGGCCGGGGTTTGATTTATCTAGCAGTCCCTGGAAATCAATATGTCTGGGTACTACCAAAGACCGTAGCATACGATCATTTGATGAGGATATTGGAAAAATTTTCTTGCCTGGGTCCTGAAAATAGGCAATAATTTTTACAAGTGTTTTTCATATATCAAACGGTAATAGGGAGGAAGTATGTTTGTATCTAGGGCGGGAAAGTCCCGGGGGAGGTATTGTCTGGTTCTGCTTGCCTGTTTTTTTCTGGCCGGCTGTTTTGCAACCGCCACCAAGCACGGTCCGCCGCCTATGCAGAAAAGGCCGGGAACGCCCCCCGAGGCGGCCATGCTCCCCGTGCGGAACACCAATGATGCTGCAGTCGCGGAATTCGTGACCGAAAAGGTCAAGACCTGTCTGCAAAAACGCAATGTGCTCAAGTTCGTGGATCAGGCCCGGGTGGATCAGGCGGCTGAGGCCAGCGGATATGATTTCGGGACCATGTTCGGTCTGGACGAAAGCGAATACAAGAGTCTGGCGGATAAACTAGACGCAGACTATACGATGCACGGAACCATTTCCGTGAGCAAAAATCTGACTTTTTCCGGATGGAGAAAGGATGTGGATGTGTATCTGTATTTAAATAACAAAACCGGGAACAAAGTGGACAGCTGGCGCTCCCTGACCAGTTTTACCTGGGCGCAGGGGGAAGATGCCGTGAATGTCGAAGTCATGGCCGAGTCCGCGGCCAATCATATTTGCGCCAAGATGCTCGAAAGGGAATATTAGATCCGGATTCTTGCAGGCCAAGTATTCAGTCTTTAAGGACATAAACCCCGGGCGGCGATTTTACGCCGCCCGGCCGTATTTGAAAAACACGCACTTCATCCTGAGAAAACCGCCTCAGTAACAGATATTCGACCTCCACTAATTTCCCCCGCACGCTCCATGTTTTTTTGCCTTTTTTATCCATCATAGACGTTTGAACTGGATTTCCTATGTCTGATCCTTTTGGCCTATCAAACTTCCGCTTCGGTGCCTTCAAAGCTTCGCCTAGAAAACATGCAAGATACTCGTAAAAAGTATCCAAAAAGTTCAGGCGGAGGAGATATAATAAATCATGGGCTATGACGGAGAGCTCATTTCCGTATTCATGTTGACAGATGGACGGTTGCAAACATAACCATAAACAGGATGGTTATGTTAGAATCAAGTGTTAAATTATCAACCCGGGAGGTTTTATGGCTGCTAAAAAGATACTGATGCTGGTCGGGGACTATGTTGAGGACTATGAAGCCATGGTTCCCTTGCAGATGCTGCAGATGGTCGGGCACGAAGTGGATACCGCCTGCCCGGACAAGAAAGCCGGAGACAGCGTGGCCACTGCTGTGCACGATTTCGAGGGGGAGCAGACCTACAGTGAAAAAAGAGGGCACAATTTCGCGATAAGCGCGGATTTTGAGGCAATCGATCCGGAAAAATACGATGCTTTGGTTTTGCCCGGCGGCCGGGCCCCGGAATATATCCGCCTCAATCCCAAAGTGATTTCCATTGTCCGCCATTTCGCGGAGGCGGACAAACCCATCGCCTCCATCTGTCACGGGCAGCAGATTTTGGCCGCGGCCGGGGTGGTCAGCGGCAAGACCTGCACCGCCTATCCCGCGGTCCGGCCGGACCTGGAGCAGGCCGGGGCAACGTGGAGCGAGGTCAATGCGACCGTGAGCAACGCGGTCGTGGACGGGAACTTGGTGACCGCGCCCGCCTGGCCGGCGCATCCGGAATGGATCCGGGCCTTTTTGCAAGTGCTGGGCAGCAGGATAGAGCCCTGATTCATAAATACCCTTACGTGTGATTTTGAATGCGCCCCCGGCACTCACTTTGTTTCCAAGCCTTTTTTAAAGCCATTTAATTGGTTTAAAAAGTGAGTGCCGGGCTGGCGTTTAAATCCGGCATTAAAGGTTTTGTGCAGGCTTTTTTTGTTCCTTCCGGAGTAAGTAATGATTTCCCAAGCTTTGATTTCCGAATTTCGGGCGCTTTTGGGCGCGCAGAACGTATTCGCGGACAAGACGGACAGGAGCGTTTACGCCTATGATTCCGCCGTGTTGGAACCGGTGATTCCGGAAATCGTCCTCAGGCCGACGGATACGCGGACTCTGGGTCGGGTGATCAAGCTGTGCCGGGAAAACTCCCTGCCTATTACCGCAAGGGGGGCGGGCACCAATTTAAGCGGGGGAACAATAC
>Ga0182238_1000303_pt1 | contig 15656 bp, 18 predicted proteins | sample hydfrates6_PW_90_FD_132439 | JGI IMG/M metagenome (GOLD analysis project Ga0182238, IMG submission 132439) | Subsurface microbial communities from deep shales in Texas, USA - hydraulic fracturing test 6_PW_90 | ecosystem: Environmental > Aquatic > Deep subsurface > Shale gas/oil reservoir >... | reverse complement strand
GTTTCAAGGACCCTGGACCCCGAATCCCTGCAATATCTTAAGGACATTGCACACCTTGGGTATCGGTAGGGACCGCGAAAAGACGAAAGGCCAGCCCACGGGGCTGGCCTGTATTTTGAAGTGGCGCGCCGGACAGGATTCGAACCCGTAACCTTCGGATCCGTAGTCCGATGCTCTATCCAGTTGAGCTACCGGCGCGCAAAGCTTGATTCCTGGCGGTGGGACAGGGATTCGAACCCTGGAAGGAGGTTTTAGCCCCCTTACTCGCTTAGCAGGCGAGTGCCTTCAGCCACTCGGCCACCCCACCCTGTTTCGTGCCCGGTCTATTCTATTCACCCTCATTCACTCTGTCAAGGCATTCAGTTCGTGTTCCCGCCTTCTTCCACGCCGCTTTCTTCAAGGTCTTCCTCCCCCGGAACCTGCTGATCGATGACCTCTTCTTCGAAAACTTCCTCATCTGTCGTTTGACCAGAGGATGGTCCTTCTGCATCCTCGGAGGCAGGTGTTTCGGGAACAGAAAAGTATTCTTCATCGAGAATTTCCACCTTCGCCCTTTCAAGCAGCCGGGTGAAAAATTCCTGTTCGTTTTGCTGGATTTTTTCGCTTTTCATTATCTGGACCACGTCTGAGCTTATCTCTTCATAAGACAGTGTCCTGGCCTCGACTTTTTCACGTTTGACGAAGATGAGCACATTCCCCTCACCAAATTGGGCCGGACCTCCAATTTCACCCGTTTCAAGGGCGGCAAACTGTTGAAGGTCTCCTGTCTCAAGTTCTTTTTCCGCCACAAAGGCAGGTTCCTCCAACGGAACCCAGTCGAGAATCTCTTCCTCGTAACTTTTCATGACGGTATCCCAGTTTTCTCCATTCAGAAGGCGAACTTTCGCCGATTCGGCGCTTTCCATTGAGGGGAATCGCGCATAGGTGACCTCATATCCCGCGGGTTGCGTAAAGAAGTAATCCTTGGTCTGCTCATAGAAATCAAGGGCTTCCTCTTTCGTAACGGAGACATCCTGCGTCTCCTGGTCAAGCAATTTCTGCTGGGCAAGTCTGAGTCCGATCTCTTCGCGAAGGTCTTTCATGCGTATTCCGTTGTTATCCATGTATTGCTGGAAGGCTTCCTTGGTGGGGAATTGATTCTCGATACGTTTGACAGCCTCGTCAATTTCAGACTCTTCAACTTCGATCCCCCGGCTTTCGGCTTCCCTTTTCAACTCCTCGTAAATCGCCATGTTGTCCAGGACGGATTTCCGCATTCCGGCAATGTTTTCCGCCGTCAACTCCATGGAGCTGTTCTGCTGTGCAAGGTTTCTGACGCCAATTTCGACCTCGGACATCATGACTTTCTTGCCATCGATAGTTGCGACAGCCTCGTCGCCCTGGCGTTCTCCGCCAGTTCCTCCGCCACTGCCTCTCATCAGGTAAATGCCCAAAGTGGACAGGACAAACACTATAACAACTATAAGCATTATAGATCTGGTTTTCGTTCGCAGCGTGCGCATCAGCACAACAAATCGTCCTCCTTCGCTTCCTCGAGCCTGCAGGCCCTGCATCATCAAGTTTATGGCAGTGAATCATATCATACGTAGAGTCACCGGGGCTGTCAAAAATCAAATGTCAGAGAAAGAGCTGCCCGATTTCGTCTGCACCTCCAGCGGCACTGACAGTTTCACCGCCGATTCCATGACGGACTTCAACATGCGTTCCGTTTCTTCTGCAGTCTCAGCATCACATTCGCAGACAAGGGAATCATGAACCTGGAGGATCAGTTTCGCCGAGTCTTCTTTTTCTGCCAGGGATTCATCGAGCCTGACCATTGCAATTCTGGCAATGTCAGCCGCCGTACCCTGAATCGGCGTGTTGATGGCCACCCTTTTCAAGGCGTTATTTCCCCGGCCTTCTACGGTCGTAACCTCCTCCAGTGGTCTTCTCCGACCGAAAAGTGTCTCCGTGTATCCCTTTGATTTCGCTTCTTCCGCGCTTCTGTCCAGAAAATCCCGAACACGCGGGAAGGCCGCGAAATACCGTTCGATCAACTCACCGGCTTCCTGCCGGCCTATGCCCAATCGTTGCGACAGCCCATACTGCCCCATTCCGTACAGGAGCCCAAAATTGACCATTTTCGCCACGCGGCGGCGCTCGGAAGAAATGTTTTCATCCGAATCGCCCATAATCCATCGTGCGGTCTCGGAATGAATATCGCGGCCCTCGGCAAAAGCTTCTATCAGTTTTTCTTCACCTGACATGTGGGCCAACACCCTTAACTCGATCTGCGAATAATCCCCGGCTACAAAGACCCTGCCTTTTCTGTGCGGGATCAATGCTTCCCTGACCCTTCCCGCCCAGGTTCCGTAGGCGGGCAAATTTTGCAGGTTCGGGTCTCGGCTGCTCAACCTTCCGGTTCCTGTAACGGTATGCTCGAGAATTGTATGAACACAGCCTGTTTTGCCGTCAACGCTTTTTAGCAGGACCTGGACAAAACCCGTCAGGACCTTGGTGATTTCCCTGTGTTCCAGAAGCAAACCCGGCAAACCTTTTTTCCCTGCAGGCAACGATGCCAGTTCTTCCAGTACGCTGACATCCGTAGAATAGCCTGTTTTGGTTTTCTTGACCGGCGGATACCCGAGGTGATCAAACAAAAGCCAGCTGACCTGCTTTGGCGAGTTTAAATTGACATGTGTTCCCGCAGTCTCGTCGATTTCCTCTTGGATCACCTCGATTCTCTCCCGGAGTTCTTCACGAAGGGTTTCCAGATGTGAGCAATCAACCCTGATTCCGTTGGTTTCCATGGACGCCAGGACAGGAGAAAGGGGGACATCGATCTCGTCCATGATTTTTTCAAGTCCCTTTTCACGAAGTTCTGTGGACATGTTCTTCCACGCTTCGGAAAGAAGCCCGCACTCTTGCGGCCCCTCGGTCTCCTCGTTAATGCCCACCTTGTGACCGGTCTTGTCAGGATGCAAAAGGTAATGCGCGATTCTGGCGTCCCACACCCTCGAAGAAATGTTTCGGAAACGGGGGTCGGCTGCGCAAAGCTCCTTGAATCCCCACAATATTATCCTCTCAGGCTCCATTGAGCCCAGTTTCCTGATCAGCTCCCCGGCCCCGAGGTCCGTCACATTTGCATATCTTCCATCCAGTGTTCCGGCAAAGATTTTTTCGATATGGAAATCGACGGGGTATTTCCCGCTTCCCTGCCAGGCAATAAGAAGGGGTTCACGAGTTTTAAAAATTTCCGTTTTGTCCGCTTTTTTTACGTCAACAACCTGCCTGCTTTCAGGCTCTTTGGTCTCTTTCGAATCATCTTTGATTTCAAAGTACTCTCTCAGCTTCTTCAGGGCGAAACGGTCACAGAGGTGTTTCAGTTTCGTCATGTCCCTTTCCTGTTTCACCAGATCATCCGGAGTCAAAGGTGAATCAAGCCTGAGCCTGACGAGATCCCTTGAAGCGAATACTTCTTCACGCTGCCTTTCAAGGGATGCTTTTACCCTGGGCTTCAGCTTTTCGAGAGCTTCGAAGATTCCTTCGAGGTTGCCATGGTCCGACAACAGGGCCTTTGCCGTCTTGTCACCGATTCCCTTGACGCCGGGGACATTATCAGCAGTATCTCCGACAAGGGCCAGGTAATCCGGCATCGCTTCCGGTTCGAAACGGTATTCGTCGATAAATTGCTTTCTGTCATACATCCTGAAGGTGCTCACACCCTTGACGGGGCGCATGACCCGTACGCCGCGGCCAAGGAGCTGAAACATGTCCTTGTCAGCCGTCAGGACAAGGACGTCATATCCGTTCTCACGGGCCTTTTCAGCCGTTGCCGCAATGACATCATCGGCTTCCACGCCTTCGCGCTCGTAAACCTTGAAGCCCATGGCAGCGGAAATATCCTTTATGAATGGCAACTGTTCAAGCAACGGTTCAGGGGTAGGTTGACGGTTTTCCTTGTATTCCTTGTACGTTTCATGGCGAAAGGTCGGTCCCGCAGCATCAAAGACGATACCGACCCTTTTTGGCTGGTTTTTGTCAAGAGTCTTCAGCAACATGTTGACAAAACCAAGTATGGCCTGGGTCGGAGTCCCGTCCGGAGCGTTCAGTTCCGGCAATGCATAGAACGCACGGTAGGCAAGTCCATGGCCATCAACAAGAAGAACCAGGTTGTCGTTCAAAATGCTCACTCCTTTGATTTCCACCTGCGGATATAATACTATCACCCGAGGCACTTGATTCGCTTGACCTCCGGCTGAAAAAGCCGAAAATCGTAAAACACAATCTGAAAGGATGATGATTATGACTGATTCCGTCAGGGTCCGTTTCGCTCCAAGTCCCACTGGAGCTCTTCACATAGGAGGCGCCCACACTGCTTTGTTTAACTGGCTCTGGGCTCGAAGAAACAACGGGACTTTTGTTCTGAGAATCGAAGATACGGACAGGGCAAGATCCACACGGGAGTTCGAGGAAACGATCATGAAAGGGTTGGAGTGGCTTGGCCTCGACTGGGACGAAGGTCCCATAACCGGTGGCACGAAAGGACCCTATCGGCAATCCGAGCGAACAGACATTTATCTTGAGACTGCCAACCGGCTGCTGGACCAGGGGCTTGCCTACAAGGAAGGCGATGCCATCATCCATGCCATCCCGAAAGGAAAAACCATCACCTTTGACGATCTGGTGTACGGCAAGATCACGATGGAAAGCGATACTCTCAAGGACACAGTCCTCATCAAGAGCGACGGCTCGCCTACCTACAATTTCGCAGTGGTCGTCGATGACTACCTTATGGACATCACTTATGTCATCAGGGGCGAGGACCACATATCGAACACCCCGAAACAGGTTCTGCTTTACGAAGCACTTGGATGGAGACTTCCACGCTTTGCACATCTTCCGATGATTCTCGGCAAAGACAAGAAGAAACTGTCGAAACGGCATGGCGCCACAAGTGTCTACGAGTACAAGAACATGGGATATCTCCCTGAAGGCCTTTTCAACTATTTCGCCCTTCTTGGCTGGTCCCCCGGCGATGACAGGGAGATTTTCAGCAGGAGTGAAGCCGTCAGCCTGTTCGACTTGCGTAGAGTGACAAAGCGATCCGCCGTTTTCGATATGGACAAACTTGACGCCGTAAACCAGGTACACATTTCCAGACTGGATCCCCGAAAGCGCTCCGAACTCGTCAAACCTTTCTGGAAAGAAATGGGCCTCGAACCGGAAATACATAATGACGACTTTCTTGCAGAGGCTCTGAATCTGCTCCAGGGACGGGGCAAGACATTGAGGGAAGTTGCTGCATTCAGTGATTATTTTCTTTCCTTCGACGTGGTCAAGGCCAGGTACGACGGATCAGATCTCTCGGATTCACAAAAGGCGCTGCTTCAGGAATTCTTCAGGATGCTCTTTGAAATGGAATCCTGGGATGCTCACGAGATGGCCGCTTTTGCAAAAGAATGGAGCACCGGAAAGGGATTGAAGATGAAAGACGTGGCCATGCCGTTCCGGATGGCGCTTACAGGGACAAAAGTCAGTCCCGGGATCTTTGAAGTCGCCGCGACTCTTGGAAAAGCTGAAACCGCAAAAAGGCTGCAACATTACGGGCTGCTCTGAATGCCGAATAAACCGAAGACAGGCCCCTCTTTAAAGAGGGGCCTGAAACGTTTCTGATGTGAAGGCCCTGACATGTCATTCCATTGACGAGGTTCCATAAAGCTTCAAATATTTGTTCAAGATCTTGCCAGGATTCCTGGAATCTACAGCCAGCGAATAAACGCTCAGTGCGTGAATAAATTCAAAGGGGTAGTCCATCTGGCTGTAAACCTCAAAACCCTCCCGCCCCAGAAGCGCCGCCCCAACTCCACTATATGCCGAGGGATCTTTCATATCACCTTCGGCCTGGCTACAGGCAATAACGACCGGCTTGTTTTCTGAGTCATAGCGCTCGCGCAAATTTCTTAAAACCGCCGAAGGCACGTTCCCTGCTCCAAAGCCATAGAGCAAAATGATCCGCTCGTCACCCTTCGTACAGGGCATCGATCCTGGTGCGCAAAAAAGCCATCTTGCTTTAGCCGCAATTTTTCTCAGGGCCTGCGGATCAAGGGAGAGAACGCTTTTCAGGCTTTCACTGATTCCGCCGTGATATCCCTTGCCGGGGACATCGGCGTGTTTGCTTCCGCCCCCTTGAGCCCACTCCGGATTGAAAAAAAGGGGGACTCCATTGACAGGGACAAAGGCATCCGGGTGACTGGCCCTCGCTTTGTGGACTCTCGCTCCCTGTATCAGCTTCCAGTTACAGTACACCCAGACACCGGCAATTTTTGAACACAGGGCCTGTGCGGCGCCCCTGATGTTGACTGTTACGTCATCAGGCGTGTAATCCAGTGTCAGCTGGCTTCCCGTCATTATGACGGGAAGCCCGGATCCCCAGAAACAAAGGGCCAGCCAGGCCGCAGTGTACGCCATCGTGTCCGTACCGTGGAGAATTAAAAATCCGTCGCTTCCAGCGGAGATATCATCGGCGATAATCCTTGCAATTGCATGCCAATGTCCCGGATCAAGATCGGAACTGTCCAACCCGGGCATTCCCCATGGTTCCCTGAAGAGAATATTTACTCCCTTTTCGTCAAAAAATTCCTGAAGATACGCCTTGAGTTTCGAACCGGCTTTTTCGCTGGGTTCCTTGCCGGATAATCCGAAACCACTTGCTATTGTCCCTCCCGTGAGGAGGACCGAAATCTGCTTCATGGACGAAACCTCCAAAAGGACGGGGCCGACGAACGCATCGTCGGCCCCTGCATTTCAAACCCTCGCCTTTTCAACACCTATTCCTTCGGATGAATTGCCTGAACCGGGCAGGCTTGTGCGCAGGCTCCGCATCCTATGCATGTTTCTTCGTCAATAACGTGTGTTTCCTTGACCTTTCCGGATACCGCGTTCACAGGGCAGACCTGGGAACATTTGGTGCATCCTATGCACTTACCAGGATCGATTTCATAAGTCGTTTTCTTTTGTTCTGCAGTTTCCCCGGCATCCTTTCTGTCTTCCCCTCCACTCCCGGAGTCCTCTGCGGGAGGTGCCGGTTTTTTCCCCGAATCTTTGACAACTTGCGCTTTCCTTTCGTAGGATGCAAAGGCAAATTCCTCCGTCATCCAAATGCACTTGACGGGACAGATTTCGGTACACTGGGCGCAGAAACAGCACCTGTCCATATGGAACTCGACCTTCTTTTCCTCGTCAAGTGAAGTTATGGCATGTGCCGGACACACCCTGATGCACATCTTGCAGCCGATGCAGGCATTCTTGTCATAAGCGACTCTTCCTCTGAAACCGTCGGGTATTTCAACAGGCGGATAGAGCTCAATCGCCCCTTCTTCTGCAGCTGCCAAGGCTTCCTGCAGGCTGTCCGGCATGTGAGCCACCGGAAACGGATTCGTTGATGGTTTTTTACTTCCTTGTCGCAATATCTGAATTAACATCTTATTGAGCATCTTGACACCACCTTACAGGATTACGTCAAGGGTCAAAAGGACCATACCTGCTGCGGCGAGTCCGCCGACCTGGTACCAGTACAGTCTTGACGCCTGCCAGATCTTGAATCTGCCAAAGGTGGTCCTGATAATGGTAACGCCCAGAACCTGCACAACCAGCACTTTCACCCAGAAGAAGAGGAAATCGGCAACGAAAAACAGCACGCCATTGAGGCCCAACAGACGTCCCAAGGACCAGGGGAAAAAGAGCGACACGACGACTGCGCACATGGCCAGGGTCCTCAGCGAAAAGGCAACCTTAAACATGGCGAGGTTTCGGCCTGAATATTCACAAATCAGCCCCTCGAGTATCTCGGTTTTCGCCTCGGCGATATCCATGGGAACCTTCCCCGTCTCGGCCGGAACCACCGCCAGCAGAGCTACGAGCAGCCCGAGTATTCCAAAGATTCCCGTCCACCCTGCGACGCTCCATACCGGCATGCTGACATAGGTTTCCAGGCTGAAAGGAGCCCCAGGCATTCCTGACCTGTAAGCGAACCAGGCGAGAGACGTCACGACTGCGGCAAGAGGAAGCTCATAACTCATCATCAGCACCATTTCCCGTTGGGCTCCCACATTTGCGTAAATGGAACCGCTCGAAAATCCTCCTACAGCCATTGCCACAGCGGATAATCCAAGCAGGTAAATGATCAGGATCAAATCACCGTGCCCCCCGAGTATGGGCTGCAAGGATCCCATAGGGACATACAGAACGACCATGAGTGCCGTTGCCGCGGCCACCCAGGGGGCTCCATTAAAGGCCCAGGGAATGGCCCTGCGGGGAACGATGTTTTCTTTCCCCAGCAGTTTCAGGATATCGTAGAAGGGCTGGAACAGAGGCGGTCCCAACCTCGACTGCATTCTCGCATGAAAGATCCTGTCGATTCCCTCGAAAAGCAGTGACAGGAGCGAGGCGAAAATCAACAGTGCCAGTCCCGCCAATATTTTGAAGAGAATCATCATGCTCCCATCACCTTCCTCGTTTTTTCCCTGCATCGATTTAGTAGTTCTGCACGGGTAACGACCTGTTTCGATCCCGTTTTCTTTTCGGTGACGAGCATTCTTTCCATGCAGGAAATACACGGGTCGACACTGTTGATAATGAGCGGCGCATCCGCCAGGTCGTTGTTCCTGAACATGATCGGCCATGATACGCCGTTTGCGTATGTCGGCGCCCGCACTTTCCACCAGGTCACATTCTCTTCGCCTCCGGTGAGCTTGACAACATGGGTGTCATCGCCCCGAGGACCCTCGATTGAAGAAACACCTGTCCCGTCCGCCCTTTTCAGGTAATTCAGGAGTTTTGGCAAATTGGGCTCCCACATGAGGTCCCCTTCAGGAAGGTCGTCAAGGCACTTCTCGATGATTTCCAGAGACTGGTACACCTCGAGAACTCGAACAAGGAAACGGTCATATACGTCACCGTAGACTTCCCCCGTCAGGTCCTGGGGCACTACAGGCTGCACATCAAGTTCTCCGTATGCCTCATAGGGTTGAGACCATCGGAGGTCGACGCGATGACCGCTTCCCCTGACCGTCGGCCCAAGAGCACAGTATTTCACCGCATCTTCCGGTGAGAGCACACCTACGTTTCTCATACGGGCCATGGTAATCGGATCATCTGTCGCGACATTGTAGAAAAGGTCAAATTCATTCTTGTAAAAGGTAATCATGTCTCTGAGAACCTTTTCGACCTTCGGAGTAATGTCGCGCCTCACGCCGCCTATCGTCCCGGTCCCGTAGTTCACCCTGTTCCCGGTAAGGACTTCGAGAACGTCCATCACTTTTTCCCGGAGAATCATTCCCAGATTGAAAGCGGAATCATAGCCGAAGGTGTAGCAGGCGACTCCAGCCCACAAAACGTGCGAGTGGATACGCTCCAGCTCGAGGACAATGGTACGAATATATTGTGCTCGTTTCGGGACGCTGATCCCGGCTGCATCTTCCACGGCCCGGACAAAACACTCGATGTGAGTGAAAGAGCAAATGCCGCAAATACGCTCGGCAAGATAAATCACCTGTATGGGATTGCGTTCTCTTGCCATGAATTCGATGCCCCTGTGAATGGCCCCCGGTCTGATCGTCGCGTCGACAATCCGCTCCCCGTCGACATCGAGCCAGGCGGTAATGGGTTCCTTCAGTCCTACGTGGACGGGGCCGATGGGGACTTTATAGGTTTTTCCCGCTCCTACAGCCATATCGGCACCTCCTATGACAATTCCCGGACGTCCGCTTCGGACGGTCCCGTTTCATCCCTGCGCCAGGGCTTGATGTCCTCGTTCCAGTCCTCGGGGAGAAAGACAAGAGCCTTGTTGGGAAGTCCGTCAAAGTCAATTCCCAGCATTTCACGCATTTCCCTTTCACTGTATTCTACGCCCGGAATCCTTTCCCAGAGCGATGGCATGACAAGATCGGTTTTGGGAACTTCAACGGAAACGCATGCTCCGAGCCTTTTCCCTTTTCCAGCTTCTCTGAAAAGCGCGACGTGATAGTTCAGCGTCACCACGTCTCCGTCATCGTTACCGGATATAATCTGGAAATGCAGAAAGTCGAATTCCCTCAAGGCGTCGACGAGCTCCAGAAAACGTTCTCTGGAAACCTTGAGCCAGAGCAGGTGGTACTGGACTGCATCCTCGAGGCCACCCTTGTATTCCCTCAGCTCCAGGTTTTGCACGTCTTCGCCAAAACGTTCTTCAATGCAGGCGACCACTTCTTTAGGATCGCTGCTTTCCTTGACATATTCAGGACGGCATGTCATTGCGGCGCACCTGCCTTTTGAAGCTCTTCTTTCATTTTCTCCAGTTTGAGTACCGCTTTCGCGGCACCCTCAATGATCGCCTCCGGGCGAGGCGGACACCCATGAACGTAAACGTCGACAGGAATCACGTTGTCCACGGGTCCATCGAGATTGTAGGACTTGTAAAAGACATCCCCGGAATTCGCGCAGTTTCCGATGGCGATGACGACCTTCGGATCGGGAATCTGCGCATAGATTCTCTTGAGCCTTTCCGTCATGTATTTCGTCACCGGCCCTGTCACAAGCAGGGCGTCGGCATGTCTGGGGGTTCCAACGAGCTTCATTCCGAATCGCTCAATATCGTAACGGGGAGTGATGGTCGCCACAATTTCTATGTCGCACCCGTTGCAGGAGCCGCTGTTGCAATTAAAGACCCAGATGGATTTGGTGAGAATATCGAGATACCGGTCAAGTTTCATGGCCGTCCCCCCTTTACAGAAGCACCAGTACGGCAAGCACGGAAGCCGTCAGTACCATGTATCCGACGTATTCCCTTGCATCGCCGCTGTGCATTTCGACAAGCACTTCATAATAGCCCTTCAAGGCCTCCGTGAAACCCCAATAAGCGGAACTGGCCGGCACCTGAATCTCCGAACCTTCCTCCGGAACGACATTACCGCCATAGAAGATCTCGTCCTGGTCGGTTCCTTCCTTGTAATCTTTTCTTCCGAGGCTGCGGAGCCAAAGCACGAGGCCCGCCGCGATGGCGAAAAAAATCAACCAGGTGTAAACGTCCCAGTAACCGAACCCGGTATAAACCTTGCTCCACATCACAGGCCACCTCCCATGACGGCCGAAATGTATCCAGCCTGATCAACCAGGGCTTTCGCAGCCGGCTCAACAAGGTTGGCCAGCGACCAGGTCGGCAGCAACGTCAATCCGATGACCACCACTGTCAATATCGACATGCCGACGAGCATTGTGGCGGGAACTTCCCTGACGTTCGCAAAAACCGATTTTGCCGGCCCGAGGAATGCGGTCTGAAAGACCTTCACAAAGGACGCGAGCGTCAGCACTGAAGTAACCAGTGCTGCTATCGCCAGGACAGGATATACGGCGAATGTGGATTCATAAATGAGGAGCTTCGAAACGAACCCGTTGAAGGGTGGCAGTCCAGCAATCGCCGCTGCTGCGATGACAAACATGAACGCCGTATGGGGCATGACCCTTGCAAGTCCGCCAAGATCATTGAGGTTCCTTGATCCGGCCGCGTAAAAGAGCGCTCCGGCCGTCAAAAAGAGCAGACCTTTGTACATCGTGTAGTTGAAGAGATGGTAGATTCCGCCCTTCATGGCAGTGAAGCCGTAATCCGCCATGGCTTGAGGATCTTTCAGCGCAAGCAGGCCGACTCCGAGCCCAAGCAATATGTAACCGATCTGTGAAACCGAATGATAGGCCATCAGACGCTTGATTTCCTTCTGTATGACCGCCATGGTGACTCCGATGAACATCGAGAGAACGCCAAGAACAATGATGGTCCATGGAACCACGCTGCTTCCAAGACTCGCACCGTACAGGGAGAAACAGACTCTGAAAAGTCCGTAGAGTGAGGCCTGGCTCACTGCAACCAAAAGGCAGGTTACTCCTGCCGGCGCTTCGGTGTAGGCATCAGGCGTCCACATATGCATGGGCACCGCTCCACATTTCATTGCCAGGGCTGTCACCAGAAAAACCAGAGCAATCTTCTCCGGGTAGCCGAAATGCATCATTCTCGCCACCGCCGCCATGTTCACCGCGTTGTAACGGCCATAGAAAAAGCCTACCGCAATGAGCACCAACATGGCCGCTACTGTGGAAACAATCATGTATTTGAATCCTGCCTCCACAGCTTCCGGCCTGTCGCGCCAGAATGCAACAAGCCCAAAGGAGGCAACGGAGGCGATCTCGAGAAAGACGAAAAAGTTGAAGAGGTCGCCTGTCAGCTCCATGCCTAGCATTCCTGCCATAAGCAGGAAATACAGGGAGACGAACTTGTCCAGACCCGAAAAACGTTCCATGAAACGCAGCGAGAAAAACGCACCGGCCATCGCCGCGATGGACCCGACAATAGCCATAAAAGCACTGAAGGCATCCACCTCCAGGATGATCCGTATGGGCCAGCTCAGTCCTGAAGGAAGAGTCAGATTCCAGGATTCTCCCCCGAGGACATACACGACAACGCCTTCGGCTTGAACGTGCTGCCAGAGCATGATGCTCAAGGCAACAGTCGCGATCGATACCGCCACGAACCAGATATTCCGTGTCACTTTGCCACCCAGGCCGGCAAGCGGAGCCGCGAAGGCACCCAGCAGGGGAACCGCAATGATTAAAGCCGGGAGATGTATATTCCAGTTCATCCTCGCAACCTCCTGATCTCCCGCACGTCAAGGGTTCCATAATGCTTGTACAGCATCATGATCAGCGACAACAACAATGCCGAGGTCGCCAGCCCGATGACGATGGCGGTCAGCGTCAATGCCTGGGGTGTGGGAAGCGTCATGGTCTGCACGTCACCAGCAAGGGTAAACACCGGAATGCTTCCCCCGGTCCGATACCCGAGGACGATGAGCAACAAATTTGCAGAAGCTTCCAACAACGTGATTCCAATTGCGATCTTGATGAGATTTCTCTCGAAAAGGATCGCATAGAGACCCAGGAAGAAAAGAATTCCTACGACGAGAAAAGGCATATTACCTGTCATGGCCGGTCTCCTCGCTTCCTGCTTCCTCATAGAGGCGGATGCCCTTGAACATGTAAATGACGATCAGGGACAACCCGCCGATGACTTCGAGGCCTACCGCCAGGTTCATGAGGGCTATGGTTCCCGAGCTGTTCAAAATACCCGGATTTGGACCTGTCGGTACCACTGCACCGAAAAGTCCGCCCCTGCCTGAAAGAAAGTTGTAGAGAAAAACCGTTGTCAGTCCGGCGAACCCCGTTCCGATAAACACAAGCAGCCCCGTTGTTTCAAGCCAGGAATATATCCCCGGCTTGACAAAGGCAAGAAGCTTCTTCCCGCCATGAGCGACAAGAAGCAATGCCAGGAAGGTGGCGACCACAGCCCCTCCCTGAAAACCACCGCCCGGAGAAAGGTGGCCGTGTATGATGACATATGCACCAAATATGGCCAAAAACCAGGCAAATATGTCACAGATCGTTCTGACAATGACAGAGAGAGGTTGCATCAGTCGTGCCCCCCCTTCCGGAAAACGACAAGCACTGAACAGACGGCAGTGAAGAGGACCGCCGCCTCTCCGATGGTATCAAAAGCCCTGTAGTCAAAAACGACGGAAGTGACGATGTTGTTCACATTTCGTTCCTGCTGGGCGTTTTCAATATAATAATCGTCCATGGGCGCCTTCTCGACGTTCCCGAAGGGGTGAATGGATGCAAGGGCACCCCAGAGCGTTCCGGTAACCAAAAGAAGGGCTATGAGAAACAACACGCCCTTTTTCATTTCCGCTCACCTCCGCCGCCTTTGCGCAGTACGTTGCATCCCCTGAGGGCGATAATGTAGATAGCCGTCGTAAGACCTGCTCCGATCCCGGCTTCGGCAATGGCTACGTCGGGAGCCTGAAGAATAAAAAATTCCAGGGATAAAAGCAGGCTGAATGTGGCAAGAGAGACCACCGAGGAAAGCAAATCCCTGAACCAGACGGCAAAAAAGCCCGCCACAACTATTGCTATGAGGACCATTACGTGGACCATTGCGTTCATGCCGAGACACCACCTTTTTTCTTTTCGTCTTCGGCAAGTCTGTCGATTACCGCCATTTTCGGCAGGACTCCGCTTCTGTGCGCCGCTCTCGCTATTGCATGTGCACCGGTCGGGTTGGTGATAAGCAACGCGAGAATCGCGATCGCCACATGCACCATCAACGTGATGAAGCGTCCATCGCCGGTTGCAAGCATTTTCTGGACGCCGTAAAGGATGACGGCGCCTGACGTAAAAATCGAACCGAAAGTCGTGCATTTGGTCGCCCCATGCAGTCGGGTGAAGACATCGGGGAACCGGTAAAGCGCGACAGTGCCCAGGACATTGAACAGAACGCCCACAACCAAAAAGAGTACGATCAGCACCGTCATCGTCTACACCCCACCTTCAATAAACCTTGCGATGAACATGGTCCCAACAAAGGCCAGACCGGCATATACGATGGCGACATCCACCATGACAACCGAATCGGAGACAACGGCAAGAAGGACCATCATCGCAACCACCAGCGTATTGATGGAATCCAGGGCTACAACCCTGTCGGGCACCGTCGGTCCGGATATGAGGCGCCCCGTCATCACCAGGGCACAAAGCGCGAGAATCGCTGCACCCCAGGCAAAGAAAGTCGAAATCATTCGGCTACCCTCCTCGCCCATTTTCCAAAAGAGCCGTATACTTCTTCCTCTGCAGGATTTTCGTCGGTCACAAATATCCAGTGAATGTAGAAGAGATTTCCTTCTTCCACATCATCGTTCACATCAACAGTCAAGGTTCCTGGCGTCAATGTGATGGAATTCGCCAGCATCGTCGTAGACAGGCTCTTTTTCAGGCCCGAATCGATACGAACGATACCTGGTCTGATTTCCCCCGTGATGACCCTTATGGCCACATCAATATTTGCTTTGACCATTCCCAATAAAAACGGCCCAAAAAGATAGAGGACAAACGAAACCCACCGCACCGGGTTCAAACCTGCCAGTGTCCATGATCTGCCCGGATTCCAGGACCGGGCGGCAATGGCGATTATTCCTCCAAGGACGATGGCTATCGCTACTTCAGCCGGATCAATACCGCCTCCGGTCCATGCAAGAAGCAGGTACGTTACAGCTGAAAGCAGAAAAATGACCACATGCCTCACCTCCCCCTTTCAATTTCGATACTGTCTATCCGCCGAAAGGCATGTTTCACCGTGCACTTGCCTTTCGGGATTATCATTCTGCACCAATTCCGTCGCCAGGCTGTATTCGGCCGCCCGAAAGAACACGCAAAAAATATCCGACTTCAGGCAAAAGACACCAACCTCGATAATCATATGAATGTGGTTCACCAGGTTTTTTCCCGATTTCGGTAACCTCAAGCACCACGTTGTCACCAATTCGCAGTCGTTTACCAGGCTGGAGGCAATCTTCAGGCAAGCCCTGAACACGCAGGTTTTCAGCCAGGCTCCCATAGGGAAAATCGAACCCGGCCTTGCAGGCGGCCCTTTCAACATCTTCCTGACGCAACAAGCTTGTCTGACGGGAGCCGGGGCCGTAATGAGAATCTCCCCGGATGCCGCCTCCGGGATCGATATCGGCTGTTTGCATAGGTTGTTTTACATCTTCTTTCCGGTTGCTCTTGCAGACTGACAGCAAAAGACCCATGGGGCACCT
>Ga0182238_1000302_pt1 | contig 15703 bp, 16 predicted proteins | sample hydfrates6_PW_90_FD_132439 | JGI IMG/M metagenome (GOLD analysis project Ga0182238, IMG submission 132439) | Subsurface microbial communities from deep shales in Texas, USA - hydraulic fracturing test 6_PW_90 | ecosystem: Environmental > Aquatic > Deep subsurface > Shale gas/oil reservoir >... | reverse complement strand
CCTTTTATAGTCCAGTTCCCGGGTTGTGGATTCCAGTATGCCCGCCAGGCCCTCGCGCAGAGGCGAGTGCGGACCGATTTCCTCCAGGATACTGTGCAGGAGTTGGATGAAGCGGGTGTTCATCGGTTAGTTTGAATACTCCGCACCCAGTTCTATCGCCTGCAGATTCACGTCCACTATTTTGGCCTTGAGATGCTTTTTCACACCCTGCCGCAGGCTTTCCAGGTCGAGCGGCAAAAGACCGGAAGAGAATAGCGCGCCCATGAGAACCATGTTTGCTGTCTGCATTACTCCGGTTTCCCGGGCCAGATCCGAGCAGGGTATGAAATAGGAATCCTTGGCGCAAAGGCGGCATTTTTCCCTAATCTGTTCTATGTCCGGATAGCTGTCCCGGCCCATGCATACGCTTAGAGGCAGAACCGGACTCAGGCTGGAGATTATCGTGCCCCCCGGCTGGACGAAGTCCAGCGCGCGAACGGTTTCCAGCGGCTCAAATCCAAGAAGTACGTCCGCCTCGCCCTCTGTGATTTTCGGACTCTTGAACCCGCCGATAAGCACAAAGGAATGGACAACTCCTCCTCGCTGGGCCATTCCGTGGATCTCTCCGGCAGTGACCTGCATGCCGTTGTCCGCAGCTATTTCCGCGAGCAGGTTGGTCGCGGTCAAAGTCCCTTGTCCGCCTACTCCGGTCAAAAATATGCGGGTTTTGCTCATTTTATTCTCCCTTGTCCACCTGAATATGCTTGCAGATCTGTACGCACAGCATGCAGCCGGCGCATTGGCCCGGATTGATATGCACTTTCTCGTTTTGAACATAGAAGGCCGGGCAGGCCAGGGTGTCAATGCATTCCATGCACCCGTCGCAACTGTCCAGAACTTTGGCCTTTTGGGTCTTTTTTTGGCCCAGCATCCGTCTGGCATACAACGGACAAGGTTCCTCGGCGATCAACACCCGGACGCCTTTTTCTTCTTTCAGGGCCTCTAGCGCTTGCACTGTTTTTTTGTGATTGAACGGCTTGACCTTTTTTATATTGGAGATGCCGCAACCACGGACAATCATCTCGATGTCCAGAGCGGGCTTTTCCCCGGCCGGGGTGTTGCCCACGCCCGGGTGGGGCTGGTGACCGGTCATGGCCGTAGTGCTGTTGTCCATAATCACCAAAAGAAGGTTATGCTCGTTGTATACTGCGTTAACCAAACCGGTGATTCCGGAGTGAAAAAAAGTTGAGTCCCCGATAAATCCAATCACCGGCTTGTCCGTGGCCTGGGCCATGCCGCATCCTGCGGATACAGAGGAGCCCATGCACAAAAGGAAGTCAGCCGCGCTCAAGGGCGGCAAGAGCCCCAGGGTGTAACATCCGATGTCCGAGGAGTATACGGCCTGGTCCCCGAATACCTTGCGCACTGCATAATATGTCCCCCGGTGCGGGCAGCCGGCGCAGAGATTGGGCGGTCTTTGCGGCAGTTCATGGGTGTCCGCCTCACAGGACCCGGTATCTGTCTTGTCCTCCAGGCCGTGCATTTCAATAAGCACTTTGCGGATGAGATCGGCCGAATATTCCCCCTGTCTGGTGAGGAGTTTGTTTTTACCCTGGATATCAATTTTTATGTCCTGTTTCTGGGCCATGGCCCGGACTGCTTCTTCCAGGATAGGTTCCAGCTCTTCCAAAACCAGGAGCTGATCTACCTCCTGCATGAACTCGGTTATCTTTTTTTCCGGCAGGGGATAGGTCAATCCCAACTCCAGGGTGCGGCATTTAAGCCTGGGGTCGTTTCCCAGGGCGTCATGCAGGTAGGCCCGGGAAATGCCGCTGGCTATTACCCCGATTTTGCCTTGGCCACCGGAGAAATTTAGCGGGGATTTTTCCGCTTCAGCGGCGGCTTCTTCCAGGTTTTCCAGAAGGGCGTTGTGCCGGACCCGGGCCACCGCAGGGACCGGGACAAAACGTCTGGGATTTTTTTGAAATTCGGCCCGGTTGCGGCACTCCTGCACCGTATCGAACTTGACTATGCCCCGCAGATGATTCACCCGGGTGGTTGTGCGCAGGATAACCGGCTGCTCCCATTTTGCGGACAGCTTAAGGGCCTCCCTGGCCATGTCCTTGCATTCCTGGGCCGTGCAAGGCTCGAAACAGGGAATGCCGCCCAGTCTGGAGTAAAAGCGGTTGTCCTGCTCGTTTTGGCTGGAGTGGCAGCCCGGATCATCCGCACTCAAGACGAGCAGACCGCCCGGAGTGCCAATGTAGGAAAGGGTCATCAGCGGATCCGCGGCCACGTTCACTCCGACATGCTTCATGGTCACGGCTGAAGGGACCCCGGCTATGGCCGCGCCTCCGGCCACTTCCATGGCCACCTTTTCGTTCGCGGAATACTCGAAGTGGTACTTTGCTTTGGTGGATAAACTGAACAGGGTGTCCGGGACTTCCGAGGAAGGCGTACCCGGATAACAGGATATGAAGCCTGTTCCGGCTTCGATGATCCCCCTGGCTATGGCCTCGTTGCCCAGCAGGAGGTGTTCTTCCCCTTTTTCCCCGCTTAGGATAAACTCGCGCATGGTTTGCTCCTATCCGGCCGTTTTTTCTTGCATTTGTTTTATTTTGAAATCAAAAAAACCGGTTCTGCCCTGGCCCTGAACCATGCTGCTTTCCGATTTGAGCTCCTGGTACGCGGAAAGGGCTTTTTGCCAGTTTTGGCTTTTCTCCGCGCAAAAGGCGAGCATGTTCTTCAAAGGCCGGTTGTATTCTTCCGGAATCCTGTCCTTGTATTTCTCCAGGACCTCAAGTGCCTGGGCATAATCATCGGCCAGCTGCAGGGCCTTGGCCTGGCCCAGAACGGCAATGGGCAAAAGGTCCTTATCCAGTTTTTGCAGTTTGGCGAATTCTTGTGCAGCCTGCTTGTAATCCTTGTTCTGCATGAGAGTTCGGGCCAGTTCCAGCTTTACTCCGGCGGCCAGATTCGAGGGGGCGTTCGTGGCGAAATCGGCCAGTTCTTCCGCCCTTGTTCCGGGATCCTTGACTGAGAGTATTTGCCCCAGCTCAGCCCTGGCCTGCTCCGCACGATGATTCTGATACAGTTTGTATCCGGATATGCCGGCGGCTATAAGGACTATACCGCCGATTATGAGTCCGATCAGCTTCAGATTGTTCAGGATCTTTTCCAAAAGCGGATGCAGGGTGGAGTCGGCCTCGCTTTCGATTTGCTGCATAAACTGCGGCTGGATGGGATCCTGCTTATTTTGGGGGTCCATGCTACCTCCAGGGATTTGCGATTAAATTATTGGCTTGGTTACTTTTCCCGATATTCATGCATTACACTGCTGCAACGTCAGGCCATCTCTTTTAAGGTTATTTGCCGCAAAGGTCAAAAAGAATCGGCGGGCTTCGGTTCGATTCACTAAAAAAGGCGGCCGTATACGGCCGCCTTTTTATGGATTTAATTCAGGTGGAACCAGGGTTCAATCAGTGGTCACACACGTTTTCTCCGGTGGTAAGGGTGCCTTGCATGTACGATTGGACCAGATTCTCCGGGGTGTCCGCCGAAGCCCCGACCAGGACCTTGACTCCGTGCTGGTTGAAAAGGCTTTGCGCCCTGGAGCCCATGCCGCCGGCTATGACAAAGTCGGCTCCCTGTCCGGCTACCCATTCCGGCAATACTCCGGGCTCGTGCGGCGGGGGATCCAGATGTTCCACACCCAGGATTTCCTTTTTCCCGGCATCCGCTTCAACCATGGCGAATTGTTGGCAGTGTCCGAAATGCATGCACAGTTTGCCGTTGACCACGGGCACGGCCACTTTTATTTTACCCTCGGAGACAGCGGGCTCTTCCTCGGTTTGGTCCCCTCCGGGGTTTGCCTTTTCCTGCAGGTCCCCGCCCATGGCCAGCATGGGCTTGATTATGCGGCCGATGGATTGGGCGGCCTCGCTTTCATGATGGGTCTTGACGTAGACATAACCCTGATCCCCGGAGCGGACAACTTCCGGATCAATGGGTATGCGGCCCAGGAACTTTATGCCCATTTCCCGGGCCAGATCCTCTCCGCCCCCGGAAGCGAATATGTCGCTTACTTCCCCGCATTTGGGGCAGACATAACCGCTCATGTTTTCCACCAGGCCCAGCACGGGGTTTCCCACCTGGCTGCAGAATGTCACCGAACGCCGCACATCGTCCACTGCCACTCCCTGGGGAGTGGAGACAATTACCGCCTGGGCGGACGGCCCGATCAGCTGCAGGGTGGAAAGGGGTTCGTCCCCGGTGCCCGGAGGGCAGTCAACCACAAGATAATCAAGCTCGCCCCAGGCCACGTCCTGAAGAAACTGCTTTATCAGCCCCATCTTGATCGGACCGCGCCAGATAACCGCGTCATTGCGGTTGGGCAGCATGAATCCCAGGGACATGACCCATAGGTTTTTGCTCCATTGTATGGGCTCGATATAGTCCTTTTCAATATGCGGCTGTTCCCCGGTCAGACTGAGCATCCTGGGTATGGAGGGACCGTGGACGTCCACATCCAAAAGTCCGACCTTTTTCCCGGCCAGGGACAGGGCGGCCGCAATATTCACGGCCACCGTGCTTTTGCCCACGCCGCCCTTGCCGGACAGGATGACCAGTTTATTCTTGATCTTGCCCAGACTGGCTTGCAGTTTTTCGTCTTCATTGTTTTTGCCGCATTCCTTGCTTGAACAGGAACCGCATTGCTCGGACATATGAATCCTCCAGAGTAATAAAGGTATAAGTTGATGTTTGAAGTATTTCGACTAAAATTTTTGGGGCGATCTTTCAGGATGTTATTTGATTTAGGGGTTGTCCATGCCGAATATGTGGAAATTAATAATCTGTCTATAAACTAAAAGTATGCCAAATTTTTTGTTTTTTAGCAAGTTTTTAAATGTTGGGGACCTAGCCTTTTTAATTCCAGAGGATGGAAATAAGGTCTGATTTTTTTAAATTTTGTCGCTTAAGTCATTAAATGAGGTGGAAAAGTGGCTCAGAACCACTTTCCCACCAGGTAGGGTTTAGGTCCGCTCAAACGTCGGTGTTTAGTTCAGTCTAATTCCCAACAAATTTTGCAAAATTGGTTGATTCGGAATCTGGCAATTAAACTGGACTCTTCTTTTTTGAGCGTATCAGGATGTTTAATTTTTATCGGAATCCAGGGCCAGAAGTGGGTCTATGATTTTATGCATTGCTTTGGCCGCCGTACTTTGTTTATGTGTATGCACAAATACGTATCCTCCGTCCCCTGCCCGAACTACCTCCGGATCAATAGGTATACTGCCCAATGATTTTGTCCCGGTTTCCCGGGCCAGCTCTTGGCCGCCGCCGGAGGAGAAGATGTTACTGATTTCTCCGCATTTTGGACAGACATATCCGCTCATGTTCTCCACAATGCCTACAACAGGATTGCCAACCGTATTGCAGAAACCAACCGAACGCCTGACGTCATCTACAGCTACATCCTGGGGGGTGCAGACAATAACCGCCTGAGCGTCCTCGCCTATCAGCTGCAGTGTGGAGAGAGGCTCGTCACCAGTGCCCGGTGGGCAGTCGACTACTAAATAGTCCAGATTGCCCCAAGCCACATCGGTTAGAAATTGCTTGATAAGGTTCATTTTCATGGGGCCCCGCCAGATAACGGCATCATCCCGGTTAGGTATCATGAACCCCAGAGACATAACGTGTAGATTCTTACTCCATTGAATGGGTTCGATGTATCCTTCCTCTATATGTGGATTCTCTTGAGAAAGGTTGAGCATGCGGGGAATAGAAGGACCGTGGACATCCACATCCAAAAGTCCCACTTTCTTGCCTGCAAGGGATAAGTCCGCAGCCATGTTAATAGCTACTGTACTTTTCCCAACTCCTCCTTTTCCGGAAATAACTACTATTTTATTTTTAATCTGGGCCAGATTATTTTTGAGTTTTTCTTGTTCTTCATTGTTTTCCTTTGCCATATTTATTCCTCTTTAGAACTATTTGAATATTTAACAGGTCGTACTAAATCTTCCTGTAACTACAAAACCTAAGTAGGTTTAAACTCTTACGTATTAATAAATGCGCTTAGGCCATGCCCTTTTCGATTATTGCACGACCTGGGAAATAATGAATTTTTAAATAGTAATTTAAAGCTCGAGTTCCTGGCGCATCTTTTCCCAGATGCTCTCCATCTTCACCCCTAATCCTTTCGGATCGAATTCGAGTACGTTCTGCTTTTTGATCTGGGCCTGAGTGAATCTGGAGTCATAGGGAAGCCTGCCCAATACAGGAATTTTCCTTTCCTGGCAGTAGTTCTCTATTGTTCCGGAAATGTGTTCGTTTATATCCGACTTGTTGATTACCGCCATGGTCTGGATCCCGAAGTGCTCGGTGAGTTCACAGACCCGGTGCAGATCGTGCTCCGCGGAAACCGTGGGCTCGGCCACCACAATCGCCGCATCCGCGTTGGTCAGGGAAGCAATTACCGGACAGCCCACTCCCGGGGAACCGTCCACCAGGACAAGGTTTACTCCCTGTTCCTCGGCCAGGGCTCCGGCCTTTTTGCGTACCGTGGTCACCAGAACACCGGAATTCTCTTCTCCTATGCCCAAGCTTGCGTGGACCATTGTCCCGAAGCGGGTGTCGGATATATACCACTCCCCGCAATGCCGGGGATACATTCTGGCCGCTTCCGTGGGGCAGACAAAGGCGCATACCCCGCAGCCTTCGCAGTTTTCCTTTATTACCTGAAAGTCCTCGCTTATGGCTCCGAACTTGCAGTGTTCAAGGCATTCACCGCATTCTATGCACAAGTCCTTGTCTATTTCCGGCAGTTCACCGCTGATGAACTGCATTGTTTCCCGAACTTCCGGATTAAGGATAAGATGCAAATCAGCCGCATCCACGTCGCAGTCGGCCAGCACCTTTTTGGGGCCCAATCCGGCCAGTGCGGAGACAATGCTGGTTTTGCCCGTGCCGCCTTTTCCGCTGATGATTACTACTTCCTTCATACGGGCACCTCCGCGGAGACTTTATTTTTGATTCGCTGCCAGATGTCGGCGTATACTTTACGGAATTCGGGAAAGGCATCCACCAGGAGCTCACCCCGGGAATAGGCCTCGGCGGCTTCCTTTGTATGCGGCAGGCGGCCCAGCACCTCTATATCGTTTTCCCGAAGATATTTGTCCAGCTCTTCTTCGCCGCCCATCCCCTGGCGATTAACCACTACCCCGAACGGATAGTGGAGTTTTTGCATGAGCTTAACCGCCAATTGCAGGTCATACAGGCCGAACGGGGTGGGCTCAGTGACCAGGATTACATAGTCCGCTCCCTCTAGGGATTCTATAACCGGACAGGTTGTTCCCGGGGGGCAGTCCAGGATGGTTGTCCCCTTGGGCTCGGCCCGGGCCGCCTCCTTGACTCTGGCTATGAGCGGCGGAGCCATAGCTTCTCCTATTCGGAGCAGGCCCCCGTAGATATGCAGATTATTCTTTTTTACCTGGCGCATGGCCCCGATTTCCCTATGGCTGTCTCCCACGGCATCCGCAGGGCAGACCAGCTTGCATAAGCCGCAACTGTGGCATAGTTCGGGGAATACCATTACCTGATCCACCATCCAGATAAGCGCCTTGAATCGGCATTCCCGGATGCATTTCTGGCATGATTCGCCCAAGCATTTGTCCATGTTTATTTCCGGGACCTGGACGTATTGCTTTTCTTCCGCCTCAAAAATTGTGTCCAAAAAGAAATGGGAATTCGGTTCCTCCACGTCGCAGTCAACCAGCTGGACATTCTCACCCTGCTCGATCAGGTATGTGGCCAGGTTTACCGTTATCGTGGTCTTGCCGGTGCCGCCCTTTCCACTGGCAACAGCTATTTGCATTCGTGATCTCCTTTTGCTGGTTCGGATTTTAAGCACGCAGTTTGCCTACCGCTTGCGGCGGGAGGAAAGAATTGGCTAGAATTTCCGGGTCATGGGAGCACCGCAATTGGGACATTTGCTGTCCACGCACGGCGTTCCGGGCTTGTGCGGGGCTATGGTCCCGCATTGCGGGCAGTAGCAGGTAGACCCGGCCGGAGCGTTTTTTCTTTTGATTCCTTCCCGGCCTTTTTTCCGATTGTCCAGCATTTTTTCCTCCGGATTCAAACCGGGTTTTTAACTGGTTAGGCCATCTCCCCGGGGGGAGAAGACGTAAAAAAACGGAGCGGAATTAGGGGAAAAGGCGATTGCCGTTTTTTCCGCCCCGTTTTTGTATTTTAGGAGATTTCGTTCAGTCTTTTATTCAACATCTCCAGCTGATTTTCCAGACCTTTGATCTGGTTTTCAATTGCAGTCTTTTCGTCAACTGTCTCCATTGCCGGCTGAGGATAGCCGTACCCTGCGGGCATCGGTCCCGGCCCGAAGCCTCTGCCGCGACCGCGACCGAAGCCCCGGCCCATGCCGAAGCCGAATCCCCGGGCCGGTACAGCCCCCGCAGGCACGGCTCCGGTGCACCGGCCCATACCGCGTCCGGTTACCGGTCCCTGTCCCAATGGTCCTGTTCCGTTAAATCCGGGCATAATTATTCTCCTTTCTTATGACTTGTTTGGTTTAATTGCTGTTTTTCCCCCGGCCCTGACCCCGGCCTCTGCCGGTTCTCATGCCTGAGCCGGTCTCCTGATTCCTTCCACGGCCGCTAGGTCCGGGAACGGATCCGGTGCAGCCTCCGCGTCCACGACCGGTTCCGGCACCACGGCCGGCCGGTCCTGTCTTATCTAAATTAGGCATTTCTAATATCTCCTCTTTATTTTTCTGACTACCAGTGTCCAGGCTTGTCCGCGTCCTGGGCCTTTTCCAAAAGGCCATTTTTATATGCTTCCACGGCCTCTTCCACGGTTCCGGCGGAAGCGAAATACATTTCAATTCCTCCCTGGGAGAGGGCGGAAAAGGCTTTCGGACCGACATGCCCGCTTATGACCGCTTTTGCTCCGGTGTTGGCCACGTTTTGCGCGGTCTGGATTCCCGCCCCCTGGGGCAGGTTAAGGTTTTGGGTGTTTTCAATGTGTTCGAAAGTGTCGGTTTCAGTATCATAGATAATAAAACTCTGGGCCCTTCCGAACCTGGAATCTATGGGGGCCTTTAAATTGTCCCCCTGCGAGCTGATAGCTATTTTCATTTATTCCTCCAAGTGCAGATTTGTTCGTTTCCCCGCCGCCTGCGACGGCATCTTCCCGGCTCCGCAGTGTAGCTGCATCCGGGCATGGAAAATTCGTGCAGACGTTGAGATTCAAAAGCGGCAACCACTTTGTCCAGTTCTCCGGTTATCCAGGGGATGAGCAGGATATCTTTTTCTTTAAGCAGATTATGCGCGTAGCAGCTTATCGCTCCGCATATTAAAATATCTACCCCGCAGGATTGTATAAAAGAGATCTTGCCCATCAGATCTCCAAACGGGAGGGAGAGATGCCCTGCGGGGTAAATTTTGTTGTCCTTGATTTCAAAGAGCTTTATTTCCGAGGCTTGATCAAAAACAGTCGCCAAACGCTCTTCGTGGCAAACTAGCCCCAGTCGGCCCCCAGAGTCGAAAGTATCTGTCTTGATCTCTTCGGTCATCATTTCCGTCCTTTACGCTTTAATAAAGCATTAGGCGTGCCATACAATAAAAAAATTGTAATTATGGTAAGTTATAAAATATAAGATAAAATGAAAAACATTATTGGGCGCATTATGCGTCTTTTGATTGGAGTTTCGGGACGATTTTTCGCCTTCAATTGAAGGGTTGTCTCTGAAGAACAGCAAAGGCGGTGATTACATGTGTTGTAGAAAATAAAGGTAGGCGACTTATGAGCAGCGTTTGAGCATCCGCCGCAGGGTGTCCTTGGAAATCCCCAACTCCCGGCAGGTCTGCATTTTCTTGTTGTCGTTTTTGGCCAGGGCCTGCATAACGGCCTGGCATTTAATTTCCTCCAGGGTCAGCGATCTTCCCGGTCGGCGGGCCGGATCCTCGGGCTTTTCAGGCTGCAGGTGTTCCGGCAGGTGTTCCAGTCGAATGAATCCGTCCGGACAAAGGATAAAGGCGAACTCCAGGATGTTTTCCAGTTCCCGGATATTGCCGGGAAAATTATGGCGCATGAGAACGGCCAGAGCATCCTCGGACACCCCCTGGATATTTTTGTCCTGCAGGGCGTTTAGCTTGCGGATGAAGTGGTTGACCAAAAGAGGGATGTCCCCTGTTCTTTCCCGCAGAGGAGGGAGATGTATGGGGACCACGTTCAGTCTGTAATACAGGTCTTGCCTGAATTTGCCCTCGCTTACCTTTTGCGGGAGATCCTGATGGGTGGCGGCAATGACCCGGGTGTCCACATGCACGCTTTCATTGGCCCCAAGGGGCTCGAATGTCTTTTCCTGCAAGAAGCGCAAAAGCTTTACCTGCAGGGACAAAGCCATATCCCCGATTTCGTCCAGGAAAATCGTGCCCTTGTCCGCGGCCTGGAAACGGCCGGGTTTGTCTTTCCTGGCGTCGGTGAACGCTCCGGCCTTGTATCCGAAGAGTTCGGATTCCAAAAGGTTTTCCGGAAGCGCCCCGCAGTTGACCACGATAAAAGGGGAGTTCCTGCGTTCGCTAAGATTGTGTATGGCTTTGGCGAAAAGTTCCTTTCCTGTCCCGGATTCTCCGGTGATAAGCACCGAGGAACTGCTTTTGGCCACCTGAGGGAGGATGGAGAATACTTTTTTCAGGGCCTCGCTTTTGCCCACTATGTCCTCAAAAGTATAATTCTCCTCGATCTGCTGGCGGATTATCTGCAGATCGGACAGGTCCCGGAAAGTCTCCACACCGCCGATAGTCTCCCCGGATTCGTTTCTAAGCGGGGCCGCGCTTATGCTCACCGGGACCTTTTCCCCGTCCGGGCGGACGATGTATATGGATTTGTTGGATATGGATTCCCTTTGTTCCAGGCAGGCCTTCAGGGCGCATTCGCTGTCGCAGATGCTGGATTTGAACACCTCCCAGCATTTGCGGCCCAAGGCCTCGCCTTCCGGGATTCCGGTGATGTCCCGGGCCGCGGCATTGAAATAGGTCACGTTCCAGTCCAGGTCCACGGTGAATACGCCGTCGGCCACGCTGTCCAGAATGGAGGACAGGGAAACATCAGCGGGCAGGGTCATTTTTTGGCTTGCACCTGTTCGGTAAGCCATGCGTACCAATCCTGAAGTCCTTCCCCGGTCTTGGCCGAAACCGGAAAGATCCGGACCCCTTCCTTCAGACTGCGGGCGAAATTTGCGGCCCGATCCATGTTGAATTCTACATATGGCAAAAGATCGGTCTTGTTCAATAGGACCGCAGTGGATTCGGCAAACATGAGCGGATATTTTTCCGGCTTGTCGTCGCCCTCGGGAACACTCAGGATGGTCACCTTGTGATCCTCGCCCACGGTGAACTCCGCCGGACAGACCAGATTGCCCACGTTTTCCACGAACAGGATGTCTATCTTGTCCAGGTCGAATTCATTTAGGACCTTCTGGATCATGGAACTGTCCAGATGGCAGCCCCCGTCCGTGTTTATTTGCATGGCCTGGGCCCCGGTGGCTTCTATGCGCCGGGCGTCGTTGTTGGTCTGCACGTCCCCCTCGATAACCGCCATGCGGTATTTGTCCTTGAGGGCCTTTAGGGTGTTTTCCAAAAGTGTGGTCTTGCCCGCGCCCGGAGAGCTCATGAGATTCAAGACCAGGACCTTTTTGGAGTGGAAAATCTCTCTCAGCTTCTCGGCCATGCGGTCGTTTTTTTCCAGGATATCCCGGGCAACGCTTATCTGCTGTTCCATTTATTTATACCTCCATTATTCGGCTTCGATTTCTTCTATAAAAAGTTCCTTTCCGGACAGGATCTCATGTCCGAATTCGGTCTGACAATAGGGACAGGTCATGATCATAAGGTCATCTCCTTCCGGAGAGAACTCCCGGCCGCATTCTCGGCACTTGGCCCTAAGCGGCTTTTCCTCCAGGGCTATGGCCGCCCCCTGCATCCGTGTTCCCTGGGTCAGGACCTCAAATGCGGTCTCCAGGGCCTCGGGAACGATATGCGAGAGTTGGCCGTGCACGACTTTTACCTTGTTTAGTTTGTGCACTTCGTGCTTTTGCATTTCTTCATCTATGATCTGAATCAGGTTCTGGGCTATGGACATTTCATGCATATCCGCTGCTCCGGATTAAGGTTTTAACGTGTGAGGCTGTTTTCAAGATCAGCCTGTTTCTGTTAGGTGTCCCTTAATTTTTTTCTCCAGTTTTCGCAAACGCTTTTCCAGATTTTCCCTGTAGTGAGTGGGATCAATGGAGATGCGGGCCACTCCGGATTTGACCGCTGCTTCGGCCACGGCCGGGGATTCGTAAAGTGCGATCCTGTGATCCAGGGGCTTGGGCAGAATATAATCCGGACCGAATTTAAGGCCGTCAATCTGGTAGGCCCCAAGGACATCCTCGGGAACCGGTTCCCGGGCCAGGTCGGCCAGGGCGGTGGCGGCAGCAACTTTCATCTCTTCATTTATTTTCCGGGCCCGCACGTCCAGGGCGCCGCGGAAAATAAAGGGAAATCCGGAGACATTGTTGATCTGGTTGGGAAAGTCGGAGCGTCCGGTGGCCATTATGCAGTCCGGGCGGGCCGATTTGGCATCGGAATAGGATATCTCCGGGTCCGGATTGGCCATGGCAAAGATTATAGGCTCCCTGTTCATTGATTTGACCATTTCCGGGGTCAGGATCCCCTTTACGGACAGACCGAGAAAAATGTCCGCGCCCTTGATTACTTTGGCCATGTCCCCGCGGTCCTCGGCCTGGGCGAAGCGCATCTTTTCCGGATTGAGGTCGTTTCTTTTTTTGTGGATAAGGCCCTTGGAGTCGAACATGAATATGTTATCCCGGTCCACGCCCAGGGATTCGTAGAATCTGGAGCAGGCTACGGCTGCTGCTCCGGCCCCGGAGACAACCATCTTCAAATCCCCGGGTTTTTTGCCGTTAATCCTCAGGGCGTTTATCAGTCCTGCTCCGGAGATGATTGCTGTTCCGTGCTGGTCGTCGTGGAACACGGGTATGTCCATATCCCGGATAAGGGTTTCCTCTATGCGGAAACATTCCGGGGCCTTTATGTCCTCCAGGTTAATGCCCCCGAAGGTGGGCTCGAGCATGCGCACGAATTCCATGACCTTTTCCGGATCAGCGGCGTCAATGTTCAAATCATAGGTGTCCACGTCCGCAAAGGCCTTGAACAACACCCCCTTGCCTTCCATAACCGGTTTACCGGCGGCCGGGCCGATATTGCCCAGGCCCAGCACCGCGGTGCCGTTGGAAACTACCGCCACTAGGTTGGCTTTGTTCGTGTATTTGTAGACATCTTCCGGGGATTTTTGTATCTCCCGGCAGGCTTCGGCCACACCCGGAGTATAGGCCATGGACAATTCCTTTTGCGTGCTGCAGGGCTTGCTGGGCATTGTCTCCAGCTTGCCCTTTCTTTCCCGGGAGTGGTATATTAATGCTTCTTCCCTGCTTACAAGACTCATTTTCGTCTCCTTGTTTGCTTGGCCTTTGTTGTCCAAAGTCAGTATGTATAGTTCCATAATTTTTGCTAGGCAAGGCCGGATTGGGAGGATTATTTTCGGCCCCTGCCTGCCGGTTAGCACGATTATTGGCCGGAAGAGAAAAAAATCTAATTTTAATGCCTTGGGATTGGTTAAAAAAACATATTTTATAAGTGGGCTTGATCCACTTTATGAGTATGGTGAACATAGATACGCCGGCAGGTAATTTTAAGTGAGCATATGTTTTGATTGTTTCGCAGATCTGCGGGAGTATCTGCAAAACCTGGGGCTTTTCCACATGCAGCTGGGACTTTCCCGGATGGAAAAGGCCCTTGCCCGGCTGGATTTGCCGCCGGAACCGTTTCCCGTCATTCATGTCCTGGGGACCAACGGCAAGGGCAGTACCTCGCTTTTTCTTCAGGGTTTTGCCGCAAAACAGGGGCTTTCAGTCGGCCTTTTTACTTCTCCCCATCTGGTGGATGTGCGCGAGCGCATCCGGGTTAACGGGGAGAAACTTGGTGATGCAAAATGGCTTAAGGCCGGAAATGAGATTGTCGGAGAGTGTGAGGATCTGGGGCTGACCTATTTTGAGTTTTTAACCCTTCTCGCCATCCTTGTTTTTGTTCGGGAAAAGGTGGATCTGGCCGTGCTCGAGGCCGGCTTGGGGGGGAGATTCGACGCCACCAGCGTATTTGATCCCGCCTTGACCGTCTTTACTTCTGTGGACCGGGATCATTGCCGGGTGCTGGGGATAACCGCCGGGGAAATAGCCGGGGACAAGGCCGGGGCGATAAAGTCCGCACCCGTTGTTTGCGCCCCCCAGGCCGAAGAGGTGAAACAGGTTCTTAAGAAAGCGGCCCGGAGCCGGGGAGTTCCCATTTTCTTTCTTCCCGGCATGGACGCGGGGGAGGACTTTCTGGATTTGAACTTTCGTCTGGCCCGGGAGGCGTGGATAAAATACCGGGGAAAAAAGGGTATGAAAGGCTCTTTGCCCCCGAATCGCAGGCAGTCCGGCTTTCTCGTTCCCGGGCGGCTACACCGGGTATGCCCCGACCCGGAGATTGTCCTGGACGGGGCGCACAATCCGCACGCCTTAAACGCGCTTAACACCGCCCTTGAGAAAAAGGGTTTTCAGCCCGGGCGTATAATCTTCGGCTGCTTCGCGGACAAGGATGTGGATGGGATGTGCGAGGTGCTTGAGAGGTTTTCCTGTCCAGTAGTTGTCTGTTTGCTGGGTGAGCGGCAAAGGGCGGATGCCGCGGACAAGATCATGCACCGGCTCGGGGACCGGGCCAGGTTGGAGGATGATTTTTCGGTCCTTGCCGCAAGTCTGGAAAAAACAAAAGCAAAGACCCTGGTCTGCGGGTCTTTGTATCTTTTGGGCCGGGTTTATTCCAGTTTTCCGCACTGGCTGGAAAGCGGAGAGAACCTCTGAGGCTTGCCGGTATAGGGTATGGATTTTTATGTTTTAACCGCATCAGAAGGTGTCTTCCATTTGATCGGGCAATGTTTGCCGGCATATGATTCGCAACGGATAAGGACCGGGCGTACTTTACCACGAAGAGCACCAAGGAACACGAAGGATGGAGTTTGATGAGCTGTGGAAGCGGTGACTTATGTGCGGTCAAGGTTTGTCATAAGCATAAAACGGGCTTGCTCGAAGTTACGAAATTCAAGATATTGGATTAAACGTATTGTTCTTTAGACCTTTCTTCGTGCTCTTCGTGTCCTTCGTGGTGAATAGGATACGGAATGCGAACAAGAAAGGTGCACTGGACGTTCGCACCTCGCGCCAGTGATGTTCACAATATCCGGGTTTTGACTTGTGCCCGGGATTGGCAGTATAGGTCCTTTTCAGGGTTTTAACGCAGCTTTTTAAATTTTCAAGGGAGAGCGGTTTGAATAATCTATTCCGGGCCTTGCCCGCTGTGGACGGCCTGTTGCAGGGACTGCAAGAAGACAAGGACCTCGGCGCATTGCCCCGGGCCATGCTCCGGGATTTGGTCAATGAATTTCTGGATGTCTGCCGGGAGGAAATAAAAAGCGGGGCGATTACCGATCCCGCGGACCTGGATTGGACCAAACTCGGGCCGAGGCTGATCGCCTTTGTCCGCTTGAGGTCCCGTCCCCATTTTCGCCGAGTCTTAAACGCAACCGGCGTGGTTATCCACACCAACCTGGG
>Ga0182238_1000301_pt1 | contig 15708 bp, 20 predicted proteins | sample hydfrates6_PW_90_FD_132439 | JGI IMG/M metagenome (GOLD analysis project Ga0182238, IMG submission 132439) | Subsurface microbial communities from deep shales in Texas, USA - hydraulic fracturing test 6_PW_90 | ecosystem: Environmental > Aquatic > Deep subsurface > Shale gas/oil reservoir >... | reverse complement strand
TGCTTTCATGCATAGTTTAGCAACTAAATAAGCGTTTCGCTTTTTTTATAAAATCATAAAGCTTACCTAAAAAGGTAAGCTTTTTTAATTAAAGGAGGTAATATAATGGATAAGAAATTGTTTGAAGAAAATGGTAATGTAAAAAGAACACTTAAATATATCTATGTTCCAGTTATTAAGAATGCTTTTAAGTTTGATAATGAAAAGTATGATGTGATAATAAAAGACTTAAATTTTATACCGTTTTATGAAGAACAGAAATTTGATGCAGAAAAAAGGTATAAAGTAGCTAAAATACTTAATATGTATAATTTAGCTGAATATTTAGGAATACTTCCTAATGAAAAAATATATCCAGATTTGTTTTATGATGAAGTTAATTTGTCAGCTAATGTAAGTACTAAAGATTATATTCAAAGTAGTTATGAATATAATGAGAAATTGAAAAATTTTATTAAATGGTATAACAGACAAAACATAGATTTTATAGTCTTTAATGTAGGAGATACAGAACAAACAATTGAATATTGGAAATATTCTTTAGAAGTTGAATTAAAAGATATATTCAGGGATATGCCAAATGATTATCTAAAAACTGTATCTAAAATTGAACCTTGGTTGATATTAAAACCAAATAAAGATTATTCCTATCTTAAAGTTGATTCTAGAGATTATATTTGCCCAGATTATGATTTACGTAAAGATTATTATGAAATAAATTCTATGTACATAATCAGTTATCTGTTAGGAGAATATAAGATTCCTGATTTAATTACACTTGATGTTGATTATAAACCATTTGAGTTTAAAGTATACTTTGAAGTTGATGGAGAAAAAGCAAGTTTTTATTGGGAACCACATGGTAATGATTGTGATTATTGTATAAATATAAAATATTTATTTACAGATTTAGTTGCTTCCTATGATGATTATATAGAAGAATATTCTGGTGATATAGATGATTTATCAGAAGATTCAGTTGTTGAATATCTTGACGAATTATATAACGAAATAATTCAAGATAATATTAATGTTCTTAGTACACAATATGATTTTGAACCAATTGTTTGTGGAAGAAGTGGAGGTTATTTTGGGTTTAATAAAAATGCCTTTACAATAACAGATAAGATTAAAGTTAAAGTAAATTATGATTTATTAGAAGATCTGTTATACGAACATTTTCCTATTAATAAGTTTTATGATGAAGTTATAGATTATATAACAGATACAATAGAAGAAAGTATATACTATGATGAGTTAGAAGAATATTCAGAAGTAATATATTTTTCCTTTAATGATACATTTATAGAATTTAATAAAGATTTATACAGAATAATCAAAATATTGAGTTCAGCTCCACAATTAAGAAGTTGGAAAGAATATCAGTTTTGGTGCGACTCAGGTTTTGATAATGAAAAGTTAAAAGAGTTTAGAGATAAACAAAAAAAGGAGGTTAAGAAATGATTATTCCTTGGGATGATATTAATGTACCTAAAAGGTCAATACCAGTGAATCAAAGTGTAATAACAAAATTTCCTGTTTTTAGTAAATTATTATTTAACTATTCTAATGAATTAAAAAATGAAAAATATAATATATTTCTGTTAAATAATTTGCTAGAAAATGGATTTAAAGATAGTAGTGAAGTAGAGTATTACTTTGATACTGGTGGCGATTATAACCACCAGTATATTAAATTTTCAGTAATGATTTTCTCTAATAATCTTATTGGTAAAGTAAATGTAGATATATTTAAATCAAAAACAGTTGAAATTTCAGAAGATTATAATGAAGAATTATTTGAATTTTTTAAACGATTAAATTCTAAAATCAACAAACTCTATGATTTTCCAAATGAAGAAATCTATGAAATAGTAATTGGTTCACCAATTAGACAATTTGTCAAAGATTTACCAAATGAAGTTAAATGGTATACAGATACCGATAATACGTATAGATTTGTACCAAAAATTGAATTTATTACTAAATCAAAATTTGGTATTGATTATGGAATATATTTATTTGATGTGTTTGATTATTGGAAAAATGATATATTAAACAAAATTGATGAAAAATTAGAGGATAATGAAAAAAAGAAAATCTTAAAACAAAAAACAAAAAATATATTTGGAAAAGTTAGAGATGACATTAAATATTTAATTAGTAAAGTAGATAACAAATATATTATAAACATTGAAGAAATTTAAAAAATGAATATTAATAAATTCAAAAGGAGGAATAAAAATGTTGACAGAATACAAGATACTTATTAATAACATTGAAAATAAAAAGTTTAAAGGTAAATTAGACATAGGAAAAAGTTTTTTAGCATATGTAGAAGATGAAGAAAATGAAGAAGAATTTTTGAAAAACAAAGCTATTGAATTAATGCCAGAATTAAAAGATGTGGATTTTTCTCTAAAACCAGCATGGGAATTAGAAAAAGAATTTAATTATTATAGTGATGATCGATTTACAGATAAAATATATGTAGATGTCGAATACGATTTTGTTGAAACAGAATATGAACCATTAGAAGAGGTTGATTTTGCATTATTCCATAAAAGATTAGGATTTATTAACACAGTATCATTTACGCCTGAAATGTTTGAAAGTTGGCAAGAAATGGAAAGATATATAATAAAAGAGTATAATCCAGTAGTTATTACTCCTATTTCAATTTACAATCATTCTGGAATAGCTCTTCAAAAAGGAGTATTATCGGGATGGGATTGTTCACAAATAGGATATATGTTCATTTCCAAAAAAGTTGCTAAAGAAGCGGGTTTGACAAAAGAAGAAGCTGAAGAAATACTGAATAATACAATTGAAGAATATGCAGCTTTTCTAGCAGATGAACAATATGTAATTAAAATTTATGACTTAACACAAGTTTATGAAGAAGATATTGAACCTATTGAATCAATAAACGTTTTAGGATATTACCACTTACAAGAAGTTTTACAAAATGAACTAAACGAATTCTTACCAAAAAGATTAGAATTCAAAAAAGGAGAATTAAAATATCCAGAAGAACTAATTAGAATATAAAGGAGGATGATTTTTAATATGAATTTAAATGAATTCAAAAATATAATAAATAAGGCAAAAAGTAAACATAACAGTTTGACAATTAAAATAACTAAAAAAGAACTTGAAAATGTAAACCCAAAATATTTTGAATATATAAGAAAGAATATTGCTGACGGAATAGTTCACAAAGAAGAAGTAGAAAATAAAAAATGGAATTGTTTGTATCTTGAAGTTGATCCACAATATCAAGATATTTTTTATAATTTATCAACAGAGGATATTAATAATGATGGTGGTTTTATGTTCAAAAAAGAATTCAATGAAGTGTCTGAAGAAGAATTAGAAATTTTAAGTAGTTTATTTAGTAATGATAAACTTTACTACAAACCTAAAAAATGGTATGAATTTTTATGAATTTTAAAAAAGGAGGAATTATAATGTATTTTGATAACGAAAATATAACAGCAGAAGAAAGTAATTTATTGAAAGAAGCAATCGAATCTATTTTAGCAAATGGTGAAGATGTATTAAAAACATTAATAAGACAAGATAATATTTCAATAGATACTATCTCTCAAGTATCTGAAAGTGTTTTCAAAATGATGAGCAACAATTTTTCTACAATATGTTATTTATTTGAAAAAATTGGAAGTATAGATGAAGAAAAAAATGATGAATACCAGTTTTGAAAAAGGAGGTTAAAAAATGACTAAAGACAATTTTAAAAAAATAGTTGAAGAACGTGAACCTATTACTTTAGAATTAACTAGGTTTGATTTTGAAAAAATGAATAATAAAAAATATAATTATTGGAGACAGTATTTAGAAATATTAATAGGCGAAATCAATGGTGATAATTATGGAGATTTAGATTTAAATGATATTAATGATTATATGGAAAGTGGTGCTATTGAAATTAAATTTGATGTGGAAACAGAAACAACTACTTTAGAATGTGGATGGGTGAATTCTAATCTTTACAAACAATGGCAAAAAGATATATCTAAAGATTTAGATGATTGTGTCGTTTCTCTAGAAAATCATATAATAACCAAAAAATGGGATGAGGTTGAAGAAGATGAATTTGAATATTGGTGGAATTTAATTTACAGATATTATAGTACAAGAAACAAATATTGAGAAAAAATGGTGAAAGGAAGTGATAATATGTGAGCACTTTGTTTTCATCTCTTCGAGATGAAACAAAATAGCCCATAGCAATGAGGCTGCAGAAAAGTCGAAACTTCAAGTATGCTTTTGCATAGTTCAGTAACTACTATAAGCGTTTCGCTTTTGTTTCTATCAATGAAAAAAAGGAGTTGGTTTTATGTAAAAAGATAACTAATATCTCTTCGAGATATACATAGATTATGAAAATTGGCCGAAGAGATGGAAAGACAAAACTTCAAGTATGTTTTATGCATAGTTTTTAGTAATAAATATAAGCGTTTCGCTTCTTTTCCTTATTGATTTTATTCATATTCAATAGTCCATATTAACAATTGGGAACCTTCGGTTATATAAAAATTTAAATAACACACCAAATACAAATATAATGTATTTGGTGTGTTTTATTATTTTAGGAGGTGTTTTGTGTGTATAAAGATATACCAAAAATGAATTTTAATGAAGCTTATGAGTTTTTAAAAAACACAATTAAGATTCTACCAACAAAAACTTATATGTTAATAGGAAAAACTGGTGTGGCAAAGTCAGCGTTAATCAAGAAATTAGCTGATGAATTTGATGGAATTTTAATAGACAGAAGATTAGCTAATCTTTTACCAGAAGATATTTCTGGTATGCCAATTAAGAAAGGTGATCATGTTGAGTTTGTTCCAATTGATAGTATGAAAATTTTATTTGAACCAACAGAAAAACCTATTTTCTTGTTTTTAGATGAAATAAATTTAGCTTCTCAAGAAGTATTAAAAGCTGTATTTGAATTAATATACGATAGAACAATAAATGGCAAACCTATCAATCCAAATACATATATATTTGCTGCTGGTAATGTTGGTGATGAATATAATGTCTCTGAATTTTCTCCAGCACTTAAAAGAAGAATGAATTATATTGAATTAGTTCCAGATTTAAACGAATGGATAGAGTTTGCAAAAAATGATATTCCAAGTTTTATCATTAAGTTCCTTAAAGTAAATTCTGAACTGTTTAGTGCGGTTAAAGAAGATGTAGTATTATCACCAGCTCAATGGTATGAACTTGGAGTTGCTATAAAGAAAGCTACAAATATGAAATTAGATGAAAAATTCATAATGAATTTAGCTTCAAGTTTTATAGGTAATGTATCACAACAGCTAATCAAGTTTTATAAAAGTAGTATAACAATGTATGATCTAATTTATACTACGAATTATAAAACTGTTGATAAGAATATATTGAAAGATATATTACAGGATTTTATTAAATCTTATAGAACAACAGAAAATAGTATGTTGTGGAATGACAATAAAAATAAAATAGTTGAAATGTTTATATATTTGAATGATGATGTATTATTAACTTCATTAGTTAATACAGTTGGTATTGAAAATCTTGATGGTATAAAACCAAGACAATATCAATCAAAGTTATTAGAATATGTTGTTTAAGAGAGGTGATTTAAAGTGTTATATGATGTAGAAAAATTATCTAATAACAAAGAAATTAAAAAACTGTTTATAAGAAGTCTAAGTGGAATAGATTTAATTGAAGAATATATACAAGAAGTAGTACCAAGATTTGGAAACAATTCTTCTACATTTATTTATTTTGATAGAAACAAGAAATTGTTTTCAATACACATAAATTATAATGACTTTATGGATATAGCTTATATTAGCTATTATTTAAAACAGTTATCTTATGAAGAATTGTTAAATACGCAATCTATTGATTTTGAATCAATAAATTTTGGAAAACTTTTAGAAGATGAAGATGATTTTTATTTATATCTAACAACTATATCAAAACCTATAATAACATTATTATATACACATGAACTTGATCATCTCAGACTAATGCATTTAAATTCTAAAGAAATTGTTTCAATAAATATTGAAAATAAACATGATTTATTAAATATTATTTTTGATTATCAGATTAATTATAGACTTCTGAGTAATTATTCACATCCTGAAGTTAAAAAGGCTTTTAGTTTGTTATATATAAGTCGTGAGTCATTAAATTATTCTTTTAAGTTAAACATAAGTGGTTTGAATGATGAAGAAAAAGGAATTTTAATAGAAGCACAAAATTCCTTTTTCTCTTTATATACTGATTCTATTCTTGGTATAAAAGGTAATTCTGATGAATATTCTAAAATATTATTTGATTCGTTGGATAATTGTTATCCTATTGAACATGAACAAACTCCAGAATATTATTCTGTATTGTTAAAATTATTCTTTAATTCAAATAAAAATGTAAAACGTGGAATTCCTAAGATCAAGGATAGTGAAACTGATGAAGATTTAGATGAAGATATAATAAAGGGTTTTTTTGAAGATGAAGATGATAATGAATATAGTAAAGTTAAAAAAAGAATTACAAATAAACTTAAAGATTATAACAGAGAAAATATTAAAACTATTAAAAAATATTTTGATACAGAAGAACATATGGAAAGAGTAAAAAGTTATCAAAGAATGAGTAGAAGAAATTATGGTAAATTTATTAAAAAAGGTTCTTCTATAAATGTAGAAAAGAAAGCAAAGATAAACATGATTATTGATGTTTCTAGTTCTATGACTTATAAAGATTATGAATATATTCTTTCTTTAATACATGATTTATCGAAAGAATATGATTATACATTCTACATCGGATATGGTGATACTAAAATTCAGAAGTATTTAAAAACTAAAAATTTTGAAGATATAAAAAAGACGTTTAATGAATTAGACGGCGGATATACTGATTTAGATAATTTAATTATCCAGTATTGTCAAGATTATAGTTTTGAATTTAATAACAAACAACCACAAAACTTAATAGTACTAACAGATGGATGGGCTAAAGTAGGAGACTATTTGGATGAAGTTCAGACTAATGTTTTATTTGTTAGTACTGATAAGGAACCAGAATTATTATATAGTAGTATAAAAATTAATTGTGTTATCTTAAAGGAGGAATAAAAAATGAGTGATTATAAAAAATATTATTATACACGTTTTAAAAAATCAAATAAAGTTTTATTTTTATTTGGTTCTGAAACTTTGCCAAGAATTTTAAGAATGAATATTAATCAGAAGTTTTATATATCAGAAGATTTAATTAATGCAAGAAAAATATTACCAAACTCTATAATTCTTGGTAATTCAGAATTTGGATATTTAACATTTTATCATACAGAAAATCCTTTTGTTATTGCATATTCTTTTATTGCATATATTTGTGAACCTTTTAAATTCAAAGACATAAATAAAATGCCATTAATCTATCTGTATGTAATTAAATATGGTGAAAATCTTATATCATATACTCCACCATTTAATATTCAATTCAAAAAATATGATGTTTTATCTCATATAATAGTTAAAGCTAGTACTAATTTTTATTATAAGAATCCTTTAGACATTTCAGACGCACAAACTAGAAATGTATTTAAATCTATAGGTACTATGATTAAAGATATAAATAATATAAAGAACTATCATTTTGGTAATAAAATAAATTATGAATTGACAAGAAGTAATTTTGATATTGAAAAAGCAATAATACATTATGATTATCCAGTAATATAAAAGGAGGTATTATTATGTTAGAAAATATAAATAGTTTTGAACAATTTGCTAATTTGCTTGGTTTTCAAAGTAAATTAGCTGGTTTTGTTTTAATGCATAAACATTATTATTATAAACGATATTTTATTAAAAAAAGGAATGGCTCAAAAAGGTTTATAAGTTATCCTGAAGTTACAACACAAAATATGGCAAAATTCCAAAAAGATTTTGATTATGATTGGGATGATGTATATGGTTTGTTACAGAATGGTGTTGAACTTTTAAGAAATTCACAGGTATTTATTAAAGATAATATCTTTTCTAATTTAGATCCACATGTAAATGCATTTGGATTTGTAAAATATAGATCACCTTTAGATATGGCTAAACTACATGAAGGAAAAGATGTAGTTATAGCTTTAGATATTAAGAATTTCTTTAACTCAACTCTTGCTTCCGTTTTACAACAATCTTTGATTAGTAACTATGGATTAAATAGCAAAGTAGCATGGGCTATTACAGAATTCGTTACTTATAATGGAAGGTTACCACAAGGTTGTGTAACTTCACCTATGGCAAGTAATATTGCATTTTATACTGTAGATACATTGTTAACAACAACTGCTGTTTATAATGGCTTCATTTATACTAGATACGCAGATGATATGGTATTTAGTAAAAAAGGTGAAGTAACAGAGAAAGATGTGCAAGATCTCATAAATTCTGTTGAAAAGATTTTAAAAGATTTTTATTATAAACTCAATAAATCTAAGACAAAAATTATGTATAAAAATCAAAAACAACAAGTTTTAGGATATATAGTAAATAACAAAGCTACTTTAGATAAAACTTATCTTAGAACTATTAGATCAGCAACTTATAATTTTATATATAAACATAAAATACCAACAGGAAAGAACCCAGTTAAATATAGAAAACATCTTTTAGGTATTATAAACTATGTTAGAAATTCATATAATGGTGAATCATTTAATAAACTATTTGAAGAATTAAAAGAATTTGATGTTGAAAAAGTTGATACTTGGATAACAGCAAATTATAAAGTTCTAGTTTAAATCAATAAGAAAAGAATTAAAAGAAGGTGATAAAAGAAAAATAAATAAATAACAAAAGTTTCTCCTTATAATTCAAACCTTGTACGAAACATCAATAGTATTTTTAAATAGTTTATTTATGCGTTTCGCAGTGTTTTTCTATACACTAATTTTTCAAACATTAATTTATCTACAATGGAACATGCAAAAACCGCATGTTCTATAAAACTATATTAAAATATTAAATAAAGAAACAAAATAAAAGAAATAGCTAAAATTGTGATATAATGAAAGAAGGTGAGAGATGACATAAGAATATAAAAAGTGGATTTGTTTTTATAGAACCTACGGTTTTAGAAAAACAAACGACATCATCAGTATCTTTTGATAGTTAGATAAAAAGGCGATTCGCTTTCTAATTAAAGAAAGGAAGTGGTTGTATAGAATAAGAATAAATAAAAGTTTTCGCTATAAAGGGAGAGCTTGTACCAAAACATCAACGGTATTTTTAAATAGTTTATTCATGCGTTTCGCAGTATTTTTTTAAAATATAAAAAAGGAGAGTGTTTAGTATGATTAATAGAGTATTTTTAGTAGGTAACTTGATAAAAGATCCAGAGTTTTTCACTTTTAAAACAAAAGATGGTAAACAATTTAATAAAGCGAGATTTGTTATTGCTGTAAATAAGAATAATAAATCAGATAGTGCTCCAATGTTTGTGAACATTGAAGCTTATGATGCTTCGGCTGATTATGTTAAAAGAAATTTGCAAAAAGGAACAGGTGTCGTTATCGATGGAGTTTTAGATATCTCAACTTATAAAGACAAAAATGGACAAACTAGATCCTTTACAGCTGTTAGGAGTAAAGAAATTGCTTTAATATCTCGTGCGAAATTAAGAAGTTCTAATTATGAAAGTAAAGAAGATATTAATAATGTAGAAAATGAAAATGTTTTAGATTCAGAGTTTTTAGAAGAAGAACCAATTGAGGATTCATTTGGAAATTTAGAAAAAGAATTGTTGTCCTAATTTTGTATACATACTCCTCTTGTATAAGAGGAGTATATTTTGTTTTTATAGAGGTGGTAAAATATGTTCAAAATTGAAAATAAGAATATTGAAGATTATATAAACAAAGTATTTAAATTTAGAAATGAATATACTATTGAAGAATTACTAAAAAAGTATAAAGATGTTGATTATACTGTTTCAAAAAAAGAATTATTAAATAAACCAATATATATAGTTTTATTAAAACTAACTTTAGAAAATAATATTATTAAATATTACTTATATCAAATAAGAGACTTCGATAAAGATTTTGATTTAATTAGATATTATGAAATAACTAATAATTTTAATATCAATAAAGTTAAAAAAGATTTGGAAAAAATAGGTACATTAGATAACACATTATTTTGAAGGAAAGGTGGTTTAGATATGTCATATAACTTATTTGTTTTTGAAGGTATTGATGGAAGTGGGAAATCTACATTAGTAAATAATGTTTATAATCAGTTATCTAAAAAATATTCTGTAAAATTAATAAAATTTCCAACAGTAGATTCTAAACTTACTAATGTTATTCAGAACTTATTAAAAGGTGAACTTCAATTAGACTATGAATCAACAGCTTTATTATTTGAATTAGACAGATATTTATATAAAGATAATTTATTTACTTATCTTGAAGAATATGACTTTGTGTTATTAGATAGATATGTTTATAGCAATTTAGCATATCAAGGAGCTAAATTATTAAAACATTATGGATTTGATGAATTAAAAGAATTCATTAATAAATTTAAAAATTTAGCTTTTGAACAATTTCAACTTCCAACACCAAATTCAGTTTTTGTATGTAATACTCCTTTAGAACTTACTTTTAAAAATCTCCTATTGAAAGAAAGAGATGTACATGAATTTGATATGGAATTACAATTTGGAGCTTCTATTATTTATACTGATATATTACCTAAACACTTTAGTAATTTAATAACAATTAATATGACAGAAAATGGGAACTTCAAAAAACAAGATTTTTTAACTAATGAAATTATTTTTCATATAGCAAATCTATATTCTAGTGCACCTATATAATTTTATACAATTATTTTATTCACTTTTGGAACCTTCGGTTATATAAAATTCTTAAAAGGGGGTAATAACATGTACCGTTTTGAAGTTGATGACATTGTTTGGTTATTAGATAATGGATTAATAATAAAGTTAGATAACGGAGGTGTACCAAAACTTATATATAACAGAAGTGGTAAGTATTATATTGATAATAGTCAATATCATTTGAAAAGATTACAAGAAGTTACTGTTGAAAAATTAAAAGAATATATAACACAGAACTTCAACGATATAATAAGTTATATAAATAATTTATCATTTATTATTGATGTAATTTCTATGGATAATGTTAGTGAAGAAGTATGAATATAGGGAGGTGTTAGTTATGATTACTGTTTTGGTTACAGCCACATCTCTAGTTATAATGTTTGCAATCTGGATTCATAGAATAGGAAAAATTGTTCATAAAAAAAATATTTTTAAAAACTTATTACTTATATCAATAGATATAGGTATATTTGTTCTTTTAATAAATTATTTTGGATTAACAAATTTTGCAATACAAACATCAGCATTAATAAATGTTATGACTTCTATTTTATTAATGCCGTTATTGAAATTAAATAAAATTATATAAGGAGGTTATATTATGGAAGTATTAAAAAACGAAATACCAGAAAGTTTGTTAAAACCATTCCCTAAAAACATTATAGACACAGATTACAGAGGTTTTAATTATGTTTCACCAAACCATTATAGAAAAGCCTTAAATGAAGCTTTTGGCACAAATTGGAGTTTTGAAATTTTGAGTGTTAGCAAAGAAAGTATTAGAGATAGTAAAAATCAAACACATGTAGAAATAATTGTACATTGTAAACTAACAATATATGTAAAAGATGATTCTGGAGAAATAATTAAGATTGAGAAACATGGAATTGGTGGTAAAAAGGTAACAACTAATTTCTCTGATGCATACAAATCAGCAAAATCAGTTGCACTTAAAAATGCATGTGTTGAATTAGGATTAGGATTGGATTTATACGAAAATGAAGTAGAAGAGGAAGTTATTGATAACACAGAAAATGAAACAGTTATAGGAAATACTATTCATAACGAAGGTATTGATGAAAATATTGTTGCAGCTTCACCTTTTGCTACAAACAATCATAATAATAAAGTTGTTTCCCGGAATAATAAAGCAACAGATAAACAAATCAAATTCGCAATGCAATTAATTAAAAAGACAAATCATCCTAGTTTTCAGGAAATGAGTGACGAAGAAATATCATCATATTTAGATGGATTATCGAAAGCTGAAATTAGTAAAGTAATAGAAAAATTAAGAACCGCCTGGGGTGATTAACTATTAATTTAAAAAAGAAGCTAAAAGAAATTGTGAAGTCAAGTTCTTTTGTTATTGAAAAATTTATAATATTTATACTTCCATATCTAATATCAGCTTTAAGGAAAAAACCGATATTAGCTTCAATATTAATAGTTACTTTAATAATTTTATCTTAAAAATTTGGGGTTAGAATAGTCTAACCCCATTTTTCAAGTAATAAAGGAGGTTCCTATGGTTAATAACAAAAAAGAATATTTATTATCAGAAAAATTGTATTTGGATAATCAAAAAATTTTAAAAAAGGAGGAATAAAAAATGGGAAAATGGGAAAAATTATTCAAAGAACATGAAGATGAAATACAAGATAAAATAACAGAAGCTATTAGAATGGCTTATGAAAGTCCTTGGGGTATCATCAGAGTTATTCTACACGAAGATGGTGATGTGTATTTAGCACATTTTGCATCTGATAGCACCACTGATGGTGAAGTTTGGAGTGGAAGAGCTATTTATATAGTTAGTTTTGACGCTAATGATTATCATATAACTAATGATTTATATGATTTAGAAAAAGAAGATGCTGAAAGAATTATGACTAAAGAATGTAATGGAAAAGAATATTTTGATAAATACATACAAGATTTAGAAAAGTCAGAGGAAGAAGATAAAGATTTCGATGCTAGGGACATTTACTATGATTATCTTCCAGAAGAAATTCAAAAATGTGTATATGAAAATTTAGTTGATGGATTTATCAGTTATTATTTTGAAAGATATTACAATGATTTAATTGACAATTTAATAAAAGAATTAGAAGAAGAAAATGAAGAAAACTAAGAAGGAGATGTTTAAATGGAAAAAAGAATAGAAGTATTAGACAAAGGGTTTGTAGAATTGATTGATATAATGGGTGATGACAGATCTGCAGTTAGAGCTGCAAGAGTTTCTCATGGAAGAGACTTATCAACCGAGGAGAAAGACAGAAAGCTTATAAACTACTTGATGGAACATGGTCACCTATCCCCATTTGAACATATCACTTTTACATTTCATGTGAAAGCACCAATATTTGTTGTTAGGCAATGGTTTCGGCATAGGATAGGGATGTCCCCCAATGAGATCAGCAGAAGATATACATCAAAAAATGTAAACGAGTTTTATGTCCCAGATCATATCAGAATACAAGATACAAAGGACAAACAAAATAGTATTATTTTAAATGATGAACAAATGAAAAATGAAGCTATTGAAATTATAGAAGATGTTTATAAGAAAAGTTATGAAGCTTATGAAAAGCTTATAAACATGGGAGTAGCAAGAGAAATGGCACGTATTATACTACCAGTTGGAGAATATACTGAATTTTATTTAACCACAAACGCAAGAGCTTTGATGCATTTCTTGGATTTAAGAGCGTCCAGCCACGCACAGTTTGAAATTCAAGAGTATGCTAAGGCACTAGCTTACTTTTTAAAAGAAATGTGTCCATGGACGTATGAAGCATATCTGAAGCACGAATATGTAGGAGACATATTGAAATAAAAAACAAAAGTCTAATAATTAATCTAATTAACAAGGAGTGTGTAACCATGACAATTGAGAAATTGTTTTGTGTACTAAATGAAAAACCAGCTAATATGCCAGTTAAAATTTTAATTAATGAAGAATATTATAATATAATAATAACCTATTGGAGATTATATTCAATTTCTCTCAAAGTTTCAAATAATGTTGAAAAAGTAACAACAGTTAAAGATCTTAGAAAAGATTTGTTTGGATACAGAAAAGATTTAAATTTATTAACAAAAGTCAGTGTGGAAGTTGTATGGGAAAAAGAAAATAGAGACAAAGACTCTAAAATATTTTATGAACCAGAAATTGAAATACTAGAGGAAAATGAGAAATTAATATTGAAAGTGATATCAGAAGGAGATGGTGAATAAATGTTATTAAAAGAATTTTTATTGAAATTAAATAATTTACCAACAGAATTTCCAATTCATATTAGTATTTCTGGCAGAACAGATATCTCTCATAATGGGCAGTTTTCTAGGTTTGACATTGAAACTTATGATTCAAAATTTTGTATATCAGCTGTTGAATCATACAAAAGGCAAACAGTTGCAAAAGTCAGAGAAGAAATTATTGAATCTATTTGTAATTCCCATAAAGGTGATGAAATGGTTTGCCTTAAATTTCCAAAAATTTCTATGGACCCATATTTACCTCTTTGGGCTGAAACGTGTAATTTTAACCTAGAAATAATTAAAACAGATGACTTTGTTTTATTAAAATTTGAACTTTTATAACAAATATAAATAAGGAGGATAATAAATGTTTATTAAAACTAAAGAATTATTGGAAAGTTTACAACCTTTTACTGAGCCATATTTTTATGTTATTACAAAAAATGAGGTTAGTAAAAAATTTACAGTTTATTATATTAATTCTATCAATTATGAAAATAATCTTATAACATTAAACATAGAATTAGGTTTGGAAAAGAAAGATTTTAAAACTGAAGAATTTAAAACAATATTAAATAACTCTATTGAAGAAAATCCAGAAAAGATATTAAGTTTAAAGTTACCTGATGGAAAAATTATATATAATTTTAATTCTTGGGAATTAAAAAATCCAAATAAAAATAGTTTATGTATAATCATAACACTATTTGCTGAACCAATTGAAATATTTAAAAAAATACTTAATCCTTTTATTGATCATGGAGTTAAAATTAATTATATTTTAATAACAGTTCCTTTATTAAAATTGAAGCATAAAACAGAAGAATTATATTATATTATAAAACATTATTTGTCAGGTATTGAATCTGAAAAACTTAAAGATGTTTTTGTTGATTTTAGTTTTATGCTAACTTCAGACAAAATTGTTGGTATAAGTTTGAAAATGGTAAATGATGATCCAAGAATTATAGCTGATGAAGATGAAGCAGCAAATTGGATATTTTTAGAAGCTTTAAATATAAATGATCTATACGATTATATTCATGGTGGCTACGAATTAAATGAATTGTACAAAGATTTTTTCACAATTTTGAAAGAATTTCCTATAAGATCATATTATCAATCTGAAATGTTTCAAGGAACATACTTAGAAAAAGCTGATATTATTCCATCTATTCTAAAAGATTTTAAACAGCATTATAAACTACATAATGAACTGTTGAACCATATTGAATTTGAAGAAAAATTATTAGATAATTTGATTTATGTTATTAGAAACTATTTTACTAACAAAAGGAATTTTGTGGAAGACTATTTAAATCTATTGATTAAAATTTTTGAATCTAGAAAGTGAACTGATTTTTTTGTAAAAACAGAGAGAATGTTTATTTATTGACTAACAACATAATATAATTAAAGAAAAAGAAGTTATTTGAATAAAATAAACACAAATAAAGAAGGTGTTATATAATGGAAAATAATGAGTTTGTAAGATATTCAACT
>Ga0182238_1000297_pt1 | contig 15832 bp, 13 predicted proteins | sample hydfrates6_PW_90_FD_132439 | JGI IMG/M metagenome (GOLD analysis project Ga0182238, IMG submission 132439) | Subsurface microbial communities from deep shales in Texas, USA - hydraulic fracturing test 6_PW_90 | ecosystem: Environmental > Aquatic > Deep subsurface > Shale gas/oil reservoir >... | reverse complement strand
GTTTTTGATGGCCTCGATGCGTGAAAAGCATTTGCGCTGGAAAAGCTCATCGCCCACGGACAGGGCTTCGTCCACAACCAGAATCTGGGGATCCACATTAATAGCTACGGCAAAGGCCAGGCGAACCATCATCCCGCTGGAGTACATTTTCACCGGCTGCTCGATAAAGTCACCTATGTCTGCAAAGGCGGCAATATCTTCAAACCGGGTATCGATCTCCTCCTTGGACAAACCCAGGATGGAGGCGTTCATGTACACGTTTTCCCGGCCGGTGAATTCCGGGTTGAATCCAGCTCCCAGCTCCAGCAGGGCTGCTACCCGGCCGTTGGCCCGGACTGTTCCGTTGCTGGGAGTCAGGGTATTGCATACAATCTGCAGCAATGTGGACTTGCCGCTGCCGTTTCTCCCTACTATGCCCACAGTTTCGCCCTGGGCCACAGAAAAGGAGACATCCCGCAGGGCCCAAAACTCCTTATAGTACTGCTTTCTGTTGCGGGTCAGCATCTGCAGGAGCCGGTCCCGGGGTTTGTCGTAAATCTGATAGCACTTGCTCAGATTGTCCACAGTCACGGCCAGATCAGAGGACATCGGCAAACCCCTTGCGCGTCTTCTGAAACCAGACGAATCCTATCCAGGCCGCAAGGCTGGATCCCAGCCAGTAAATGCCCAACAAGCCCCAATCCGGGAAACGCCCCCAGAACAGGACGGCCCTTATTTGCTCAATAGCCGGCATGAGCGGGTTGAGCCACAGCAAGGGGCGATAATTTGGAGGCAGGGCCGTAACTGGATAGAAGATGGGAGAAAGGAACATAAAAACCGAGGTCATGATGGCCACTACCTGGCCGACATCACGCAGATAGACCCCAAGGGAAGCCAGAGCCCAGCAAACTCCGAGGGTGAACAAGGACAAGGGAGCGAAAACAAGAGGCAAAAAGACCAGTGTAGGGTGTGGGAGGCCAAAAAAGACCATGTAGGCGATGAGCCAGACGCTTAAGCTGATCACGGCATGGAACAGGGCCGAACCAAGAACAACCCAGGGCAGGATTTCCAAGGGGAAAATGACCTTCTTGACATAATTGACATTACCCAAAATTAAGTACGGAGCACGATTGAAGCATTCAGCAAACATGTTGAAAATGATCAATCCTGCAAACAAGATAAGGGCAAACTCGACCTTGGAGCCGGTCCCCCCGCCCCAGCGGGCTTGAAATACCACGCTAAAGACAAAAGTGTACACCCCAAGCATGAACAAGGGGTTAAAAAATGACCAGAACAGACCCAGGATAGATCCACGGTAGCGGCCGATCACCTCCCGTTTGGTCAGGGACAGGATAAGAAAACGGTTGCGCCACAGGCTGGCGAGCATCTCTTGGGGCGAAAGAGAGGAGTGGGACATTGAGGGACATTTCCTTAAAGATATTGGACAAATCGAGGCAACTGTCGCAGTATTTCCGCACTGCCGTCAGCCTTGAGCAAAGACTTCCGCCTGGGCCAAAAAATCCCCGTTGCAGTCCTTGTCCGAAAGTACGGGTTGACCATCAAGGGGCCAGGCTATGGCCAAGTCAGGATCGTTCCACACAATACACCGCTCATGCTCGGGGGCATAAAAGTCCGTGCATTTGTAAACAAACTCGGCCTGGTCGCTTTGGACATAGAAGCCATGGGCAAATCCGGGCGGCACCCATAACATGCGCTTATTTTCATCCGACAGGGTTACCCCGACCCAGTGGCCGAACCAGGGCGATTCTTTTCGGATATCCACGGCCACATCAAAGACCTGGCCGCGGACAACCCGCACCAGCTTCCCCTGGGGATGCCTGATCTGGTAATGCAGGCCACGCAAAATGCCCTTCCCGGACAGGCTGTGATTATCCTGAACGAACTCGACATCGATTCCGTTTTCCGCAAAGCGCTGCCGATGCCATGTTTCCATGAAAAATCCGCGCGAATCACCGAAAACCCGGGGTTCGACGATGATGACCTCCGGAATACTGGTGGCAATAAACTCCACGTCTTACTCCCCGCTTTCCAGCAGCTCAAGCAGATATTCGCCATATCCGCTCTTTTTCTGTTCCTGGCCCAGCTTGCGCAACTGCTCTGCTGGAATAAAACCCTTCCGATAGGCAATCTCCTCAGGGCAGGCAATCTTGAGGCCCTGACGTTTTTCAATGGTCTGCACAAAGCGGGATGCATCCAGCAGGCTGTCATGGGTGCCGGTATCCAGCCAGGCGCTGCCGCGGCCGAGCTTTTCCAGGCACAGAGTGCCCATTTCCAGATAGCGGCGATTGACATCGGTTATCTCCAGCTCCCCCCGGGCTGAAGGGGTGATGGACTTGGCGATGTCCACAACCTGGTTGTCGTAGAAATACAGACCGGTGATCGCATATTTTGATCTAGGCTTTTCCGGTTTTTCTTCCAATGAGGTCACGTTGCCCAAACTGTCGAAACCAGCCACCCCGTATGCCCGTGGATCTGAAACATGATAGCCGAAAATGGTGGCTCCCTGCCCCCGCTTTACTGCTCTGTGCAGTTTTTCAGACAGGGTGTGCCCGAAAAAGATGTTGTCCCCAAGCACAAGGGCACAGTGCGAGGTGCCGATAAAGTCCTCGCCGATAACAAAGGCTTGGGCCAAACCGTCCGGTGAGGGCTGCTCGGCATAGGACAAGGACAGGCCCCAATGGCTGCCGTCTCCCAAAAGGCGTTGATAAAAAGGCAAATCAACCGGGGTGGAGATGATAAGAATATCCCGAATGCCCGCCAGCATGAGCGTGCTTAAGGGATAATAAATCATCGGCTTGTCGTAGATGGGCATGAGTTGTTTGCTCACCCCCTTGGTCAAGGGATAGAGCCGGGTCCCTGACCCTCCGGCAAGGATTATCCCCTTGCGGTTTGAATCGTACATATCTTATAACTCCCAAAAAGAGATTGGTTCGGTTTCATGAGTGATTTTGATCAAATAAGCTCAAACGAACACGGGACCAAAGAACTGCCTGGGTCGTCCGTTACTAAAATCAGACCTTTTATCCAAAAGCTTTCATTCCTGTCAAGGCGGCAGGATGGAACCAGCCGGTAATTTTGTCTTATGACCAAACCCAAAGTCCAGATTCTCCTCTCGACCTTTAACGGGCAGAGGTATCTGCCCGATTTATTGGCCAGCCTCCAGGACCAAGATTACAGCAGATGGTCCTTGCTGGCCAGAGACGATGGATCTACAGACACAACCCTTCAAATCTTAAACGATTTCTCAAAAATCCGGGATACCCAAATCCTCCAGGGTGCCAATATCGGCCCGACCCTGAGCTTTTTGACCCTCATCCAAAACTCTGCTTCAGATATCGATTTTTTGGCCCTGTGCGACCAGGACGATATATGGAAACCGCACAAACTCAGCCGGGCTGTTGAAAAGCTGGCCCCCATACCGGAATCTGTCCCAGCCATGTACTGCAGCCGACTGGAACTTGTATATTGCAATCTCAAACCAGCCGGGTTGAGCCCCCTTCCGCAAAGAGGACCTGGATTTGAAAATGCATTGGTGGAGAACGTGGCCACTGGAAGCACCATAGTATTGAATAGATCCGCCCGCGGCTTGTTTTTGGGGAAAATGCCCGGATCAGCAATAATGCACGATTGGTGGATATATTTGGCTGTATCCTCCTTCGGCCCTGTCATTTATGACCCCTACCCAAGCATATCCTACAGGCTGCACGATTCCAATGTCGTGGGCCAGCACAAAGGAGCGGCCCTTTTGCTCCGGCGTATGCACAGACTTATGTCCAGAACCGCCCCAGGCCCCATTGTCAATCAGGCTGAAGATTTTCAGAACATCTACGGCCACCTTTTGCCGGAAAAGAAGAGACGCATTCTGAATTTTTTTGTTCATAACGGGAGATCGGTATGGACCAGGCTCAGGGCATGTCGCGGGGCCAGCTTTTATCGCCAAAATGCGTGGGATACTCTGATGGCCCAATGCCTCTACGTGCTGAACAGGCTATGATCTTTTTTTACTTTACAGAGAGCTTTTTTTTGCGTACGAGAAGAGGGCCTGTTGGGAGAACGGCCCCAATATCTCAAACGAAAATCTGGCCAATATTTCCTGTTGAGTGTCAGGATTGACCCCAAGCCTTGAACCGTTAAAATGAGTCCATGCACCTGACCGGATCCATTGTCCTTTACAACAGCCATGACCGTGAAGTTCGTCAAGCTGTCCATTCCTTTCTTCAGATCCGGATGGATAAAACCCTCTATCTGATAGACAACTCACCTCGTCCTACCCCCCTGCACCCTGAAACCGCCTCCCGGATAACCCATATTCACAACAGGACCAATCTGGGTTTTGGGGCCGGGCACAACATTGCCCTGCACCGAGCTTTAAGTAATTATAACAGCCCGTATCACCTCGTCTTTAATCCGGATGTCTCATTTGAACCCCAGGTCATTACTGAGCTCATCGCTTTTATGGAACACAATCCGGATATTGGCTTGGTCATGCCCCAGATCCGATACCCAAACGGCAGCCTCCAATTTCTGTGCAAGCTCCTGCCCACTCCCAAAGATCTCATCGGCCGCCGCTTTTTTCCTTTTCTTCCCGCCTGTAAGCGACACAACAGAATATATGAAATGCGCTTTGCTGACTACGACCAGACCATGGACGTTCCTTTTTTGTCCGGCTCCTTCATGCTCCTGCGTACACAGGCCATCCAAGAAGCCGGCATGTTTGATGAGCGGTATTTTCTGTACATGGAAGATGCAGACCTGTGCCGGAGGATCGGGAAAAAATACCGGACGGTATATTATCCCAGAGTGAGCATCACTCACGCATACAAGAAGGCCTCGTATAAGGAGCTCAAACTCTTGTATCACCACATGCGCTCGGCCATACTCTATTTCAATAAATGGGGCTGGCTGATAGACAGGGAACGTTCTCGAGTTAATCAGCAGGCTGTAAAGCGATATTCCAAGGCTCAAGAGCCATGACCGGCTGAAGACAGCGGATTATTCCAACTATCAGTCGCATGGGATCATGATTCTTGGACCTTACCCTGTGCATATTTCATGGATGCACCTGCGGACTCCATGTTCCCATTCAGGTAAGTGAATTGAGAAAGCTTTTTGCAGCCTGGTGGTATCCAGCCTGGAGTTTTTGGGCCGGGATGCCAGGGTGTGAAACTCCTCAGATGAAACAGGCTGGACTTCATCAGCCGTTGTCTTGAAAGCAAGCCCGGCCCGAGAGCCTTCATCTATCACCAATCGGGCGTAATCCCACCATGAAATTTCCCCTGAAGCCGCCAGATGATAGGTGCCCGAAAGACTTGAGTCCTGTTGGGCCGCTCGCAGTGCATGGGCGGTGACGTCCGCAATGAGTTCCGCTCCTGTTGGTGCACCAATCTGGTCATGAATAACCTGAAGGCTTTCGCGTTCCAGTGCCAGCTTGAGCATGGTGTGGATGAAGTTTTTTCCCCGGGCTGCATAAACCCAGGACGTTCTGAATATCAGGTGGCTACAGCCGCTTTTCCGAACAGCTTCCTCGCCTTCCAGCTTGGTTTGCCCATATATACTCTTCGGCTCGGGGATATCGCCCTCCCGCCATGGTCTCCTGCCGGAACCGTTGAACACATAATCCGTAGAATAGTGGACAAGCAAGGCATCAAGTCTTTGAGCTTCTCGGGCCATGACTTCCGGGGCCAGGGCATTGATAGTCCGGGCCAGAAACGGCTCCCTCTCCGCCTGGTCAACATTGGTATAGGCAGCGGCATTGACAATGATATCCGGAGAGTGGGCCTGTATAGTTGCGGCCAGGGACTTTGGCTCGGACAGGTCGCCGGAGAGGCCGTTTTCTCCATGCCGGGTCAGGGCCGTCACCTGTCCCAGAAGAGCTAAGGAACGCTCAAGTTCCCAGCCCACCTGTCCTTTGCAGCCCAGTAATAGGATTTTCATATTCAAAAGAACCTCTGCCCTGCATATCGTAATTTATTTTGATCCACTCTCTATACTCGCCACTACGCACGCGTCTGACCCATTCATGATTTTTTATATACCAATGCACGGTTTTTTCCAGACCGCTTGCAAATGACTCTTCAGGAACCCAGCCCAATTCCTCGCGGATATGTGTATCATTTATTGCGTAGCGCAGATCATGCCCCGGGCGGTCCTGAACAAAGGCGATCAGTTGTCGGTAGTCCGTAGTTGGTTGTCCCCGGTGACCCCCCTGCGGATACCCCTTGGGGTCTTTGGCATGGGACAAGGAGTGGCCAGGCGACAATGGCTTTATTTTGTTAAGCATGTTGCAGATAGCGGTAACCACCTCTATGTTTTTTTTCTCGCAGCTGCCGCCAATATTGTAAGTACTCCCAGGGGTGCCTTTTTCCAGGACCGTATGCAAAGCACGGACGTGATCTTCCACGTACAGCCAGTCCCGGACGTTGTCTCCTTGACCATAGACGGGAAGTGGCTTTTGCTCCAGGGCATTTAAGATCATAAGTGGGATGAGCTTTTCCGGAAACTGGTATGGACCGTAGTTGTTGGAGCAGTTGGTGATCAATATGGGCAGCCCATAGGTCCGATGCCAGGACCGGACCAAGTGATCGGCCCCGGCCTTGCTGGCCGAATAGGGAGAGCTGGGGGCGTAGGGTGTTTGTTCAGTAAAAGCCGGATCCTCCGGTCCCAAATCTCCATATACTTCGTCTGTAGAGATGTGATGAAACCGAAAGGCTGATTTTTTTGGGGGAGGAAGCTGAGACCAGTATTCCCTGGCTGTTTCCAGCAGAATGTGGGTACCCAGAATATTGGTGTGCATAAAGGGAGCCGAACCGTGGATGGATCGGTCCACATGGGTTTCCGCAGCCAGGTGCATAATTGCATCCGGCTTATGCTCTCGGAACAGTCGTTCAACTTCACTTCGCTGACAGATATCCACCTGCTCCAGAGTGTGACGCGGATGATCCCTAGCTGGTCCCAGGGAGTCCAAGTTTCCAGCATAAGTCAGCTTGTCCACGTTAATGATGGATATAGGGGTATGTGCTATGTACTGCCGGATCACAGCGGAGCCGATGAACCCGGCTCCCCCGGTGACTAGGATTGTCCGAAAATTAAAAGCCATTGATGATCTCTTCAAGACTGAATTAGACTAATTCTCATCAGCTACTTCAAAACGTTCACAAAAGCAGTGTTCTAGGTTTTTTATTCTCACCGATATCATTCGCATGCATAGTGACGAAGCGCATCCTTGATTTGAACAGTTCGAACCTTGTTCATCATTTCAAACAACAGGAAAAAAGCGCAACTGAACAGTCTCAGCTCTCCCGAAGGGCCTTGTCCATGACCTCAAAGATTGGTTCGGTCAAGTATTCCAAGATGGTCCTTTCTTCGGTGGAGATATAGCACACCGCAGGCATGCCCGGGGACAGGTAGGCCCCGGTCCCCTGCAGGGCCTGCTTCTCTACCTGCACGTGAGCAATATAAAAAGACTGTTCACCAGTGCCCGTCTCCCGCGTCAGCTGGTCGGCGGAGACATAGGTCACTTCCCCGGGCAGGGGCGGGGTGGTCCGGCGGTTAAAGGCACTGAGCTGGACCTTGACCTCCTGACCCGCCTCGACGTTGGTGATGTCCTGACGCCTGATCCTGGCTTCAATCAACAGCTCCGAATCCCTGGGCACGATGTCCAGGACCGGCTGGCCGGACTTGATCACCCCGCCCTCGGAATGGACCTGCAGATTAAGCACTTCCCCGGCCACCGGAGCGGTGATTTCCAGCCGCCTCTGGGCGTCCAGCTTGGGCTGCAGCTGCTCCCGGAGCTCAAAAATGGTATTGTTGACCTTGCTCAGCTCAGTGACGCTCTTTTCCTGGTATTCGTTGCGCAGGTTGACAATCTGCAGCTTGAGTTCCTCGATCTTCTGCCGGGATTCGGCAATCGTTTGTTTCAATCGCCCGGCCCGGCCCTTGTGCTCAGCGGCCATGCGCTCCAACTCCAGGATTTGAGCCTTATCGATATATTTTTCCTGCAGCAGTGACTCCTTGGCCTGAAGTTCTTCCTGCAGCTTGGAGATGATCTCCCGCTGCGCGGCCAGCTCTTCCTGTGCCCCCTTGATCTGTTCCCGGATCTGCTCCATTTGCGACCGGTGCAGATCTATCTTGCCCAAAAGGTCCTTGCGCCTGGACTCAAAGATCTGCTCTTCTTTGTCCATTACGCTTTCCACCTCTTGGTTTCCCTTGTGTCCCAGGAGCTCTTCCTCCCACATGATATCCTCAGCCATGGTCGTTTCCGCAAACAGGCGCGAGCGTTCGGCCAGTTTGGCCCACAACCGGCCCTGCAAAAGATCGACCTCGGCATTTATCTGTGCGCTTTGCAGTCTGATGAGCACATCCCCTTTGTCCACGATATCACCTTCCCGGACCAGGATTTTGTCAATGATCCCGCCCTCCAGGTGCTGGACGGTCTTGCGTTCGCTGGAGACCTTGACCGAACCGGAAGCGATGACCGCGCCCTGGAAGGGAAAAAAAGCGGACCAGGCGGCCAGGCCGCCGAAGAATATGAAGATGACCAGCAACCCAGCTACAATGTACCGGGTGGGCTTGGTGCGCAGGATTTTGGCGGAAGATGGATCGTTCATAATACGTTCATGGCTCTTGGGTTGAAGGTTTTGTGAATGACTGTCCGGTTTTTTGTCATTCCCGCGTAGGCGGGAATCCAGAGCAGATAAAATGACTTTCCCCTAGATTGCCCGGCACTCACTTGCAGTGTGAATGTTCCAGGAATGCAAAAAAAGTTATCCTGCAAGTGAGTGCCGGGCCGGGCAATGACGGAAAAGGGGCATTCGTAAGTTTCATACAGGATCAAACTGGACGTCTGCGGCCAGAGGTCCCGCCATAGCGGGACTGACCTCTGATCTCTCTCTTCCCTCTTCCTGACCGCTGATCTCTGACGTCTGACCCCTGAGCCCTGACTTCTGACTTCTGATCTCTACTTGACCTTGGAGATCTGGGCTTTTGCCTGGGAGCCAGCCTGCTGTCCGGTCTGACCACTCTGCTGGCCCATGAGCCGTTGCAGGACCTCCTGCCGGGGGCCGAACATGGACACCTGGCCTTCCTTGAGCATTAAGACCTTGTCCGTTCCTGAAAGCAGAGCCGGCTTGTGGGTAACCATGACCACTGTGGTCTGATTCTGGCGCAGCATCTGCAGGGTCTGCATCAAGGCCCGCTCACCGGCATCGTCCAGGTTGGAGTTGGGCTCGTCCATGACCACGAAAACCGGATTGCCGTACAGGGCCCGGGCCAGCCCGATGCGCTGGCGCTGACCTCCGGACAGAGCCGCCCCGCCTTCCCCGATCTCTGTGTCATAGCCCTGGGGCAAGCGCAGAATGAGATCGTGCACCCCGGCCTTTTGGGCCGCCTCCACCACCTGGTCCGAATCGATATGTCCCAGGCGGGCGATATTTTCGCTCACCGTGCCCGGGAAGAGTTCAACATCCTGGGGCAGATAGCCGATATACCGGCCCAGCTGTTCCTGATCCCAGGAATACACATCCGCTCCATCCAGACGCACCTTGCCTCCAGTGGAGGGCCAGACCCCGAGCAGGACGCGGCACAGGCTTGTTTTTCCCGCCCCACTGGGTCCAATGAGCCCCATTTGCTCGCCTGGCTGCAGGGAAAAGGTGATGCCCCGCAGGATCTGGGTCCCGGAAATGGCCAGCCCGGCCCCTTCCACATCCAGCTTGCCCCGGGGCGTGGGCAGCTCCATGCTCTCCTCTTCGGTGGCCGTTTGCAGCAAGGTGTCCAGTCGCTTGTAAGACCCGCGGGCGTCCACAGTCTGCCGCCAGGTGCCTATGGCCTGTTCAACCGGGGCCAGGGCCCGGCCCATGATGATGGAAGCAGCTATAATAGAGCCAGCCGTAGCCTGATTTTCCAGGACGTAATATGCGCCAACACCGTAGATCACAACCTGCATGGACATGCGCAGGCTCTTGGTAATGGCTTGCAGCACCCCTGCATGCCGGTTGGCCCTGGTCTGCAGGAGCATGATCTGGTCGTTGAGACCTTTCCAATGCTCCATTATGCCCCCGATCATGCTCATGCTCCGGGCCACTTCGGCATGGCGCAGACTGGAGTTTATGTACTGCTGGCTTTCCCGGCCGATGGCCTGGGCCTGATCGTAGCGTTTGCGGGTCAGCAGATCCTGCAACAGGCCCAGGAGAAACAGGGCCACGGCCCCGGCGGTTGCGGTCAGGCCCAGGACCGGATGCATCATATAGATAACCGCCAGATAGATTGGGGTCCAGGGCAGATCAAAGAGAGAAAAAATAGCATTGCCTGCAAAATAGTTGCGCAAGGTGTTCACATCCCGCAGGCCGCCGGTATGGCCCTGCTTCTCAATTCGGGCCCCGTCCTTGAGCATCTCCTTGAGCACTGTGGGGCTCAGGCTTTGATCCATGGCCACTCCGGCCTGCACCAGGAGGCGGGAACGCAGAAGGTCCAGGCAGCCCAGAACCAAAAGGGCGAACAAGGCCCCGACGGTCAAGGTGATCAAGGTGGGTACGCTGAAGCTGGACAGAACCCGATCGTATATGGCCAGCATGTAGAGGGGGAAGGTCAGATACAGGACGTTTACGCCCAGACTGAACAAACCGGCATAGACGAAATATTTGAGCCACTTTTTCAAAAAGCGTTTCATAGCATTCCTGGAGGGTTAGAGTTTACAGACCACCTCTGGCGGGTATTTTCTACACACATAACACCGTGGGATAAGAAAGTTGTCACTTTTCAACCACCCCTATGGTCCCCTCCTTGCGAAGGGGGAATCTTAACCGTCTGATCTGGTCTTAAATCTACAATAGGGTAATGTCATTCTATCTGCTCTGGATTCCCGCCTACGCGGGAATGACGGACTTAGAGGTGCCTTGTTTGATATGAAAGCTCGTTGGCAGAAGCAATCTCAGACAAGGCGCTCATCCCTCTGTATCACTCCAAAACCACCGGGCTGAGATCCACGTTTCGCTGTCCGATCGCATACATCAAGTCAGCCAGGGAGAGCTGATAATCAGCCCGGGACTGGGTCAGATTGGCCTCGGCCCGGGTCAGTCTGGCCTGAGCGTCCAGAACCTCGGTACTGGTTCCCATGCCGCTTTGCAGCCGCTTAAGGGATCGTTCAAAGTTCTCCTGAGCCGCCTTCAATGCGGTTCGATTCGTCTCTATCCGGCTTCTGGCCTCGGTCAGGCTCAAGAAGCTGGTTCGCACCTCAGAGCGGATCTGATCCTTGGTATACTTGAGCCTCTGCTGCAAGCGGGAGATTTCATGACTGGCCTTTTGGTATCCGTAGTAACGCCGGCCACCCTCAAAAAGAGGCCATTCCACTGTGATCCCCACTGTCCAGTACTCGTTCTCCTGGTCCCGGTCAAAGCTCTGACCGGCAATATTCTGGCCTTTGGCATCATAATCAGTATCCCGAGAATAGTAGTTCCCCTGCAGATTGACCCGGGGAGAGAACTGTCCCAAAGCAATGTCCTCTTCCTTTTCAGCCATGCCGATACTCTTATCAATGATCCGGATATCCGGTCGCTGTTTAAATGCGCAACCCAGGCAGGCTCTTAGGGAAGGAGAAAATATATAACTCATGTCCTGCAGCTCACCCCGATAGTCTATATCCATTTGGGGATCATGACCCAAGAGAATATTCAGCCTGACCCGGTGGGTTTCGACCTGATTTTGGGCCTTGCTCAAATCCTGCCGGGCATTAGCCAGTTCCACTTCCGCCTCCAGGACCTGCACATAAGGGGCCATATCCTGCTCATAATAGGCTTGCACAGATTTGAGCCCGGCCTGCAGGCGCTCAATCGTGTCCTGCAGGCTTTGGACATCGGCCCGGGCCTGGAGCAGCTGCAAAAAGGAAGACTGGACTTCGCGGATAAGCTCCATCTCCACCTTTTCTTTCTGATACGCACGCATGTCTTCCTGCAATTTGGACTTCTGATAGGAATTAAAGATGGTCAAACCGGCAAACAGTCGCTGCGTAAGCTGCAGATTCCAGTAGGCGCTGTCTTGGTCCAAGTAATCAGTTTCTGTAGGGCCGGAGCTGTCGATGCTGCGCAAATCGTTGTACTGATAATTGGCCCCCAGGGTGGGCAGAAAAGAGCTTCGGGCCGAGCCGATATCATCCTGGGCCTTCTTGACCTCATATTTGGCTTCCTCAATCTGAGGGTTGACCTGTAGACAGCGCTGAACACTTTCAGAAAGGGTGTAGGATTTGGAAGACTGATTTCCCGGATCAGAAATGTTCTGCGCCCCAGCCTGATTCAGAGGGCCGAGGACAGAGGACAGAAGGCAGAGGATAGAAAGCAGAAAAGGCAAAGCGTTATCCTGGCAGTTTTTTCTGCATTCTGACTTACACGTTTTTTTTATGGTTTCATCACCAAATGACGTGTTCAGACTGCAAAGCATCGGGCTAAGATTCATGATTTTTCTCGCATATGTGCTTTTGCATTCAGAGACCTCTGCCGTCAATAGCACTTATACCGCCTGCCTGGTCCAGGCGGCAAAGACCTTGTCGGAGAGCTCATTGGCAATCAATTGCTGCCAGCCGGCCCAGGTCTTTTTCCATATGGTTTCAGACAGATCCAGGACATTGGAACTGTCCTGCTCTCCTGCAAACACCTTGCCCTGTTCCAGAATTTCCCGGTTGCTTAAGAGATAGGTGGTCATCCCTCTGACCATGATCATCCGGCTAAGCAAGCGCAGGGGAAAGTCCGGGCGACTCAAATAGGCCTGAAATTTTTCAAGGGCCTGATCATGGCCCATGGCCATATCCGCCGTATTTTCGGTGGTAAACAGCCAATACCCCAAGGCCAGTCGGCGCCGATGAGCCAGGGGTATTTGGAAAAACCACCTTTGATATACGGGCAGCGGGTGTTCTGTATTCTGACCCACAACGTGTCATCCTGTTGACTGCAATGGGGCGTTACCTAACACACCATTGCTCAGCTGACAATGTTCTCTCGCGTACAACTCAACCCTGTTCTTTTCCGTCCTTGCGCGCCCAGTCAAGCAGCGGAATTACTTAACAGGATAAGACTTCTTCGTCGAAGCAATTTCAATCGCGAAGCCGCTCCGGTATTCCACGATATTGCTTCACTCCGCTCGCAATGACGGTGTATACTTTGTATCAAAATACTGGGCGCTGTTCTTAAAGTAGGACGCGGTTGCCCTCAACCGCTGTCCATTGCTTTTCGAATGCAGGCCTGCCCTTGAGGGCAAGGGCGGCCTACTTTAAGACCTCATTTTTTCATGCTTCGCTGTGTCTGCGCATTGGCAGGCATGTGGGTTAGTACCGTGTCGCATAAGTACGGACCCATGGAGTGGCAATTTGGAATGTTGACTTTCTTTTCAAACTTGACCCACTATTCAACGACACGGAAATTCGAAATACAAATTTCGATATTCGTATTTTATAAACTTATAAATGAAATAGAACCAATTGCCAAAATTGAGACAACATTTTTGAGCCGCGGTACTAGTGTGAACCGGATGCCTGCTTGCTTCCCTGGACTTTCTGCTCCTGGGCCAGCTTTTGAAAGACCTCATTCTTGGGGCCAAACATGGCCAGCTGCCCCTGGCGCAGGACCATAACTTTATCAACTACGTGTAAAATCTCGGGCTTGTGGGTGACCAGGATGCAGGTACAGGCCCGCTCCGCTTTGAGTCCGGACAGGGTTCGGAGCAACTCCCCCTCCCCGGCCTGATCCAGGTTAGAATTGGGCTCATCCAGGACCAGGAGTCTAGGGTCATTGTACAGGGCCCGGGCCAGGCCCACCCGCTGCTTTTGTCCCCCGGACAGGGTCACTCCGCTTTCTCCTCCGACAATCGTATCGTACCCCTGGGGCATCTCGGATATCAGAGCGTGGATTCCGGCCGCTGTCGCCGCCTTCTCTACCCGCAACTGATCGATTTCACCCATTCTGGCGATATTCTGGGCCAGGCTGACCGGAAAAAGCTCAATCTCTTGCGGCAAATAGCCGATAAACCGACCCAATCGATCCTGGTCCCAATAAAACATATCCACTCCATCCAGACGTATCTTCCCGCTCACGCTGGGCCAGATGCCGGTAATCAGCCGGCACAGCGTGCTTTTCCCCGCCCCGCTGGGACCGATAATCCCCATGAACTCCCCTGCCGCCAGGTTAAAGGAAATGTTGTTCAGCAATACCTGCCGGCCGAGGGCAAAAACAGCCTGCTCGGCCCGCAGATCACCCTTTGGCGCTGGCAGATCCATTTTCTTCGGTTGTCTTTCCTGGGCAGTACAGAAGGCGTCCAGACGCTTATAGGCCTCCTTGGCCTGAAGAGTGAGCTTCCATGTGCCCATAACCTGCATGAGCGGGGCCAACGCCCGGCCCATGATGATGGCCCCGGCGATCATCAGTCCGGGGGACAGACCCTGCATAATTGCCAGATAAGCCCCGAATCCGTATATAAGGACCTGCAAGACGATCTGTAACGGCTTAATCATGGACTGAATGAGGCCAGCATGACGGCTGGCCTGGGTTTGATCAGCCAGAATCTGTTGATTGGTCTGCCGCCATCGAGAGGCCACCCCCCCCAGCATGCCCATGCAGTTAACGGATTCGGCGTTTCGGAGCACAGCATCAATAAAGCGCTGATTGGCCTGATTGTTGACATTGGCTCTGGACATGCGGTTGCGAATGAGCAGCTCCTGCAACACACCCAGGCTGAACATGATCACTGCGCCAATTGTGGCTACAGCCCCGAGTAAGGGGTGGAAAAAAAAGATGAGCAAAAGATACAATGGGGCCCAGGGAGCATCAAATAAGGAATAAAGACCGTTATTGGCAAAATAGTTGCGCAGGGTGTCCAGATCCCCGAGTCCCTGCCGGTAGCTTTTTTTCTGCGGACCGGAATAGGACTGGAGCATTGAAGTAAAGACCTGGTCCCGCAAGCTTTCATTGAGATCTGTCCCGGCCCGCTGCAGCAGGCGGGAGCGGAGAAAGGAAAACAGGCCAAAGACCATAAGGGCATAGAGAGCGGCAAAGGTGACCGTATACAGGGCGACATGGCTGTAGCTCATCAATATATTTTGATATATGGTGAACATATAGAAAGGAAAGGTCAGCTGCAGGATATTGATCAAGCAGCTTAAGACCGCGGCGTAAACAAAATAATTTTTCCATTTGTGCAGGAATTCACGCATAGATCTTCTTTGCCTTGAACATCTTCAGATTCGGTTACCGCCCAAGAGTTTCGTCGACGCAGAGCTTTTATATCCTTAACCGTTTAAATCTCTCACCCTTTCTTGGTCTTCAGGACGCTGAATGAATCAGCTTTATCTTTTACCCAGTTCAGGGGGGCTTGGCACCTGTCCGTGCTTGATATATGCTTTGACTTCCTGCTTTCCCCACAAGGCTGGATCGGCCTTTTTCGGCTTTTTTTCTTTTTGCGGGTTATCATTACCCTGAGCTAAACGGTCGATAAATACATAAATGGCAAACAGAACCAAGGGACCAATGATGATATAGATGGACAGCGTAGCAATCGCAATGAGAATGCCAATATTCATATCCGGACCTCTCAAGAGGGTCTTTTCCCAAGTAAATGGCCAAAAATCAAGGCAGGTTACCCTCCCTTCCCTGCGTTGCCGTACTCCTGTTATACTGCCTATCATTGGTCCAAGAGGCAAGGGAAAGAAGTCCAGGAATGTTAATTGACAACCTCCCCTGACTTGATATAACTTATCTGGACTGTATGAACCGTCACAATATAAACAAACCCATTGAGATGCCTTGATGTTTTTATTGGCAGTCCTGTTCATGACCGCTTTGCTCTGTACCCTGGCCCT